>JADMIO011107729.1_pt1 | contig 59157 bp, 50 predicted proteins | sample 8958161 | NCBI WGS metagenome assembly JADMIO01 (sample SAMN16585339, study PRJNA669376) | soil metagenome | isolation source: Crop rotation soil | place: USA: Cullars Rotation, Alabama | collected 2011 | reverse complement strand
GCCGCGACTTCAAGTCACGTGAATTCCAAGCTTCGGATCCCACTGTGCTGGAAAGGTCGCGGATGCCGATCTGCGCGCCGGTCGCGACGATGTAGGCGCGTGCGAATCCCGCCACGCGCGCTCGCAGCGCCTCGACGAAGCGCCAGGCAAGATCGCGGCCGGTGCGCTCGGCGGCGCCGAGGCTCGCCGAATCGAGGCCGTCGGTGACGAGGTCGATGCCCATCCACCACAAGTCCCGCGAGTGCGGCAGCCGCAGGAAGTGGCCGCCGTTCGCGCGTATCGTGCCGACCGCGTTGCCGCCGCCGAATTCCGCGTGCAATGCGGCGATCGCGTCGCGGTCGACGACGAGGTCCTCGCTCACGCCGCCGATGCGCACCGGCATCGTCGCCGCCTGCCGCGCCCGCAGCGGTGCGAGCTCCGCCATCGCCGGCACCCCGGCCGCGAACGCCAAGTCGGCGTCCCCGCCCGCATCGACGAACGCCGCCGCTTCGACTTTGAAGCTGCCGGCGTGATCGAACAGCGTGACCGCCTCGATGCGTCCCGCGGCGCACCGCGCGCCGATGAGCGTGCAGTGCAGCCGGCAATCGATCGAGGCTTCGGCGGCGAGCCGGTCGAACGCGAGCTTCACGGCCTCGGTGTCGAGCATCACGATCCAGTTGCCGCTCGGCGCGCGCAACGGCCGCACGTCGAGCCCGAGCGCGGCGAGCAGCGCAAGGAGCCGCGCGCCCACGCCACCGACCATCGGCCGCGGCTGCTCGCCCTGCGCGTAGAACCCGCAGTAGGAGAGCACGTGCGCGTTGGTCGCGGCGCCGCCGAGGAAGCCGTAGCGCTCGACGAGCAGCGTGCGCGCGCCGCACGCGCGCGCGCCGGCGGCGGCCGCGATCCCGGCCGCGCCGCCGCCCACCACCACCACGTCGTATTCGAGTCGTCGCTGCGTGCCCATGGCCGCGATTGTGACTGAAGTGTCGCCGAACCGGCGCAGCCGCACGCGTGCGCTTTCCGATCGGCGAGGCGGGGCGCGACGTTGCGCGCGCGACTGGCAGAATAGCGGTCGCGAGCGAAGATGCGCTCGCGACCGAACGGAGCTCCGCGATGGCGAAACCGAAGACCCTGCAGCGCTGCGCGTGGGCGGGCGACGATCCGCTGATGCAGGCGTATCACGACGACGAATGGGGCGTGCCCGAGCGCGACAGCCGCGCGCTCTGGGAAAAGCTGATGCTCGACGGCTTCCAGGCCGGACTGTCCTGGAGCACGATCCTGCGCAAGCGCGACGCGTTCCGCCGTGCGTTCAAGGGCTTCGATCCGCGGCGCGTCGCGCGCTTCGGCGAGCCCGACGTCCTGCGCCTCCTCGCCGACGCCGGCATCGTGCGCTCGCGCGCCAAGATCGAGGCGACGATCGGCAACGCGCGCGCCTACCTCGCGATGGCCGATGCCGGCGAGGATTTCTCGACCTTCGCGTGGACGTTCGCCGGCGGCGCTCCGATCCGCAACCCGGGGCCGGTGCCGTCAAGCACGCCACTGTCGGAAGCGCTGTCCGCGGCGCTCAGGAAGCGCGGCTTCAAGTTCGTCGGGCCGACGATCGTCTACGCCTGGATGCAGGCGACGGGCATCGTCGACGATCACGCGCCGGGGTGCTTCCGCCACCATCGCAAGCACCGCTGAAGCGGCGCCCTCGCCGCGGCGATCTCGATCAGCGTCGGCGCGGCGGAGCCCCACCGACGCTGCCACCCCCGCCGCGGCCGGGGCGCGACGGCGCGTAGCGCGCGCCGCCGTGGTAGCCGCCGTGAAATGCGTTGTAGCGGCGATAGCCGGGCACGCCGACGACCACGACACCGCCCGAATACCATCCGGGATTCCACCAGCAGCCCGCCCACGACGGGTCGCAGGTGCCGCTCAGCTGTGGTGTCTCGGCCACGTACTGGATCGCCTGCGGCACCGGCGGCGGATAGTCGTAGGCGACGGGGGCGGCGGCGCGGCGCTGGCTGAACTCGACTTCGCGCTCGAGACTGCGCACGCGCTCCGTCAGCGCCTGCACTTCGAGCTCACGCGCGCGGTCGGCCAGCGCCTGCATCTCCCGCTCGCGCTCGGCCGCGCGGGCGGCTTGCCACGCCGGGTCAGGGGGCGGCGGCGCGACGTCGTGCCTGACGTTGGTGACGCGTACGCCCTCAGGCGGCGCGACGTTGCTGACGTTGACCCGGCCCGCGGCGTCGACCCACGTGTACATGTCGGCGCGCGCCGCCTGCGCCGAGGCAAGCAGCGAGAGCGTTGAAGCCAGCAGGACGAATCGCATCGGGGGCGGCATGGATGCAGTGCGCGTGTTGCCCGCTTTCGATTGTAGGCGGTGGGCGGCGCATTGGGTAGTGCCGCGACCCGCGGTCGCCCCCACGTCGCGTTCGACCGGCTCGTCGCGCGGACGGTTCCGGCGGCAGCCCGGAAGCACCGATGCGCGACATCCGCTATCGTGCGGCATGCACGCCGTTCGCACCGTCGCAACCGCTGCCGCGCTGTCGCTGCTCGCCGGCTGCGTCACGCTCACCGAGCAGCCGCGCGCGCTCGTCGCGCAGGCTGCGGGCATCGAGGTCACGACCCTCGGCTGCACCGCCGCGCTGCAGCGTGCGCAGGCGTCCGCCGCGGCCAGTCCGCACGCGGCGCTGGACCCCGAGGGGATCCGCGTCGCCACGTGGAACATCCACAAGCAGGGCGACGATGGGTGGGATCGGGATCTCGCGGCGCTCGCGTTCACCTCCGACGTCCTGCTGCTGCAGGAAGTGCGGCTGCAGGACGCGCTGCGCGGCATCCTCGACGACGCCGGCATGCGCTGGGTGATGGCGAGCTCGTTCCTCTATGCCGACGCCGACAACGGCGTGCTCACCGCCACCCGCGTCGCGCCGGTGGCGAGCTGCACGCAACGCGCGCTCGAGCCGTTGCTGCGCCTGCCCAAGTCCGCGGTCGTCGACTGGCTGCCGCTCGCCGGGACGCCGCGCACGCTCGCGGTGGCCAACGTCCACGCGATCAACTTCTCGCTCTCGCTCGACGCCTACCGCGCGCAGCTCGAGGCGCTGGCCGACACGCTCGCCGCCCACGACGGCCCCATCGTCCTCGGTGGCGATCTCAACACCTGGTCGGAAGCCCGCCTCGACGCCGTCCGCGCGATTGCGGCGCGGCTGGGGCTCACCGAAGTCGGCTACGCCCCCGACGAGCGCAGCGTCTTCCTCGGCCGGGAGCTCGACCACCTCCTCGTCCGCGGCCTCGAAGTCGTGGCTGCCGGCGCGTACCGCGTGCGCTCCTCCGACCACAACCCGGTCGACGCCGTCGTCCGCCTGCCGCGCTGATCCGGGCGGCCCCGGCGCCCGGTTGCTGCCGGGTCCGGTTCTTGCAGGCTGTTCCGCGGGCGGATGCGTACCGGATCGCCCGGTGACGCTCCGCGTCGGAATCGGAGCCGCGACATGACGATGGACGCCTATTGGCCGGGGACCAAGGTACTTCGCATCGAGACGCCCGCGGGCGCCCAGGCGGCGCTGCGCGCGGCGCGGGCCGAAGGTGCGCGCGCCGTGGTCGCCGCCCAGCTCAACGAGGCGCTGGCGATCGCAGGCGCGGCCGTGCGACGCGCCAAGGAGCGCTACTTCCTTGGTTTGCAGTACTTTTCGCCCCCGATGGCGGCGCTCGCGCTCGAGCAGGCGAATGCCGCGCGCGGTCACGTCGACCGCCTGCGCGGGCGCATCGGCGAGCTCGACTGCGAGCCCGAGCCGGTGGAAAGCCCCGACTCGTCGAGCGCCGGCGCGCCGACGGCACCCGATTCGCTGGTCGCTGTCGTCAGCCTCGAACTCGCGGCGATCAACGCCTCGATCGATCGCTACCGGGCGATCGGCGCCTTCGTCGTCTCGTTCGACCAGGCCGCCCAGGAGCTGCTCGAGGAGATCGTCGCCTGCGAGGAACGCCACGCGAGTGCGCTTGCCGGGCTCCTAGCCAAGGCCTCGGCGCCCTACCGCTGCTGAGTGCGCACGCGGCGAACGTTTCTCGCCGCGTCCAAACCTGACGCAGTTTGGCGCGTCGCCCGACGGCCCCGGGCGATCTGGTAGCCTACGAGGCTGCACCGCCGCAGCGATCCGTCGTTGCCCGCCGTCGTCCGCCGGGGGTCTGCCGTGTGGCCCGCATCGCGCCGTCGCGCCGGTGCCCCGGCCCCACGCCCGCCGGTACTCGCACCGCCCTGCCCAACAGCCGACACCCCCGATGCCCGATTCCGCCGCACCTCCCGTTGCGCCCATCGCCGCGAAGCGCCCGCACACGGTCGTCTCGCCGCACGGCAGCCGCGTCGACGAGTACTACTGGCTGCGCGACGACAAGCGCAAGGATCCGGACGTCCTCGGCTACCTGCAGGCGGAGAACGCCTACGTCGACGCGATGCAGGCGCGCCTGAAGCCGCTCGAGGAGCGCCTCTTCGCGGAGATCGTCGGGCGCATCAAGCAGGACGACGCGAGCGTGCCGTGGGTGAAGCGCGGCCGCTGGTACTACACACGCTACGAGACCGGCGGTGAATACCCGATCCACGCGCGCAAGTCCGGCTCGCTCGAGGCGCCGGAGGAAATCCTGCTCGACGTCAGCCGCCTCGCCAGCGGCTTCGACTTCTTCACGATCGGCGCGCTCGAGGTGAGCCCCGACGATCGCCTGCTCGCCTACGCCGAGGACAGCGTCGGCCGCCGGCAGTGGACGCTGCGGATCAAGGATCTCGCGACGGGAGAGCTGCTGTCCGACACGATCGTCAACGCCGAGCCCGACGTCGCCTGGGCGGCCGACAGCCGCTCGTTCTTCTACGTCGAGAAGGACCGGGAGACGCTGCTGGGCAACAAGGTGCGCAGGCACGTCCTCGGCACCGACCCGGCCGCCGATCCCGTCGTGCACGAGGAAGACGACGACAGCTTCTACATCGGGGTCGGCAACACCAAGGACGACCGCTACGTCGTCATCTACGCGGAGAGCACCGTCGCCACCGAGATGCGCTACGCCGACGCCGCGGACCCGGTCGGCTTCCGCGTGCTGCTGCCGCGCGAGCGCGACCACCTCTACGACGCCGAGCACCTCGAAGGGCGCTGGATCATCCGCAGCAACTGGCAGGCGCCGAACTTCCGGCTGGTCGAGGCGCGCGTCGGTGTCGAGCGCGACCGCGCGGCGTGGCGCGAGATCATCGCCCACCGCGACGACGCGTTCATCCACGGCTTCGACGTCTTCCGCCGCTTCCTCGCGATCAGCGAGCGCTCGGGGGCGCTAAGGAAGCTGCGCATCCGGCCGCTCGGCGGCGGCGAGGACTTCTTCGTCGACTCCGACGAGGCGACCTACACCACCGGCCTCGGCACCAACGCCGAGATCGACACCGATGTGCTGCGCTACGGCTACACGTCGCCGGCGACACCGCACTCGACCTACGACTTCGACGTGCGCACCCGCGAGCGCAGGCTCCTGAAGCGCGAGCCGGTGCTGGGCGACTTCGACCCGCGCAACTACGCGACGGAGCTCGCCTGGGCCCCCGCACGCGACGGGCGCCGCGTACCGGTCTCGCTCGTGTACCGCCGCGGCACGCCGCGCGACGGCAGCGCGCCTCTGCTTCAATACGCGTACGGCGCCTACGGGATGTCGAGCGATCCGGCGTTCACCGTCCCGCGGCTGTCGCTGCTCGACCGCGGCTTCGTGTTTGCGATCGCGCACATCCGCGGCGGCCAGGAGCAGGGCCGCGCGTGGTACGACGACGGGCGTCTCCTCAACAAGCGCAACACGTTCACGGATTTCATCGACGTGACCCGCCACCTCGTGCAGCAGGGCTATGCCGATCCCGCGCGGGTGTTCGCGATCGGCGGCAGCGCCGGCGGGCTGCTGATGGGCGCGATCGCCAACATGGCGCCCGCCGACTACCGCGGGATCGTCGCGCACGTGCCCTTCGTCGACGTGGTCACGACGATGCTGGACGAGAGCATCCCGCTCACCACCAACGAGTTCGACGAGTGGGGCAATCCCACGACGAAGGAGTACTACGACTGCATGCTGGCGTACTCGCCCTACGACAACGTGGCCGCGCAGGACTATCCGGCGATGCTCGTCACGACCGGCCTGTGGGACAGCCAGGTGCAGTACTGGGAGCCGGCGAAATGGGTAGCGCGGCTGCGCGCGCACAAGACCGACCGCCATCCGCTGCTGTTCCGCACGACGATGGAAGCCGGGCATGGCGGGAAATCCGGCCGCTTCGAGCACTACCGCGAAGTCGCCGAGGCCTACGCGTTCATCCTCGACCAGGCGGGCCTCGCCGGCGAGGGCTGACGAGCGCGCGAGGGCGCCCGCCAGTCGGTCCGGGAGCGCTGCGTCAGGCGCGGACCTGGACACCCTTCTGCTTCGCCGCGTGCGTGGCGAGCAAATCCATCAGCGGCGGCGACAGGCAGTCGTAGGGCTCGAGGCCGAGCGACTTCAGGCGCGCGCGCACGTCGCCCATCTTCGCCGGATCGGCGCCCGCCTCGATGATCGAGGAGACGAACGCGGCGAACTCCGGCGGCGACCAGCCCGACTGCGGCGAGAGCTCGGTGTGGATGAAATCGAAGCCGTAGAGCGGATGGCCCGTGTTCTCGATGCGCCCGTACATGTGCACGCCGCAGCCGGTGCAGGCGTGGCGCTGGATCGCGGCATTCGGATCGACGACCTTCAGCTTGTCGCCGTTGGCCGTGACGGAGAGCTTGTCGCGCGGCACGACGGCCACCTGCGAGAACAGCGCGCCCGCGGGCTTCCAGCACTTGGTGCAGCCGCAGGCGTGGTTGAACGCCGATTGCGCGCCGATCGTCACCTCGACCTTGTTGCTCGCGCACTTGCACACTAGCGTACCGCCGGCGAAGCCCGCCGCCGCGGGCTTGATGCCGCCGTCGATCTGGGGATGGATGGATGGTGCAGCCATTGCCTGGTCCTCCTGTCGCTTCGAGATGGGGTGATTCACGCGCTCCTGCCTCCGGCGCCGTGTTGCCCGGCGATGATAGCACCGCGCGCCGAAGCGCCGGACCCGCGTCACGCGGTGTCGTCCCGCCGCACCGGAGCGCCCTTGCGAAACTGGCGGAAGTCGGGCTTCCGCTTCTGCATGAATGCGGTCGTGCCCTCCTGCTGCTCGGCGCCGCCGGCGAGCCTGAACATCGTCTGCTCCGCGTGCGCGAACATCGGCGCCAGCATGTCCCACCATACGTTCGACGTCACCTTGCTGAGCTCGAGGTAGGACGGGCTGCGGTCGAGCAGGTCCTCGCACCAGCGATCGACCTCGGCGCGCAGTTCGCCATGAGGCACCACGGCGTTGATCCAGCCCATCGCCAGCGCCTCGCTCGCAGGGTACTGCCGGCACATGAAGCAGACCTCCTTCGCGCGCTTCTCGCCGATGTTCATCGCGAGCAGGTTGGTCCCGCCGAACACCGGCGAGCTGCCGATCTTCGGGCCGACCTGGCCGAAGCGCGCGTTCTCGGAGGCGATCGCGAGGTCGCAGGCGATCACCAGCTCGTTACCGCCGCCGATAGCGTAGCCGTTGACCGCGGCAATGACCGGCTGCCGCGTGCGCCGTATCGCCTGGAACAGTTGCGACGACGTGCGGAAGAGACGCCGCGCGCGCTCGAACTCGAAGTCGGCGAGCCCGGCGAGATAGCCGCCGCTGCAGAACGCGCGGTCCCCGACACCGGTCAGCACGATCACGCCCACGGTGCCGTCGGCGTCCGCCGTCTCGAACGCCTCGATCAGCTCGGCGCAGGTCGCATCGTCGAACGAGTTGAGCCGCTCCGGGTGGTTGATCGAGATCCAGACCTTGCCGCCGCTCTTTTCGTAAAGGATGTGTTCGAAGCTCATCGTCCGCTCTCGTTCCTCGTTGTCTCGCTCGATCGGGACGCGGCCGCCGCGGCGGCGCGCGCTGCCCCGCGCGCGGATGCTGTCCGAGGCGCGCGGAAGCCGCGAAGTATACGCCGGGCCGTTGCGGCGCCGATTCATGCTGCGACGCAGCACATCATGTACGTGATATCACACATCCTATGGCTGATATCTCGACGTCCGCGTTTAGACTATCGGCCCATGCGCTTCCGCTTCGACTTCCCTGCACTGCCCGCGAACACCGCTGCACTGCGCGCGCGCACGCGCCGCTTCCTGCGCGACGAGCTCGACGCCGGGCGCTTCGTGCCGTCGTCGAACTCGTGGATGATCTTCGACGCCGCGCTCACCCGTCGCTGCGGTGCGGCCGGCCTGATCGGAATGACGTTTCCGGTCGAATACGGCGGTCAGGGCGCCACGGCGCTCGAGCGCTACGTCGTGTACGAAGAAATGCTTGCGGCCGGCGCACCGCTCGGCGCGCACTGGATCGCGGATCGGCAAAGCGGCCCGCAGATCCTGCGTCACGGCTCCGATGCCGCGAAGCGCGCGCTGCTGCCGGCGATCGCCGCCGGCGAATGCAGCATCGGCATCGGCATGAGCGAGCCGGACGCAGGCTCGGACCTCGCGGCCGTGCGCACGCGCGGCGTGCGCGGCGACGGAGGCTGGCGGGTGACGGGCACCAAGCTGTGGTCCTCGCACGCGCACAATGCTCACTACATCATCGTGCTCGCTCGCACCGAGGCGCAGGGCGCCGACCGGCATGCGGGCCTCACGCAGTTCATCGTCGACACCCGCGCGCCCGGCTTCACCGCGAACCCGCTGCAGGACCTGACCGGCGGGCGCGACTTCAACGAGGTCGTCCTCGACGACGTGTTCGTGCCCGACGACTACGTCCTCGGCGTGCCCGGCGACGGATGGCGGCTGGTGGTGGGCGAGCTCGCGTTCGAGCGCAGCGGACCCGACCGTTTCCTCAGCACCTTCCCGCTGCTGATGCAGCTCCTGCGCTGCCCAAGCCTCGCCTCCGCGCCCGATGCGCCGCTGCGCATCGGCCGGCTGTTCGCGCACCTCGCCACGCTGCGCCGGATGTCGATGGCCGTGGCCGGGATGCTCGATCGCGGCCTCTCGCCGGCAGTCGAAGCGGCCATCGTCAAGGATCTCGGCACCGCGTTCGAGCGCGAGATCCCGGAGATCGCAAGGTTGCTCGCTCCGGCCGCGGTCGACCGCTCTTCCGATGATCGCTACGCCGCCGACCTCGGCTACGCGGTGCTCACCGCGCCGTCGTTCACGTTGCGCGGCGGCACGCGCGAGATCCTGCGCGGCATCGTCGCACGCGAACTGGGGCTGCGGTGAGCGCACCGGACATGATGCTCGCCGACAGCGTGCGCCGGCTGCTCGCGCGCCACGACGGCGTGCCCGCGCACGCCGGCTACGCCAGCATCGCGCCGGCACAGGACCTCGGCGCCGCCTACGTCGCCGCAGGCTTCACGCACGCGCTTGCCGGCGAGACCGAAGAGGATTCGCGCGCCGCGTTGCGCGACGCCGCGGCGATCCTGCGCGAATCGGCGCAGCACGCGGTCGCGCTCCCGCTCGCCGAATCGATGCTCGCGAACTGGCTGGCGCGCGAGGCAGGCTGGGCACCGGAGTCCGCCCTGTGCTCGGTGGCCCTCGCAACCTCGGGCCCGCTGCTGACGCTCGCGTCCGACGCGATGGCCGTGCAGCCCGCGACACTTGCCTGTGTACCCTGGGGCCGCTCGCCGGGAGCGGTCTATGCGCTCGCGCGACACGCCGCCGGCTGTCGCATCGTGCGCATCGACGGCCCGACGCCGGTAGTCCGCGAGGGGATGAACCTCGCCGGCGAGCCGCGCGACGCGCTGCGCGTGGACGACGACGCCGCGCGCGCGGCGCGCATCGGCAGCGCCCGCTGCGACCCGCTCGCGGTCCTTGCGCTCGCCGCGCTCCTGCGCTCGGCGCAGATGGTCGGCGCGATGGAGCGCACCCTCGACCTCGCGCTCGACCATGCGCGCACGCGCACGCAGTTCGGTCGCGCGATCGGCAGCTTCCAGGCGGTGCAGCAAATGCTGGCGCAGCACGCGAACCACGTCGCCGCCGCATCGGCAGCCGTCGACCTCGGGGTCGACAGCTGGGGAACCGAGGAGGCGATCCTCAACGCCGCGATCGCCAAGTCGCGCGCCGGCGAGGCCGCGGGTGTGGCGGCCGAGTGCGCGCACCAGGTCATCGCCGCCATGGGCTACGCGATGGAGCACCCGCTGCAGCGCGCGACGCGCCGGCTGTGGTCGTGGCGCGACGACTACGGCAACGAGGCGTTCTGGAACGCGCTGATCGGCGGGCGCTTCCTCGCGCAGCCGGCGCACGACGCGTGGCCGCTGCTGGTCGACCGGCCGCCGCCGCCGATTGCGGACCGATGAGCGGCCTGGTCAAATCCGCGGTGCGCGTGCTCGAGATCCTCGAGCACTTCGACTCGGTGCGCGCCGAGTCCTCGGTGATGGACATTGCGCGCGCGCTCGACTATCCGCAATCGAGCACGTCGGTGCTGGTGAAGAGCCTCGTGGACCTCGGCTACCTGCAGCGCGGCAGCAAGGACCGCACTTACCGCCCGACGCCTCGCGTCACGCTGCTCGGCAACTGGGTCGAGCCGATGCTTTCCCCCGACGGCGAGATCCTCCGGTTGATGGACGAGCTGGGCGAGGCCACCGGCGAGACGATCATCCTGGCCGCGCTGTACACGAACGTGATCCGCTACATCTACGTGGTCCAGGGGACTTCCACGATGCGCCTGCATGTCAACGCGGGAACGGTTCGCCCGATCGTGAACTCCGGTGCCGGGCGCATGTTCATGTCCGCCCTCGACGACGAGCGCGTCCGCGCCCTCGTCCATCGCCATAACACCGAGTTGCCCGCCGGCGTACCGAGGCTGCAGCTCGCGGCGGTGCGGCGCGACCTCGCCACGATCCGCGCGGACGGCTACGCGGTGTCGTTCGACAAGGTCACGCCCGGTGCAGGCATCGTCGCCGCGCCGCTGCCGGCCTCGCCGGAAGGGCTGCCGCTGGTGGTGGGCATCGGCGGCCTGTCCCAGACCATCCGCTCGAATGCCGATCGCTTCGCGCACCTGATCCGGGTGTCGATGCAGCGGCATTTCCGGCCGGCGCCCAAGGCCGGCAACAAGCCGCGTTGAGGATTCGAACCGCATGCCCGCCAACGATGCAGTGACGCTCGAACGCGACGGCCGCGTGGCCGTCGCGACGCTCAACCGCCCCGCGAGCCGCAACGCGCTCGACGACGAGATGGCAGACGCGCTGGTCGCGCTGTGCGGCGAGGTCAACGACGACCTCGGTATCAGCGCGGTCGTGCTCGCCGCCAACGGCCCCGCGTTCTGCGCGGGCGGCAACGTCAAGGAAATGTACGCGCGCAGCGGCATGTTCGGCGGCACCTCGGCCGAGATGCGGCGCGCCTACCGCTCGGGCATCCAGCGCATTCCGCTCGCGTTCCACGCGCTGGAGGTGCCGGTCGTCGCGGCGGTGGGCGGCCCCGCCGTGGGCGCCGGCTTCGACCTCACGCTGATGTGCGACATCCGCGTGGCGAGCGAGGCGGCAACGTTCGCGGAGAGCTTCATCCGCCTCGGGCTCATCTCCGGCGACGGCGGCGCATGGCTGCTGCAGCGGATCGCCGGCATCTCGCGCGCCTACCAGATGACGTTGACCGGCGACACGATCGACGCCACGCAGGCGCACGCCTGGGGCATCGTCTCGTCGGTGGTCCCGGCCGAGCGCCTGCTGGCCGAAGCCGTGGCGATCGCGCAACGGATTGCGGCGCATCCGCCGCATTCGGTGCGCCTGAACAAGCGGCTGCTGCGCGATTCGGAGTTCGCGAGCCTCGCGCAAAGCCTCGACTACGCTGCGGCGCTGCAGTCGATCGCCCAGCACACGGCCGACCTGCAGGAAGGGGTGGCCGCCGTCGTCGAAAAGCGCAAGCCGCGGTTCACCGGGCGCTGACGCCGCGCGTACCCCTCCGCATCGATCCGCCCATGCCCCGCGCCCTGCCCTCCTTCGACCTGCCCGCCGAGTACGGCGCATCCAAGGTCGTCGCGCTTGCGGACGCACTGCGCCGCCACGTAACGGCGGGGATGGCGCTGCACGTCTGCTGGTCGGACGCGCGGCCGAACGGCGCGCTGATGGAACTGGTGCGGCAGTGGCACGGCCGCGCCCCCGGCTTCACGCTGAGCGGCGTCGGCTTCGCCAACAACCAGGTCGCGCTGGTTGCGGCGGGGCTCGTGCGCAAGCTTGTCACGGCGTACGCGGGCGAGAGCTACCCCGCTGGCGCCGTCAATCCGCACTTCAAGCAGGCGATCGACGCGCACGACGTCGAAATCGAGAACTGGTCGCAGTGGACGCTCGTTGCGCGGCTGATGGCCGGCGCGCTTGGACTGCCGTTCATGCCCACACGCTCGCTCGCCGGCAGCGGCCTCGCCCGCGCGTTGCAAGGGTCCGGCTACGCGCAAGTCAACGACCCGTTCGGCGGGCCCGCGACCGGCGTCGTCGCAGCGCTGGTACCCGATCTCGCGATCGTGCAGGGCGTGGCCGCCGACGCCAACGGCAACGTGCTGATGGCGAGCCCCTTCGGCGAAGGCGCGTGGGGCGCGCTCGCGGCGCGGCACGGCGTCGTCGCCTGTGTCGAGAAGATCGTGCCGACCGCGGAAATCCGCCGCCACAATGCCGAGGTGCGCATCCCCGGCCACGTCGTCGTCGCCGTGTGCGAAGTGCCCTTCGGGTCGCATCCCTACGGCTCGTACAGCGGATCGTTCGCTGCGGTTCCGGGCTACATCGAGGATGCGGAGTTCATCGCCGAGTGCGCCGCGGCGTGCGCGGATCGCGCGCGACTCGATGCGTGGGTCGCGCGCTGGGTGACGGGTGTGGCCGATCATGCCGGCTACCTCGACAGGCTCGGCACGACGCGCCTGAAGCACCTGCGCGACGCCGCGGCGCCGGATCACTGGCGCAGCGAACTGCCGGGGCTCGCCGTTGCAGTTGGCGGCGCGGCGGCGACCGCGGAGGAAACGATGATCGTCGCCTCGGCACGGCGCATTGCGCAGGCGGTGCGCCGCGGCGGCTACCAGACTGTGCTCGGCGGCATCGGCGCATCGAACCTCGCCGCGTGGCTCGCCGAGCGCGACCTCACTGCCACCGGCACCGACGTGGCACTCGTCTCGGAGATCGGCATCTGCGGCGCGTCGCCGCGGCCGGGCGAGCCGTTCGTGTTCTCCAATCGCAATCTCGCGACGGCGCGCAGCCTCACCGACGTGTCGATCACGCTCGGCACGCTGGTCGCCGGCCGGCACAACCGCTGCCTCGGCGCGATCGGCGCGGCGATGATCGACGCCGAGGGCAACATCGCCAGCACCTACGACAACGCCGGCGGCTTCATCGTCGGCTCGGGCGGCGCCAACGACATCGCCTCCGCCGCGCAGGAAGTCCTTGTCACCGTGCGCCACGGCGCGACTCGCCTGGTGCCGCGGGTGGACTACGTCACCAGTCCCGGCCGCGCCGTGCGCACCATCGTCACCACCAAGGCGGTGCTGGTCCGCGCGAGCGCGACGGCGCCCTTCGCGATCGTCGCGCTGCTGGGCGACCCGGCACGCCCGGTCGCCGACGCGATCGCCGAGGTCCGCGCCGGCTGCGGCTTCCCGCTGGATGCCGCTGCGGACGTTGCGTTCGAGCCCCCGCCCACGCCGGACGAGCTCGCCGCGTTGCGCATGTTCGATCCCGCGCGGACGTTCCTCGGCCGCCAGCCGGGTCCCGCGGTTTCCGCGCACGCATGAGAGATGGACCGCAAATGAAGCCATTGACGTTCCGCGACATCACGCTGACCTACCCGAAGCGCGACGACTGGGTACTGGGCTCGATCCTCGAACGCCGCGCGGCCGAGCATCCAGACCGCCCCTATCTGCAGTGGGAAGACACCGCGCCGCTGTCGTTCGGGGAGACCAACCGCGCCGTCAACCGGATCGCGCACGGGCTCGCCGCCGCCGGCGTCAGGCACGGCGACCGCGTGCTGATCGTGCTGCCGAACTGCCTCGACTTCGTGCTGACGTGGTTCGCGCTGGCCAAGCTGGGCGCCGTCGAAGTGCCGGTCAACATCCACTACCGCGGGCAGTTCCTCACGCACGTCGCCAACAATTGCGCCGCGAAGATCGCGATTACCGATCCGGAACTGCTGTCGGCCGTGCTCGAAGTCGGGCCGACGCTGACGCACCTGAAGAACGTGTACGTCGTGGGCGCGCAGGTGCCGCACACGGCCACCGCCTGCAAGCTGCGCGTGGCGCCCTTCTCGACGCTGCGCAGCGACGACGAGACGAACCCCGGCGTCGCCGTCGCTGCCACCGACATCGCGGCGATCCTCTTCACGTCCGGCACCACGGGTCCGTCGAAAGGCGTGCTGATGCCGCACGCGCAGTTCTACTTTTTCGCCGAGCAAGGCGCGAGCCTCGTGCGCCTCGGGCCGGACGACGTGTACATGAACTCGTTCCCGCTGTTCCACGGGAATGCACAGTTCCTCACCACTTACCCGTGCCTCATCCGCGGCGCGCACGCGGTGCTCTACGAGCGCTTCAGCGCCGGCGACTGGATCGAGCGCATCCGCCGCAACAAGGTGACGGCGACCAACCTGCTCGGCGTGACGATGGACTTCATCTTCAAGCAGCCGCGCAAGGACACCGACGCCGACAACCGGCTGCGCGTGATCTACGCGGTGCCCACCGCGCACAAGATCCTGGCCGAGTTCAAGGCGCGCTTCGGCATCGAGTCCTGCGTGGACGCCTTCGGCCAGACCGAAACCTGCCTGCCGCTGATGACGCCCTACGACGGCGAACGGCCGCCCGGCGCGGTCGGCGTGGTGGTCGACGACTGGTACGAGATCCGCCTCGTCGATCCCGACACCGACGACGACGTGCCCGAGGGCGCGATGGGCGAACTCGTCGTCCGCCACAAGCACCCGTGGACGCTTTGCGCCGGCTACAACGCCAACCCGGAAGGCACGCTGCGCACGATGCGCAACCTGTGGTGGCACACCGGCGACGGCATGCGCCGCGACGCCGAGGGCTGGTACTACTTCGTCGACCGCGTCAACGACGCGCTGCGCGTGCGCGGCGAGAACGTGTCGTCGTACGAGGTCGAGCAGGTCGTGCTGTCGCATCCGGCGGTCGCCGAATGCGCGGCCACGTCGGTGCGCTCGGAGATCGACGGCGGCGAGCACGAGATCAAGGTGAGCGTCGTGCTGCGGCCGGGCGCGACGCTCGACCCGGCCGAACTCATCGCGCATTGCGACGCGCGCGCACCCTACTTCGCGGTGCCGCGCTACGTCGAATTCATCGAGCGGCTGCCGCGCACGCCGAACGAGAAGATCCAGAAGCACCTGTTGCGCGCCGCCGGCGTAACGGCCGGAACGTGGGATCGCGTCGCCGCGGGCGTTCGTCTCGCGCGCGAGTCGGCGCCCCGTGCCGGCGGCGGTCACGCAACGGGACGCACCCGCCGGCGCGCTTCAACGCAATGAACGTCGAGCCCACTTCGCAGTCCGCCAACGCATTTCCAGACCAGACCCAGGAGGCAACACCATGAACGATCGACACCTCGCCACCCGCCGCGCCCTGCTCAAGACCGCCGGACTCGCGTCGCTCGCCGCCGCGCTCGGCCCCCGCTTCGCCTTGGCGCAAGCGCGCCCGCCGATCGTGATCGGCGCCCTGACGCCGCTCACCGGCGCCGGCGCCATCTACGGTCCCGGCATGCGCGACGCGATGGCCGCCGTCGTCAAGGAAGTCAACGCCGCCGGCGGCGTGATCGGCCGCCAGATCCAGCTGGTGAGCGAAGACGACCAGACCAATCCGGAAGCCACCGTGCGCGCCGCGCGCAAGCTGATCGACGTGGACAAGGCGGTCGCGATCCTCGGGCCGTGGGCGTCGTCGGTCGCCGCCGCCGTCGCGCCGGTGTGCTGGGAGAGCCAGACCATGTGCGCGATCGTCGGCTCGGCCGACAGCATCACGCGGCTGCCGCACCAGGGCTTCCTGATCCGCACCCAGCCGAACATCACCGCGCAGGCCGCGCGCTTCGGCAAGCTGGCGATCGACAAGGGCGCCAAGAGCATCTACTTCCTCGGGCCGCAGACGCCGTTCACGCAAATCTACATCGACACGATCGCCGCGATGTGCAAGGCGAAGAACATCCCGTTCGCCTCGGAGATCTACGACGGCGCGAAGACGAGCTTCCGCACCGAGGTCGAGAAGGCGATCAAGGCCAAGCCCGACACGCTGCTGCTGGGCGGCTTCGTCAACGACAACGCGGTGGTGCTGCGCGAAATCTACCGGCAGAACTTCAAGGGCACGCTGATCGGCTTCGGCACCGGCGTGAACACCAAGCTGCTCGAGAGCGTTCCGGCCGAAGCGGTCGAAGGCGTCTACGCGGTGACCCCGTCGCCGGCGCTCAACGGCACGGCCTACCAGAAGTTCGCCAAGCTGATCGGCAATCCGCAGCCGGGTCCGTTCGAGGCGCAGGCCTACGACATGATGAACATCACGATCCTCGCGATCGCCCAGGCGAAGCAGGCGACGGGCCCCGCGATCCGCGACGCCATCCGCCTCGTGAGCCAGGGCGGCGGCACCGTCGTCGACAACGCGCTCGACGGCATGAAGCTGATCGGCGAGGGCAAGAAGGTCAACTACGAAGGCGCGAGCGGCTCGTGCGACTTCGACCAGTACGGCGACATCGTCGACGCCAAGTTCAAGATCGAGCAGGTGAAGGCCGGCAAGCTGTCGACGGTGGAGATCTCCTGACCCGCGCTCGATGAACCTGCTCGAAGTCACCGACGTCGAGCGCGCGTTCTACGGGCTGCGCGCGCTGCGCGGGGTCACGTTCGGCGTGCGTGCCGGCACCATCACCGGGCTCATCGGCCCGAATGGCGCCGGCAAGACGACGCTGTTCAACGTGGTCTCGGGGCTGGTGCGCGCGGACCGCGGGCGGGTGACGTTCGACGGCCGGGACGCGACCAACCTGCCGTCGCACGCGCTCACCCGCGCGGGCCTCGTGCGCAGCTTCCAGATCGCGCGCGGGTTCCCGCGCCTGACGGTGCTCGAGAACCTGATGCTCTATGCGCCCGGCAATCCGGGCGAGGCGTTGCACCGAGCGCTGCTCGGCGGCGCGGCGACGCGCGAGTTCGAAGCCGGCGTGCGCGCGGAAGCGCTGCGCGTCGCCGAGCGGCTGCGCCTCTCCGAGGTGATCGACAACCCCGCGTCCGACCTCTCGGGCGGCCAGAAGAAGCTGCTGGAGATCGGCCGCACGATCATGGCGCGGCCGCGGATGATCCTGCTCGACGAGCCGGCCGCGGGCGTGAACCCGAGCCTCACGAAGATCATCGCCGGGCACATCCGCGATCTCGCCGCCGAGGGACTCACGATCCTGATCATCGAGCACGACATGGAGCTCGTGCGCGACCTGTGCGACCCGGTAATCGTGATGGCGGAAGGCCGCACGCTGGTCGAGGGGAGTTTCGCCGCGGTCACCGCCGACGAACGCGTGCAGGAAGCCTATCTGGGCAAGAAGACATGGCACTGATCGCGGTCGACGACGTCGTCGCCGGCTACGGCACGAGCGACGAGATCCTGAAGGGCGTCACGCTGCACACCGGCGCCGCCGAAATCGTCTCGATCATCGGGCCCAACGGCGCCGGCAAGTCGACGCTGCTGAAGGTGATCGCCGGCCTGCTGCCGGCGCGCCGCGGCAGCGTGCGCTTCGACGACACGCCGATCGAACGGCTGCCCGCGCGCAAGATCGCGCAGCTGGGTGTGGCGTTCGTCGCGCAGGAGCAGAACACGTTTCCCTCGCTGTCGGTGCGCGAGAACCTGACCATCGGCGGCTACCTGATGCCGCAGGGCCGCGCCGAGCGCGTCGAGGCGATGATGGATCGCTTTCCGCTGCTGCGCGAGCGCCAGCGGCAGGCCGCGCGGACGCTCTCCGGCGGCCAGCGGCAGACTCTGGCCGTGGCCGCGGCGCTGATGGCCCGCCCGAAGCTGCTGCTGCTCGACGAGCCGTCGGCCGGCCTCTCGCCCAAGGCCGCCGAGCAGCTGTTCGCCGCCCTCGTAGGCATCCGCGACACCGGCGTCTCGATCCTGATGGTCGAGCAGAACGCGCTCGCGGCATTGGAGATGTCCGACCGCGCCTACATCCTGGTGCTGGGCCGCAACGCGCGCGAAGGCGCCGCGCGCGAGCTCGCTGCCGATCCCGACATCCGCCGCCTGTTCCTCGGCGGCTGAGCGCCCCTGCATCGCCCTCGCCAACCGCACACCGAATGAACCTGCTGCTCGAACTCGCCCAGCTCGTGGTCAACGGCGTCCTGTCGGGCGCCGTGCTCGCCATGCCCGCGATCGGCTTCACGCTGCTGTTCGCGGTGCTTGGCTTTCCCAACTTCGGCTTGTCCGGGCACCTCGCCGTCGGCGCCTTCGCGGGCTGGGCGTTGAACACCTACGCCGGCATGCCGCTGTGGCTCGTCGTGCCGGGCGGCTTTCTCGCCGCGGGGCTTACCGGCGTGCTGACCGACGCGCTGGTGTTCCGGCGAATGAAGGGCGCGGCGCCGATCACGCTCGCCATCGTGTCGGTGGCCGTCACGCTGTTCCTCGAAAACGCGCTGCGCTTCGGCTTCGGCAACACGCTGCGCACGTTCAAGGTGCCGCTGCTGCGCGACTGGGAGCTCGGCCCGCTGCGCCTCGGGCTGCAGCAACTCGAAACCGCGGGCTGGTCGCTCGGCGTGATGGCGGTGCTGTTCGCGATCCTGCGCTACACGCAACTGGGTCGCGCCGTGCGCGCGACAGCCGACAACAAGTCGCTCGCGAGCGTCAAGGGCATCGACACGCAGGCGATCGCGCGGCTCGTCGTGTTCATCGGCATGGGCCTCGCGGGCGCGGCCGGCATCCTGCTCGGCATCGACACGTCGATCGATCCGCTGATCGGCTTCCGGATCATGCTGAGCGTGTTCGCGGCGGCGGTGGTCGGCGGCCTCGGCAGCGTGCCCGGCGCGGTGCTCGGCGCATTCGTGATCGGCATCGCCGAGGAGCTGTCGCAGATCGCGCTGCCCGCCACCTACAAGTCGGCGGTGGGCTTCGTGCTGATCCTCGTCTTCCTCACCTTCCGGCCGAGCGGTCTCCTCGGCGAGCGCAGATAGGCGACGCCCGATGAACCAATACCTGATCGCGATGGCGACGTTCGCCTGCATCTATGGGCTGATGACGATCAGCCTCAACCTGTCGTGGGGCATCACGGGGATGGTGAACCTCGGCATCGCCGGGTTCTTCGGCATCGGCGCCTACACGTCGGCGCTGCTGACCACCGGGCTGCACTGGCCGATCGTCGCCGGCGTGGTCTGCGCGATGGCCGCGGGCGGCATTGCCGGCGCCGGACTCACGTTCGCCACGCTGCGGCTGCGCGACGATTACCTCGCGATCGTGACGCTCGGCTTCGCGGAAATCGTGCGTCTCGTGATCATGAACGAGATCTGGCTGACCAAGGGCTCCGACGGCATCTCGGGCATTCCCGCCCCGTTTGCGCGCACCTACGGCTACGGCTTCGCGCTGCCGTTCCTCGGGCTGATGATCGCGGCGCTGGTGATCGCCTATGTGCTCGCGTCGCGGCTGCAGAAATCACCCTACGGCCGCGTGCTGCGCGCGATCCGCGACGACGCCGAGGTCACCGCGGTGGCGGGCAAGGACGTCGTGCGGTTCAAGCTGAAGACCTTCGCGCTGAGCACGGCGATCGCCGGCGCGGCGGGCGCGCTGTACGGCCACTACACGTCGTTCGTGGCGCCCGACGTGTTCGCGCCGCTGTTCACGATCTACATCTTCCTCGCGCTGACGATCGGCGGCACCGGCAACATGCGCGGCGCCGCCCTCGGGGCCTTCGTGCTGATCGGCATCCTCGAATCGTCGCGCTTCTTCGGCGCGCTGCTGCCGTCGTTCTCGGCGGTGCAGCTCGCCGCCCTGCGCGAGATGCTGATCGCCGTCGTCTTCATCGCTTGCCTGATGTTCCGTCCCAACGGTCTCTTGCCGGAGACCAAGGCAACACGCAACGTCACCCCGGCTGCTTGACGACGCGCAGGTAGGGCTTGGGCGACTTCCAGCCGCCGGGGAAGAGCTTCTTCGCGTCGTCGTCCGACACCGAGCCCGCGATGATCACGTCCTCGCCGTGCTTCCAGTTCACCGGCGTGGCGACCTTGTGCTTCGCGGTCAGCTGCATCGAGTCGAGCACGCGCAGGATCTCGTCGAAGTTGCGGCCGGTGGTCATGGGGTACGTGAGCATCAGCTTGATCTTCTTGTCGGGGCCGATGATGAACACCGAGCGCACCGTCGCGTTGGTCGCCGCGGTGCGGCCCTCGGAGGTTCCCGGCTCCTCGGCCGGCAGCATGTTGTAGAGCTTGGCGACGGCGAGATCGGTGTCGCCGATCATCGGGTACTTGACCGCGTAGCCTTGCGTCTCCTCGATGTCGGCCGACCACTTGCTGTGGTTCTCCACCGGGTCGATCGACAGCCCGATCAGCTTGGTGTTGCGCTTGGTGAACTCGGGTTCGATCTTCGCCATGTAGCCGAGCTCGGTCGTGCACACCGGCGTGAAGTCCTTGGGGTGCGAGAACAGGATCGCCCAGCCGTCGCCGATCCAGTCGTGGAAATTGATCATGCCTTGGGTGGTCTTCGCCGTGAAGTTCGGCGCAGTGTCGTTGATGCGAAGGGACATCGGTTCCTCCAGGGGTGACGTGACGGCGGCCGCATGCGCGAAGCGCCGGACCCGCTACTGTAAGCATTTCCGCCGGCGATTGGAACGCCCGCGCGGGCACGCGCCTGAGATCGATTCCGACTTTGCTTATGCCGCGCGGCGCGCGTCAGTCGGTCGGCACCGAGCGGTATTTCGCGACGTCCGCGGGCGAAACCGCCCCGCCCCGATTGCCCCACGATTGGCGCATGTACGTCACCACCGCCGCCACCTCCTCGTTGGACAACAGGTACGCGAAAGGTGGCATGCCGTAGGGCCGCGGGTTGCCGGCGGTCGCCGGCGGAAAGCCGCCGAACAGCACCATCCGGATCGGATTCACCGCGAAGTCCATGTTGATTGCCTGGTTGTTGGCGAGCGGCGGGTACGCGGGCGGCATCCCGGCGCCGCTCGCGAGGTGGCACGACTGGCAGTGGTCGACGTAGATCTTCGCGCCGGCCTCGTAGGCGGCCTTCGACTGGGTTTCGGTGGGCCGCACCTGCGACGGATCGGACGGCGTGCTGCCGGTGGCGATCGACTTCAGGTACACGGCCATCGCACGCGTGTCCTCGACGGTGAGGTACTGCAGGCTGTCGTGGACCACCTGCGCCATCGGGCCGAACACCGCGCCGCGGCGCGAGATCCCGGTGCGCAGCAGCGCGACCACGTCGTCGACGTCCCATTGCCCGAGGCCCGCCTCGCGGTTCGCCGTGAGCGAGGGCGCGTACCAGTCCTGCAGCGGGATGAGGCCGCCCGCGAACTGCTTGCCCTTCACGGTCGCGCCGAGGAAGTTGCGGCTGGTGTGGCAGGCGTCACAGTGGCCGAGCCCCTGGACGAGGTAGGCGCCGCGATTCCATTCGGCCGACTCGTCGGCGCGATTGGCATACACGCCTTCGTCGAAGTACAGCGCGCGCCAGCCGTAGAGCAGGTTGCGCTGGTTGTAGGGGAACTTGAGCTGGTGCGGGATGTTGCGCTTCTTCACCGGCTGCAGCGATTTCAGGTACTTGAAGATTTCGTCGGAATCGGCGCGCGTGACGCGCGTATAGCTCGTGTACGGAAATGCCGGGTACAGCAGCGAGCCGTCGCGCGAGCGGCCGTTGTGCAGCGCGTTCCAGAAATCCTCGGCGCTCCACTTGCCGATGCCCGTGTCTGAATCAGGGGTAATGTTGGGCGTGTATAGCGTGCCGAACGGCGTCGCCATCGCAAGGCCGCCGACGAAGGGCTCGCCGCCGCGCGACGTGTGGCAGGCGATGCAGTCGCCGGCGCGCGCGAGGTATTCGCCCTTCGACATCGCGGCCGCCGCGGCCTGCGCGTGGGCGGCACCGATCCCCGCCGCGCGGTCGCCGGACGAGATCGCGGCCGCCAGCCAAAGCAGGGCCGCGAGGGGCGTGATGCGCAGCGCGCGTGCACTCATCGCGATCCTCCTCACTGCGGCTCGCTGCCGCAGGCGAGCGGCAGCTTCTGGCGCGCCTCGGGCGCGGGCGGGGTCTTCGCAGAGGCCGGCTGCGCGGCGAGAAACGCGGAGATCGCGGCAATCTCGGCGCCGTTCAGCCGGGCGACGACCTTTGCCATGCAGTCGGGCTCCGCGGCGCGGCGCAGGCCCCGCTGCCACGCACCGAGTTGCGTGTTGAGGTAATCCGGATACAGCCCGACGATGCCCGGAATGCCCGGCTGCATGCCGGTGAGCGCCGCGCCGTGGCACGCCGTGCACGCCGGGATGCCGCGGCTGCGATCGCCCTGCTTCACCAGCATCGCGCCGCGGGCCATCACGTCCTTCGCCGCCGCGGGTGCCGGCGGCGGAAAATCCGGTTGCAGCTTCGAGTAGTAGTCGGCGATCTCGTGCAGGTAGGCGTCGCTCTGGTGACGCAGGAAGTACACCATCTGCGGGTACTTGCGCCGCCCCTCGCGGAAGCTCACGAGCTGGTTGTAGAGGTAGCCCGCGGGCTTGCCGGCGATGCGCGGGTAGTACTCGTTGCGTCGCGAGCCCTCGCCCTGCTTGCCGTGGCACGCGGCGCACGCGACGAGGCGCTGCTCGAGCGTGTCGGTGGGGCCGGCACCGGGTGCATCTGCGGCGGCAGCCGGGCGCGCGAGGCAGGCAACCGCGCCGCAGGCGATCAACGCGAAAGTGAGAAGCCGTCGCATCGTTCTCTCCCCGGAGAGTCCCTCGCAGCGCGGTCGCGACCGGCGCCCGTCCGGCGGCGAGCCTCGCTTCGCGCGTCGTCCCCTCACGTTCAGCATGAGAATACAGAAGCGAGACCGCCCTGACGAGAGCGGCCCGCAAATATCAGTTACAAACCGTTACGGAACTTCGCGCCCGACGGCCATTCATACCCTGCGCGCGACCCGCGCCCGCCCCCTCGTCGAGCCCGCTACCGCAGATTGCAGCGATGATTCCCCGATGATTTCCGTTGCCCTTCCGCTTCGACGCCTCGCGGCGCTCGCCCTCGGCGCTTGTGTGCTGGGCGCGTCCGCCCTCGCGCAGGCCTTCGAGACCTTCCCGATCCCGCCGCTCGCGCCCGGCCCGTATCGAGTCGCGTGCAGCAACATGGTCCAGGACTTCGGACGGGTGGCGCCCGGCGAGGACGTCCAGGCGTATTGGGAGGGCGTACCGCACGCAGACGGCACGCCGCGTTACGCAACCGACCTGCTGGCCGACCCGGCGAACACCCTCTCCGTCACCGTCAACGCGCCGGACAACGCCAGCATCTACGGCTCGTTCGCGGGCCGCGCCGTCCCGCACGTCGTGCTGGTCTGCCATCCGACTGCCGCGAACGACGCGCGCCCGGACTACCCGCTGCCCACGGGTCGCGTCATCCCGCACATGCAGCGCGGCGCGGAGCCGCCGCTGTGGCCCGACGCGACCACCCGCTGGCCGCTGCTGCTGTTCTCGCACGGCTATGCCGGCAGCCCCATCTCCAACGACTACATCGCGGCGCTGTCGGTGCTCGCGAGCTACGGCTACGTCGTCGCGGCGCCTTTCCACGGCGACGTCCGCTTTTCCGATCTCAAGGTCGACGACCTCACCGAGTTCGTCCAACTGATCTCGCACCTCGCCGACTTCCTCGCGCTGGAGGCGATGCGGCCACTGTCGCTGTCGGCGACGATCGACCTCCTGCTCGCGCATCCGCAATGGCGCGACCGCATCGACCCCGCGCAGATCGGCGGCTTCGGCGCCAGCATGGGCGGCGAGTCGATGCTGCTCCTCGCCGGTGCCGGCATGACCAAGACCTTCGGCCTGTCGTGGACGCAGATCACGCGCGACCCGCGCATGAAGGCCGCCGTCGGCTACGTGCCGTTCTTCGGGCAATTCTTCCTGCCGGCCTTCGGGCGCGACCAGCACGGGCTCGACGGCATCGACCTTCCCTACATGGCGATCACCGGGTCCGACGACATCGTCGCGCCGATCATCGAGACGATCCAGGGCATGAGCCGCCTCGGCGGCCCGCGGCCGATGATCGTGCTGAACGGCGTAAAGCACGGCTTCGACGTCGAATCGACCAACGACATCTTTACGTGGGCGGTGACGTTCCTCGACGCGCAGGTGAAGGGCGATCCGCTCGCGCGGGCCCGGCTGCAGCGCGCGTCCAACGTGACGGGCGGCGGCGATGACTGGGTGCTGGTCCCGTACGACGTGCCGGCGGCACCGAATTACGGCGGGCTGTGGTGGAACGCGCCGGCGGGCTCCGAATCGGGATGGGGCCTCAACTTCAGCCACCAGGCCGACACGCTGTACGCGACGTGGTTCACCTACGACCTCGACGGCTCGCCGCTGTGGATGGTGGTCGCCGCGCTGCGCAATGCCGACGGCTCGTACACGGGGACGCTCTACCGCGGCTCGGGACCGCCGTTCAACGCCGTGCCCTTCGATCCGGCGCGCGTGGTCGGCACGCCCGTCGGCACCGCGACGTTCACCTTCACCGGGACCGACGCCGCCACCTTCGCGTACACCATCGGCGGCGCCACGCTCACGCGCAACATCGTGCGCCAGGCGTTCAGCGCGCCGGTGCCGGTATGCACGTGGGGCGCGCAGCCCGATCTCACCCTTGCGTCCAACTACCAGGACCTCTGGTGGAACGCGCCCGCGGGCTCCGAGTCCGGCTGGGGATTGAACCTCACGCACCAGGGCAACGCGATCTTCGGCACGTGGTTCACCTACGGCCTCGACGGGCGGCCGCTGTGGCTCGCCGTGGGAATGCAGCCGAGCGGCACGCGCACGTGGACGGGAACGCTCTATTCAGGCACCGGACCCGCCTTCAATGCGATCCCCTTCGATCCGAAGAAGGTGATCGGCACGCAGCGCGGCACGGCGACGCTCACGTTCGCCGACGGCAACCATGCGACGTTCGCGTACTCGGTGGACGGCATCGCGCAGACGAAGTCGATCACGCGCGAGGTCTTCGCCGCACCCGGCACCGTCTGCGAATAGCATCCGCAGGCGTGCCCGCTTCGCGGGCGCGGAGGTTACCCGAGATCACGTACTCCGCGTGACTGCCACGTTGCCTTGGCGCGCGAAAGTCGTTCAGCGGCAGCGCGTCATGGCGGCGGCACCGCTGCCACGGGCGACGGCGCGACACCCAGCATGCGCAGCGCGGCGTGCGCGGCACCGAAGCCGTTGTCGATGTTGACCACGACGAGCCCCGACGCGCAGCTCGCGAGCGCCGCGCGCAGGGCCGTGCGTCCGCCCGCGCCGACGCCGTAGCCGACCGACCGCGGCACCGCCAGCACCGGGCACGCGACGAGCCCGGTGAGTACGCTGAAGAGGGCCCCTTCCATGCCTGCGATCGCGATCACCACGCGATGGCGGCGGATTTCCTCGATGCGCTCCATCAGCCGCCACAGCCCCGCGACGCCGACGTCGACGATGAGCGTCGCCTCGTCGCCTTCGAAGGCGAGCGTGCGCCGCGCCTCGTGCGCGACCGGCGCGTCTGACGTGCCGCCGCACACGATCGCCACGCGCGCCTTGTGCCGCGGCGCGGGCAGCGCGCCGAGGACGGCGGTGCCCGAGACCGCGTCGTAGTCGAGCGATGCGCGGCGCGCTGCCGGCAGCGCCGCGAACAGCGCTTCGGGGAGGCGCGTGAGCAACAGGCGCCGGTCGAGCTCCTGCGCATGCGCGACGATCGCGTCGATCTGCGCCGCCGACTTCGACTCGCACAGCACGGCTTCGCTGCCGCCGGTGCGCGCCGCGCGCGCCCAGTCGAGCTTGAACTCAGCCACCGGCCGCCACGCGCAGGAACGCCGACCCGCGCCGGTATGGGCGCACGCCGGCGAAAACGCGGCCGTCGCCGGCGCAGGCGTCGCGCGCGATCGCGCCCGCCGCGTCGGTGGCGCGCTCGTCGAGCGCCGCGTCGACTTCGACCACCACGCCCGCGTGCGTCACGCGGCAGCGCACGACGGCACTCGCGCCAAGGCGCGCGGCGAGCCGCGTCTCGACCGCGTCGATGAACGCGAGGTCGGCGACGTCGATCGCGATCCCGGTCTCGACCCGGCTCGACAGGCAGGGCTGCGCGGGCAGCCGCTCGAGGTCGTCGAGGCCGAGGTGGCGCGCGAGTGCGTAGACATCGGCCTTGGTAAGCGCGGCGTCGACGTAAGGATGCACGATGCCGCGCTCCGCTGCCGCGCGCAGCCCGGGACGGTAGTCGCCGAGGTCGTCGACGTTGGTGCCGGAGGCGATCGTGTCGCCGGTCGTCTCGCGAATCCGCGCGTAGAGGTTCGACTTGCAGTAGTAGCACCGATCGACCGGATTGGCGCGGTAGCGCGCGTCGCCGAGCTCGCCTGCGTCGAGCAGCACCAGCGGCCAGCCGTGCCGCGCCGAATGGGCCTCGACGCGGCCGCGCGCCGCGGCCGGCACCGCGGGGCCGGTTGCGTGGTACATCGTCGTGCGGGCGCGCGAGTGGCGCCGCGCGACGTGCGCGAGCGTCATCGAATCGACACCGCCGCTCACCGCGATGGCGAGCGCGTCGTGGCGATCGAGCTCGGCGACGAGCCGGTCGAGAACGTCCGTCGAGCCGACCGGCGCAGCCATCGCCGGCGCTGCGTCGGGGGCGTCCGTGTCGGGGCGCATCACTCGTCGTCCCGCTGCTGCAGCGCGTGCCGCTCGCTCGCGGCGCGTACGCGGCGGCGCTGCGCGAGGCTCCCCTTCGCCGCGACGTCGTCGTGCGCCGCCTTGGCCGTGCGCTCGCCGTCGGGGCGTTGCGCCACCTTCACTTCGACCGGTGCACCGTCCACGGTGGTCGCGACGTCGGCGCGCGACAGGATCCGCCGGCGCTCCTCGCGCAGCCGCAGCCCGAGTGTCGAGGTTTCCACGAGACAGGCGAGGCCTACCGCGTCCGCGCACGCGGTCTGCGCCAGGACGCGAAAATCGGTGACCGGCCGCCCCTTCTTGCCGAGGCGGGTGCCGAGCGAGACGTCGAGCACGCCGGCCAACGCCCGCAGGCGCTCGGCGGCGGTGGCGATCTCCTCGCCGCTCATGTCGTCGATATCGAACTCGAGCACCGTCACCGCGTCTGTCCCATCGGCACCGGCGGCGGCATCGACGCGGTCGAGCACCAGCGCGCGGACGACGTTGGGCGTCCCCGCAAGCGTGCGCGTGCCGGCGCCGCACCCGACCGCGCGCAGGCGGCCCTCGCCGCGGCGCGTGCCGCAGCGGGCCGGCGCGACGAGATGACGCAGGATGGCGGCGCCGGTCGGCGTGACGCGCTCGCCGCCGATGCCGTCGTCGTGCCAGGGGTAGCCCGTGAGGATCTCGCTCGTCGCCGGAGCGGGCACCGGCAACAGGCCGTGCGCCGTGCGCACCGTGCCCGCACCCAGCGGCAGCGCCGATGCGCTCCACTGCGCGCCCTCGAGCGCGCCGGCGATCGCGCCGGCCGCGACGACGTCGAGCAGCGAGTCCCAGTCGGCCAATTCGTGGAAGTGCACCGACGCAACGTCGATGCCATGCACGCGGGCCTCGGCCTCGGCAAGCAGCGCGAGGATCGCGAGTGCGTGCCTGCGGGCGGGCGCCGACAGCGGCGCCGCGAGCAGGTCATCGCGCAGCGCGACGTACGGCGTGCCGCCGTGGTGGCCGGCGTGGTGAGCTCGATCGCGGGCGTGATCGTGATCGCGTGCGTGATCGCGGGCGTGTGCGGGGTCGTGTGCGTCTGCGTGGTCGTGACCGTGCGCGTGACCTTCCACGCGCGCTGCCGGCTCACCCCGCGCAAGGCCGAAGCGCAGCGCGCGCAGGCCTCCGCTCTGCGCATCGCGGAATGCCGGCAACGCGGCGCCCGCCGGCTGCACCCGCGCGAGCTCGTCCTGGACGCGTTCGCGCAACGCGGGCAGCGCGTCGACCATTGCCGCGACGAACATGTCGCCGGCGAGCCCGCCGACGAGGTCGAGGTGGATCGCGAGCGTTGCGGGCGCGGGGAGCGCGGGGCGCTCAGGCGACGACGGGAACGACATAAGGTCCTTCGGGAATCACCGCGACAGCGGTATCGCCGGCACGCGCGAGCGCGGCGGCGAGCGCCGCGTCGAGGGCGCCGATCGTCTCCACGCCGGTCAAGCGGCGCTCCTCGTCGTCGAGGCCCGTCGTGTAGAGCTGCACGCGACCCGCGCGCAGCGATTTCAGCTGCATCTCGGTCTGCCACTCGTCGACGTCGGCGAAGCGCTTCGCGAGCAGCGTCTGCAGGAAGCGCTCGCTGCCGAGGTCGCACAGGCGCGCCTGCGCGGCGCGGAACTCGTGCGAGCCGAAGCCCTCCGAGCACGCGGAGGCGACGATCAGCGTGCCGCCGGGCGCCAGGATGTCGAGCGGCGTCACCATGCCCTTGACGGTCTGGTAGTACGTCTTGTCGAGCGGGTAGCCGGCGGCCGACGTGACCACCGTCGAGAAGCGCCGCCCCACCGGCAGGCGCACGCTGCCGGCGACGAAGGCGACCGCCTCGAGGTGGCTCGCGATCACCTCGCCAAAGTTGACGTGGACGAGGTCGCGGTCCTCGTCGATCACGGTGTTGATCGCGTAGACCTCGCCCAGCATCCGCACGATCTCGAGCTGCTCCTCGTGCAGCGGATTGCCGTCGAGGTTGCACTGAATGGCCGCGGGATCCTCCATGAAGCGCGCGCTGTGGAAGGTGCGGATCGTGTCCTCGTGCGCGATCCCGGGCGCGATCACCTTGCGCCCGCCGGAATAGCCGGCCATGAAGTGCGGCTCGACGAGGCCCGTGGCAATGCGCAGGTCCGCGTCGACGAAACGGCGGTCGAGCTTGACCGGCGTGCGCCGCACCGCCGTCGTACCGAGGTCGACGTGCGCCGCCGCATCGCGCGCAAAGTGGTTCTCGACGCGCACATGCTCGAACACCCAGGGATCGCCGACGACTTCGGCGAGCTCCTCGCCTTCGTTGGGCCGATGCAGACCCGTCGCGACGAGCACCGTGATCCGCTCGCGCGCCATTCCCGCCGCGAGCAGGCCCTCGATCAGCGGCCGCAGGAAAAGGCGATTCGGGACCGGCCGCGTAATGTCGCAGATCAGGATGCACGCGCTCGCGCGTCCGCGCACGAGCTCGGCGTAAGGCGCCGCGCCGATCGGCCGCGCGAGCGCCGCACGCACCGCGGCGTGTGCATCGGGAAGCTTCGGCAGCGTGGGCTTGCGGATCACCGTCGCCCGTGCGGCCGCGGGCAGTGCCACGCGCAGCGCACTGCGGCCGTAGAGAATCTCGACGCTGTCGCCTGCTTCGGTGTCGGTCATGGGGGGCTCCTGCGGCGAGGGCCATCGGGGTGCCGCGCACCGAAGTTTACGCCATCGGCCGCGCGGGCCGGAACGTGGGGGTGCCCTTTCGCGGTACGATACGTGCCATCATGATCGGCGCCGGCCACACCGACCGCTTCCTCACCGACGACGAGACGCGCGAGATCGTCCGCGCAAGCCTCGACTCGCTCGCGCTCGGCGGCAAGCGCGTGCTGTTCATCATTCCGGACGGCACGCGGACGATGCCGATGCCGCTCGTCTTCCGTCTCATCCGCGAGAATCTCGACGGCAAGGCGGCCGCGCTCGATTTCCTGGTGGCGCTAGGCACGCACCAGCCGATGGACGACGAAGCGCTGTCGCGGCACGTCGGCGAAAAGGTCGTCGCGGGCGCCGTAGGCAATTCGCGCATCTTCAACCACGAGTGGGCCGACCCGTCGATGTTCGCGGCGATCGGCGACATCCCTGCCGCCGAGATCGCGACACTCACCGGCGGCCGGCTGTCGCAGCCGGTGCCGGTGTCGCTCAACCGCCGGATCTTCGACTACGACCAGCTCGTCATCTGCGGCCCGGTGTTCCCGCACGAGGTGGTCGGCTTCTCGGGCGGCAACAAGTACTTCTTTCCCGGCATCGCCGGCCCCGAGATCATCAACTTCACGCACTGGCTGGGCGCGCTCATCACCAATTTCGACGTGATCGGCGCGGGCTACACGCCGGTGCGCGCGGTGATCGACCGCGCGGCATCCATGGTCACGGTGCCCACCGCCTGCCTCGCGCTGGTGGTCACCGGCGCCGGGCTCGCGGGAGCGTACTTCGGCGCTCCGCGCGAGGCCTGGGAGCACGCCTCTGCGCTGTCCGCGAAGCGCCACATCGTCTGGCTCGACAAGCCGGTGCGGCAGGTGCTCTCGGTGATGCCCGCGATGTACGCCGACGTGTGGACCGCCGGCAAGGGCATGTACAAGATGGAGCCGGTGGTGGCCGACGGCGGCGAGGTGATCATCTACGCGCCGCACATCCGCGAGGTGAGCTTCACGCACGGCCACGTGATCGACGAGGTCGGCTATCACTGTCGCGACTACTTCGTCGCGCAGCCGGAGCGCTTCGCGCAGTTTCCGGGCGGCGTGCTCGCGCACTCGACGCACGTGAAGGGGCTGGGCACCTACGACGCCGCCACCGCCGTCGAGACGCCGCGCATCACCGTGACGCTCGCGACACAGATTCCGCCCGAGCGCTGCCGGAAGATCAATCTCGGCTATCGCGACCCGGCCTCGATCGACGTCGAGGCGTGGAAGGGGCGCGAGAGCGAGGGCATCCTCGTCGTGCCGCGCGCCGGCGAGATGCTCTACCGGCTCAGGAAGACCGCGTAGCCCGCGTCGGGTGGCCCGGGGTACGCGTTCGTCGCTTGCCCGAGCCTCAGGTGAGCGGGTGCATCACGATCGCGCGGTAGGCCGGGCGCGCGGCGAGCGCGTCGAACCATCGCTGCAGGTTCGGCAGCGCAATGCGTTCGATCGGCAGCGTGAACCAGCGCCACGCGCCCGCGCCGAGCGCGATGTCGCCGGCGGTGAATGCCTCGCCGGCGACGTATGCATTCGAGGCGAGATGCCGGTCGAGGATCGTCAGCGCTGCGCCGCATTGCTGCCGCGCGTCCTCGATCACCTTGGGATCGCGCCGCTCGGGCGGCGTGCGCACCAGCCCGAGGAACAGCGGCCGCATCGCGGGCCAGAATGTCGTCGAGTGCCATTCGAGCCACTGGTCGGCGCGGGCGCGCGTCTTCGGGTCGCCCGGCCACAGCGTGCCGGTGCCGTGCTTCGCCGCGAGGTAGCGGACGATCGCATTCGATTCCCACAGCACGAGGCCGTCGTCCTCGATCGTCGGCACGAGCCCGTTCGGGTTCATCGTGCGGTACTCGGGCGTGTTGACGACGCCGTACGCGAGGCCCGCGTCGTGGCGCTGGTAGGGGACACCGAGCTCCTCGGCGCACCACAGCACCTTCTGGACGTTGATCGAATTGCTCCTGCCCCAGATCACCAGCATTGCGCCTCCCGTCGAAGTGGTGTCGTGCATCGCATCCCTGCGCTCCCGCCGCGTCTCTCGCGGCTCACTCCGTGCGCTCGCGCATCCACGTCGCGAGCAGTCGCCGCACCAGCGTCTTTTCGCACAGCGCGAACAGCACGTAGAACAGCACCGCCAGCGCGGTCAGGCCGATGAGCTCGGCCAACTGCTGCAGCGCCCCGTCCTCGATCACCGCGAGGCCGTAGTCGATGAAGAGGCGAATGTTCGCGGCGAGCAGCCGGTACAGGTCGAGCGACGTGATCCCGAACAGGATGAACGCGGCCCCCATCGCCACGAACGCGAGCACCGGGTGCCGCAGCAGGAACTCGGTAAGGGCGCGCGGGCGAGGCATGGTTGAGCGCTGACGTGTTGGTCCGGTGGTCGAAGCAGCCATCGAGGCGGCAGCCGGCGTCAAGCCGGCTCGCACGCGCAACGCACGGAAGTGTAGCGCAGCGCGCGCGCCGTCGCGCGCGGCGATACGGACGGTATCGGCCGTCGCGCCGTCGCATGCGCAATTGCCGATGCCGCAGGCGGGGGCTACCATCTCGGCGGCGCGCGAGATCGCGCCGAAGTCCGCGACGGCCGATGCGCACCCGACGGCGCACACGACGCGGCAGGGAGAAAAGCGATGGCGGCATTGATCGGGTTGGTGATCGGCGTCGTGGTGGGCAATGCGCTGTGGCGCGGCGAAGGCGGCATACTCGGCGGCATCGCGGGCTTCATCGTCGGCGCCGCCATCGCCGCGCGCAAGAAGGCCCGGCTCGCGCAGGACGCCATCGCGAACCCCCCGGCATCCGCAACGGGTCCGTGGCTCGGCGGCTCCGCCGGCACGACCGCTGCGGGTCCGACCGCCGCAGCCGCGCCGCCCGGGCCCATCACCGCCAACGAAGCGGCGCTCGCGCGACGCGTTATCGCGCTCGAGCGCCGGCTGGCCGTTATCGAGCCGCGACTGATCGCGCTGGAACGCGCGCAGGGCATCGCCGGCGAGCCGTTCGAGCCTGCCGCCGCAGGGCAACCGGCCGCCGACGCGCCGCCGTCGCTCGCTACTGCGACGGCCGTGCCTTCGCCGACGGCCGATGCAATCCCCGCGGCCGGCGCGCTGCCCGGCACCGCGCTGCCGCCCGAGACGGGTGCGCTCCCGGCGCTGGATGCGCAGCCGCTCGGGCCGGCAAGCGCGGCGGCCGCTGCGGCGACGAACAGCAGCGCCGCCGTCGCGCCCGCCTCCGGTCCCGCCTACAACGCCGACGGCACGCTCGCGCTCGACGCGCCGACGATGGCGGCGGCCACCCGCGCGGATGCAGGGTCGCCGCCGCTGCCGCCACCCGAGCCGCCCGCGCCCAACCCGGTCTGGGCGTGGATCACCGGCGGCAACCCGATGGCGCGCATCGGCGTCGTGCTGCTGTTCATCGGCGTGGGCTTCCTGCTGAAGTACACCATCGAGCAGGTGTACGTTCCGATCTCCGTGCGCCTCGCCGGCGTCGCTCTGGGCGGCCTCGCGCTGCTCGTCATCGGGTGGCGGCTGCGCGAATCGCGGTTCGCCTACGCGATGGCGCTGCAGGGCGGCGGTGTCGGCGTGCTCTACCTGACGGTGTTCGCCGCGCTCAAGCTCTACTCGATGGTGCCCCCGCTCGCCGCGTTCGCACTGATGGTGTGGATCTCGGCGACGTCGAGCTGGCTCGCGATCAGGCAGGACGCGCTCGCGCTCGCCGCGCTGTCGGTGGCGGGCGGCTTCCTCGCGCCGATCCTCACGTCGAGCAACACCGGCAGCCACGTGCTTCTGTTCAGCTACTACGCGCTGCTCAACGCGGGCATCTTCGGCATCGCGTGGTTCAAGGCCTGGCGCTCGCTCAATCTCCTCGGCTTCGCGTTCACGTTCATCATCGGCACGCTGTGGGGCGTGACGCGCTACCGGCCCGCGGATTTCGCGACGACCGAGCCGTTCCTGATCCTGTTCTTCCTGTTCTACGTCGCCATCGCCGTGCTCTATGCGCTGCGCCGCTCGGTCGAGGTTAGGAACTACGTCGACGGCGCGCTCGTGTTCGGGACTCCGCTGGTCGCGGCCGGCCTGCAGAGCGCGCTGGTGCGCGACATCGAATACGGCATGGCGTGGAGCGCGATCGCGATGTCGGCGCTCTACCTCGCGCTCACCCGGGTGCTGTGGCGCCGCCGCGGCGAAGGCCTGCGGCTCCTCGTCGAGACGTTCCTCGCGCTTGGCGTGCTGTTCGCCACCCTCGCGGTGCCGCTGGGCCTCGACGCGCGCTGGACCACGGCAGTGTGGGCGCTCGAAGGCGCGGCCGCGGTCTGGGTCGGACTGCGCCAGCAGCGGCGGCTGGTGCGTGCATTCGGGCTGCTGCTGCAGGTCGGTGCCGGTGTCGCCTTCTTCTCCGGCCTGCAGCTGTGGACCTCGGGCGGCCGGCCGGCGGCGATCCCCATCCTCAACAGCGCGTACACCGGCTGCCTGTTCCTGAGCCTCGCCGGCCTCTACACCGCGTGGCTCTACGAACGCCACCGCGACGAGACCGGCGCGCTCGAGCGCATCGTCGCGCCGATCGCATTCACGTGGGGCACGCTGTGGTGGCTCGCGGGCGGCTGGCGCGAGATCGAGCGCTTCGTCGCGGCGCCGCTGCGGCTCGATGCGATCCTCGGCCTGCTCGCGTTTACCGCGGTCGCTTTCGCAGTGCTGGAGCGCCGCCTCGCGTGGCCGATCGCGCGCATTCCCGCGCTCGCGCTGCTGCCGGTGCTGGTCGGCATCGCCGTCGAGCGGGCGGGCCGCGGCTGGTTCGACGAGCGCCACCTGTTCGCCGACTACGGCTGGCTCGCGTGGCCGGTCGCGATCGGCGCCGTCGTGTGGATGCTGCGCCGCTTCGACCGCAGCGAGGAGGACGTCGATGGCGTGCTGGTCACGCGCCTCGACTTCTGGCACGCGGGCTTGCTGTGGCTCGTGCTGCTGGTGGTCGCGCAGGAGCTGGCGTGGGTCGGACGGCAGATCGGCTACGGCGACGGCGCGTGGGCGGTGGTGCCCTGGGGCCTCGTGCCGGCGTTGGGTGTGGCGCTCGTCTGCGCGCTGGCGACGGGCACAAGCTGGCCGATCGGCGCGCACCGCGATGCCTACGCGGTGCTGGGCGGCGTGCCGATCGCCGCTTTCCTCGTGCTGTGGACGGTGATCGCCAACGTCGCCGGCGACGGCGACCCCTCGCCGCTGCCCTACCTGCCGATCCTCAATCCGCTCGATCTCACCCAGTGCGTGGTCTTCGTGGCCCTCGTCACGTGGTTCGTCCACGTGCGCCGCGAAGCGCCGGAGCTGCTGCGCTCGCTTCCCGCGAACGCGGCGACGGTGATCGTGACGGCACTCGCGTTCTACTGGATCAACCTGATGGTGCTGCGCACGATCCACTTCTGGTTCGACGTCCCGTACACGCCGCACGCGCTGTGGCGCTCGACGCTCGTGCAGGCCACCCTTTCGCTGCTGTGGAGCGCGCTTGCGCTGGCGACGATGGTGTTCGCCACTCGCCGCCACGTGCGCGCGCCGTGGATCGCCGGCGCGGTGCTGCTGGGGGTCGTCGTCGTCAAGCTGTTCATCGTCGAGCTCTCGCAGGTGGGTACCGTCGCGCGGATCGTCTCGTTCATCGGCGTGGGGCTGCTCGTGCTCGTGATCGGATACCTCGCGCCCGTTCCCGAGCGCCGGCCGGAGGCCACGTCGTGAAGCGCGTCCTTGCCTTCCTGTTCGTCGCCATCGCCGCCGTCGCGGCGCATGCGCAGAAGCCCTCCGATTTCGCGTACGGAGTGACGATCGTCCCCGACGGCGCCGGGCCCTTCGCGCACCTGCCGATGCCGGCGAGCGTCTACACGGAGAGCGCGCAGGCCGGCCTCGCCGACATCCGCGTCTTCAACGCCGATGGCGCGGCGGTGCCGTTCGCGCTGCTCGCGCCGCGGCCGCCCGCGCAGGAGAAGAAGGCTTCGGTCGCGCTGCCGATGTTCCCTCTGCGCGCTCCGGCCGACACGCGCGATCTCGGCGCGCTCGCGCTCAGCGTTACGCAATCCGGCGGCGGCACTACGATCAGCCTCACTTCGCGCGACGGCACGCCGGTTTCCGGTGAGCGGCTGGTCGGCTACGTGCTGGATGCCACCGCGGTCGAGGAGCCGCTGACGGCGCTCGTGTTCGCGCTGCCCGACGCACCGCAGCCGCCGACGATGCGCATCACCGTCGAGGGCAGCGACAACCTCGCTTCCTGGCGCACGCTTGCGTCGAACGCGCCGATCGTCAATCTCGAGTACGGCGGACGTCGCCTCACGCGCGATCGCATCGACTTCGCGCCGACGAAGGCCAAGTACCTGCGCCTCGGCTGGCGCGGCACCGAGGCGCCGATCGACTTCACGGCGGTCAGCGGCGAGCGCGGCGAGCGCGTGGTGGAAGCGACGAGGCTCTGGCGCGAGGCGACGGGAACCAGGGTCGAAGGCAAGGATGGCGACGTCGAGTACGACATCGGCGGCGCGTTTCCGATCGACCGGATCGCCGTCGATCTCGCCGACGTAAACTCGGTGGTTCCAGCGCAGGTGTTCGCGCGTGCGTCGCCGAAGGACGATTGGCGGCCGGTCGCGACCACCGTGTTCTATCGGCTCGGCGAAGCCGGCGGCGATGTGACGCCGGCACCGGTCGCGGTGACCGGCAACGAACGGCGCTACTGGCTGCTGCGCATCGACCCGCGCGCCGGGACCGCGACCACGCCGCCGCGGCTGCGCGCCGGCTGGCAGCCACCCGAGCTCGTGTTCGCGGTGCGCGGCGCGGCGCCGTTCACGCTCGCGTATGGGAGCCAGGCGGCGACGTCCGCTGCGCTACCCGTCGCCACGCTGATCCCGGGGTACGACGCGACGAAGAGCCTGCCGGCATCCGTCAACGTGGCGCAGGCCGGCCCGCCGTCGGCGCTTGGCGGCCCCTCGCGACTGCGCGCGCCGCTCGACGTCAAGCGCTGGCTGCTGTGGGGGGTGCTGGTGCTTGCCTCGCTCGTGCTGGGCTGGATGGCGTACCGGCTGACGCAGCAGATGGGAGTGGCCACCGGCTCGACGACGAGACCCCGCGAAGACGGCGTGGCGAAGCCCCCGCGCCAGGACGGCGCGTGAACCGGTCGATCAGGCGCGCGCTGCAGATCGCGCTCGACATTCCCGCCCGCCTGACGGTCGCCCGCCGCGCGAGCGTCGACGTCTCCGCAACGGCCCTGGTCAGGGCATATCGGCGATTCCGCCTGTGGCCGGGCAGCAGCGTGCAGATCGGCGACTTCGCGATGATCGAAGGGGCGATCGTCACCGAGCATCCCGATGCCCGGATCTCGATCGGGGCGCGGACGTACATCGGCTCGAGCCAGGTCATCTGCGCCAGCAGGATCCGGATCGGCGACGACGTCCTGATCGCGTGGGGCTGCATCGTCGTCGACCACGACTCGCATTCGCTGGTCTGGCGGGAGCGCGCCAACGACGTCGTCGACTGGTTCTCCGGAAAGAAGAACTGGGATCACGTGCCCAGGGGCACGATCGACATCGGCGACAAGGCCTGGATCGGCGCGAACGTCGTGATCCTCAAGAACGTCACCATCGGAGAAGGTGCCGTGGTCGGGGCGGGAAGCGTGGTGACGCGGAGCGTGCCCGCGTGGACGCTCGCCGCGGGCAACCCGGCCCGCGTGATTCGACCGATCCCTGCGGACAAGCGGTAGTCAGGACGCCCGCACCAGCCGGGCGGCGAGCCGGCGCAGCACCCAGGCAAGGCGATGGCGCAGCGCGGACGCGAAGAGCCGCTGCTGTCGCGGCCCGCCTGCCGTGTCGAGCGGATTGCTCGCGATCAGGTTGTCCGCGAACGCCGACACGAAGGTGAGATCCTCTGCGCCGTTGTTGACCGAGCTGTGGACGGTGTGCGCCGGAACGTGGATCGCATCCCCGGGACGCACGTCGTAGGCGCGGCCGCCCACCTCCATCACCGCGTTTCCGGTCAGGAAGACGATCACCTCGTCCACGTCGTGGGTGTGGGCGGAGTGACTGGCGCCGGGGACCATCCAGCCCCGGATCAGCGCGATGTCCTGCGCCCCGTGGCGGCCGTCGATGAGCCGCACGCCGTAGAGCCCGGGCTCCACCAGCGTCGCTTCGAGTGATTCGCGTTTGACCAGAGACACGTCCCCCCCTTTCGCGGGTGCCTGCGTCGACCCGCGCCTTCTCACATCTCGCGCAGGCGCTCGAACAACATCCGGCCCACCCCGTCGGGAAACTTCTCCGCCTGGGTGAGGATCTCGTCCAGCGCGGCGACGACCTGCGTGCACTGCTCCTCCTCGATGATGAGGGGCGGGATGAACCGCAGCACGTTGTTGCGCGTCGACGCCGAAGCGTGGATGCGGTAGTGCGTGTTGAGCCAGAGGAAGACGAGGCTGCCGAGCTGACCGCGCTGCTCGAGCCAGCTCGCGGCGGGATTGCGCAGCCAGCCGCCGGCCGCGCGCAGGTGGACGCCGATCAGCAAGCCGCGGCCGCGGACCTCGCCGATCATCGGGTGGCGCTCCTGCAGTCCGCGCAGCTGCTCCAGCCAGCGGGCACCCACGGTGCGCGCCCGCTCGATCAGCCCTTCGCTGCGAATGATGTCGAGCGTGGCGAGCCCGGCGGCCATCGCGTAATCGTTCTCGCCGAAGGTCGACGCGTGGATGAAGCAGTTCTTGTCCTGGAACAGCTTCTCCCACACCGCGTCGCGGACCACCATCGCGCCGATCGGCATCATTCCGCCGCTCAGGCCCTTGGCAAACAAAGCGACGTCGGGCGTGACGCCGGAAGGCTCGATGGCGAGGAACGTCCCGCACCGCCCCAGGCCGCAGAGGATCTCGTCGGCGATCAGCAGCGCGCCGTGCCGGCTGCACAGGTCGCGGGCGGCGACCAGGTAATCGCGCGGCACCTCGCGCACGCTCGCGCCCTGCACGGGCTCGAGCACCAGCGCCGCGACATCGCCTTTCGCAAGCTCGCGCCGCAGCGACTCGAGGTCGTTCCACGGCAACCCGAAGCACCCCGGGACCAGTGGCTCGAAGTTCTGGCCGTTCAGCGCGAGGCGCGAGGAGGGATCGGTGATCGACAGCGCGCCGAACGTGAGCCCGTGGAACGAGCCGTCGAGGCACAGGATGCGCGAGTGCCCCGTGGCGCGGCGCGCCAGCTTGATCGCCGCGTCGACGGTCTCGCTTCCGGTGTTCGCGAACAGCACCCGATCGAGGCCGGCGGGCAGCATCCCTGCGAGCGCTTCGGCGAGCAGCCCGGCCAGCAGCGGCGTGTCGCGGGTCACCCAGTTGGCGGGACGCGAGTCGAGCAGCCCGCGCAGGGCCTCGCGCACGCGGGGCGCGTTGCGGCCCACCGCGAAGACCGCGTTGCCGCCGTCGCAGTCGAGCGTGCGCCCGCCTTCGCTGTCGATGATCCAGCATCCCTCGGCGCTCACGTAGACGCGATCCATGCCTATGCGCCGCGCCGAGTTCGCGCGGTGCACGTTGAGATAGCGGGAGTACAGGTCGAACTTCTCGCCGGAGCGTTCGGCGATGAGAGCCTGGAGGTCGAGCGTCATGTCCTGATGTCCGGGTGGGTTGCAGCGCGAGTCAGGGGCTTCCTGAATACCTTGCAGCCGTGGCACGCCATTGCCTCCTCCGCGGGGCCCTGCGCTAGGCCGAGCGCCACGCGCCGCGCGGTAACGTACGCCGGCCCGTTCCAGATCGCTTCGAACTCCTGGCGGAATACGTTGCCGAGGTCGTCGCGGCGACTCGTCGTTTCGCAGCACGGCGCGATCGCGCCGTCTCGGTAGACCGACACCGAGACCCACAGGAATGCGCAATGCTGGTCCACGTACGACTTGCGCTCGTCGGTCAGCACGTGCACGAGGCGCGGGTCCTGCGGCGTCCACTTGCGCGCCATGTCGTCCGGCACCAGGCCCCGGAAGGTCAAGCCGCGGGTCTTGTCGAGGCGCGCGGGCTTGAAGCGGATGCCGTCGACGCCGATCTCGCGCGCGAGGCGCGCGGCGTCCTTCATCTCGTGCTCGTTGTGGCGCAGCGGCACGAACTGCCACTCGATGAAGGGCGTGGCGCTGCCCAGCGCGCGCTTGCGCTCGACGAACGCGCGCGTGTTCTTGAGCACCAGGTCGAAGTTGCCCCCGACCCGGTACTGCCCGTAGGTGGATGCGGTCGCCGCATCGTTGGACACGATCAGCCAGTCGAGCCCCGAGCGTATGAGCTCGTCGATCCGCTCCCGGCCGAGCGGCAGCGAGAGGTTCGAGGAGACCTCGGTGCCGATGCCGCGGCGCCTGCAGACGCGGACCAGTTCCGCGAGGCGCTTGTTGAGCAGGGGCTCGCCCCAGATCCACAGCACCGTGTACAGCGCGAGCCTGCCGCAGCGGCCGAGGATGTCGTCGAGCGCCTCGGGGGACATCGCTCCGCCGTCCCGATCGATCTCGCCCGTTCCCGTGGGGCAAAGCGGACAATGCAGGTTGCACCCGCTGATCGGCTCGGCGCGGATGACGTAAGGAGAGCTCGCGACCTGCGTCCTCATCTCGCGAAAATCGCGCCGCACGCGGAGGTAGTTCGCGACCTTGGCCCAAGTGCCGTACGTCAGGAGGAAATAGAGCTTGCTGCGGGGTACGTCGCCTACGACCGGCTTTCGATACAATCGGCGCGTGAGCAGAGCGGCAAGACGTGCGCGCATGCAGCCCTCCTGCGAGCGTTCGCGGACGATGGCCCGCGGTACCGCGAACTCGCGTCAGTGTGCAGTATTGCAGCACAACTGATTGCAGTCTACAACTCGATGGAACCCGTCACCCGCCCCGCCCCCGCTCCGGCGGCGCCGGCCACGCACGGCGCCGACGCGGTGGTCCGCCGCGCCAACATCGCGTTTGCCGGCAGCGTGCTCGGCGGTGCGCTGGCGATCGCCAACGAGGTGCTGTGCGCCCGCTATCTCGGCGTGCAGACGTACGGCCTCTATGCGCTGGCGCTGGTCCTCGCGCGCGTAGCGGAGGTGATCGCCGTTTGCGGGCTGCCGGTCGCGATCCTGCGCCTGCTGTCCATCTTCCGCGAGAGCGGCGAAGCGCGCGACGTGCGCGGCACGCTCATCGCGTCGATCGTCCCGCCGCTCGTCGTCGGTTCGCTGTTCGGTGCTGCGCTCTGGCTCCTCGCCCCCGAGATCGCGGCGAAGGCGTTCGCCAAGGACGCCGCGACGCCCTTCGTCCGCGCCGCGGCTATTGCGGTACCGTTCATGGCGCTCTCCGAAGTGCTGGGGGCCGTCACGCGCGGCTTCGGATACGCGGGCTACTACGTGGTCATCCGCAACGTGGTGCCGCCGCTCGCGTTCATGGTCCTGCTGGTGGCGATCGCCGGGACGCGGAGCCCTGCGCCCTGGGTCGCTGCCGCGTTCTGTGCAGCCTACGCGGCGGCCGCCGCCGCAGGCGTTGCGTGCGTGCTACGGGCGGGGCGCGGAGTGATCGCCCTCGGCGAGGCGCGGCTGCCGCTGCGCAAGCTGTACGCTTACGCGCTTCCGATCCTGTTGAATAACGTGCTCTACCTGATCGTGGGCGGCACGGCCATCGTCGTCGTCGGGCTGGTGCGCAGCGACGCGGAGGTCGGCATCTTCCGCGCCTCCATGCAGTTCCTGATTCTCTTCGACATGATCCAGCTCGCATTTCTCGCCGCGCTGAGCGGCACGTATGCGGTTCTCGAGCACGAAGGGCAGCGGCAGGCGTTGCAGGCGCTCGTCGCGCAAAGCACGAAGTGGATTTCGCTGCTCTCGCTGGCGTTGCTCTGCGTTCTGGCGCTGGGCCGCCATGATCTCCTGCACATCATGGGTCCGGGCTTCGACGCCGGCGCCGAGGCACTCCTCGTCCTGCTCGTCGGAGAATCGATCATGCTCTGCACCGGAAGCCTCGGAATCCTGCTCGTTAGCGCCGGCAGGCCGAGGGCCGAGACGGCGAGCGTCGCCGTCGCAGCGGCACTGGGCGTCGCCCTCAATCTCGCTTTGGTCCCCGCGCGCGGAATCCTCGGCGCGGCGCTCGCCACCGCCCTGCCGTGTGTCGCTGTCGCGGCACTTCGCATCGTGCAGGTGCGGCGGATGACGGGCATCCGTGTCTGGAGCGCAGCGCCGGTTCGCAAGCTCGCCGTGCCCGCCCTCGCGGCCGGGGCGGCAGTGTGCGCCTCGTTCTGGCTCCCGGCCGCCGACGGCGGAGCGCTGATGCCCAGCGTGGGCCGCCTGCTGTTGATCGCGGCGAGTGTCGCGGGCTTCTTCTGGATCGCAGTCCTCGGGCCGGACGACCGGGAGGGCATCCGCGCCGCAGCGCGGCGCCTGATCCCGCGCGACGCCGGTCCCTGATGTCCCGCCCGGTCCCGTCGCGCGGCGACTCGACGGGCTAGATCTTGAAGCTCTCGAGCGTCTCCGGCGCGAACAACTCCTCCGGCTGCATCCGGCGCTTCGACAATCCCTGTTCGTGGTGATAGCGCAGGAAGGTGTCGAGCACGTGCCGGTTCGCTTCGAAACCGTACGGCCACCAGTCCTCCCCCAGCTCGCGCCGCGTCTCCTCGACCTGGGCGATCTGCCACGGCAGCATCGTGGTGAGCGCCGAGGTGGTGTAGAGGTTCTCGTAGACGCGGCGCTTCGCCTCGGCAAACGCCTTCACCAGCGACTGCGCGATCCAGCGATTCGCCTCGTAGACGTCGCGCCGCAACGCCACCGTGTGCATGATCGGGAAGATCTTCGTGCGCCGGTAGTACGCGCGCTCGACGTCCACGTAGTCCTCGAACAGCCGCCGCACCGTGCCCGGCCGCGTGGTGAAGGTCGACGGGATGCGCGCCGTGTGCAGCGCGTCGATCTCGCCGTCGGCGAGCATCTGCGACAGCGTCTGCGTCGGGCCGATGCGCTGCACGTCGAACTTCGCCGGCAGGTCGAGCCTGATCTTTTCGTCGCGCCCGGGTTCCTCCTCGCCGCCGGTGAGGTAGTGGACACTCGCCGGGTCCACGCCGTACTCGTCGTGCAGGATGCCGCGTATCCACACCGGCGCCGTCATCTGGTATTCGGGCGTGCCGATGCGTTTGCCGGCGAGGTCCTTCGGCTCGCGGATGCTGCTCTTCGCCGACACGTAGATCGAGGACTGCCGGAAGAAGCGCGAGGGGAACACGGGAATCGCGATGAACGGCGAGTTGCCGCGCGCCGCGGCGACCGTGTACGACGACAGCGACATCTCCGCCGCGTCGAACTCGCGGTGGCGCAGCATCCGGAAGAACGTTTCCTCGACGTGCAGGTTGAGATAATTGAGCTCGATGCCGTCGGGTTGCACGGAGCCGTCCGCCAGCGCGTGCGTGCGGTCGTAGTCCCAGCATGCGAGGGTGAGCCGCAGCTTGCTCAAGGGCGCCTCCTGTGGTTGCGATTCGATGCGGCGGCGGACGTGGCGCCTTCGACGAGGCGCCCGAGCTCGCGGGTCGAGGGCACGCGGCGGTGCGCGTTGCCGCCGCGCGCCTCGTCCGCGGCAAGGTTGGCGAGCATCGCGAGCAGCACGCGGCGCGTGGTGGCGACCGCCGCCGGCGACGCCCCGTTCAGCGCGACGCGATTGACCTCTTCGGCGAGCGGCACCAGCTTGCGCTTAAGCGCGCGCCCCTCGGCGGTGAGGAAGATGTGGATGTTGCGGCGGTTGTCGGCGAGCTGCCGGCGCACGACATAGCCACGGCGCTCCATCGCCTTCATCGCCGCGAACGTCGTCGGCTCCATCACGCCCGTCTCGCGCGAGAGCTCGCGCTGCGTGAGGCCGTCGGCTTCCCACAGCACGCGCAGGAACGGCCAGTGGCCGAGCGACACCGAGTGCTCGGCGAGGCGCATCTGCAGCGCGCGATGGAACGCGCGCATCGCGTCCTTGACGAGATGCGCCATCCGGTCGTCCGGAAGAACTTCACGCCAGCGGCGCAGCGCGCGCTGGGTGTCGCCTTCCGGCGCCGCGCCCGGTCGTCGCGCGGCTTCAGCCATCGCTGCTCCCTGAAGCGCTCCCCCTCAAATCGACATACGCGGTCATCGGTGCAGTCACGTGGGCGATCGGGTTTTGCGTAAGCCGCGCGCCGGCGAAGCCGGCACGTCCGCGGATGCCTAACGGTCGAGCACCAGCTCGTCGGAGCGCGCGCGCGACACGCAGATCATGATGCTGCCGGCCTGCTCGTCGTTCATCAGCACGAAGTCACGATGCTCGGCGACTCCCGCGACGAGACCGGTGCGGCAGGTGCCGCAGGTGCCGCTCTCGCACGAGCTCTCCACGTCGTGGCCGGCGTTGCGCAGCGCCTCGAGGATCGACTGGTCGGCCGCGACGGCGATCACCTCGCCCGAGCGCGCGAGCCGCACGCGGAACGGCCGGTCGCCCGCCACGTGCGTGTGCTCGGCGTCGACGAAGCTCTCGAAGTGGACGCAGGACGCGCTCCAGTGCCCGGTCATGTCGCGCACCGCCTCGAGCATCGGGCGCGGGCCGCAGCAGTAGAGGTGCGCTCCGGTGGGCTTTTCGAGGATCGGCCAGAGGTCGAGCTGGCGCGCGGGATCGCCGCCGTCGTGGTGGAGCGTGACCTTCCCGGCATAGGCCGGCGCCGCGAGTTCGTCGCGAAACGCGGTGGTCTCGGGCGAGCGCGTGCAATAGTGCAGGCGATAGCGCGCGTTGCCGGCGGCCTCGAGCTCGCGAATCATCGCGAGGATGGGGGTGATGCCGATGCCGCCGGCGATGAACAGGAACTCCGGCGCGTTCGCGACGAGCGCGAAGTCGTTGCGCGGCGGCGAGCAGAGGAGCGTCGAGCCGACCGCGGTGCCATCGCACAGGCTCGTCGAGCCGCCGCGCCCGCCGGCCTCGCGCAGGACGGCGAAGACGTAGCGGTCGCGCTCGCTCGACGCATTGCACAGCGAGTACTTGCGCAGCGCGCCGCCCGGCACCTCGACGCCGATGTGCGCGCCCGCGGTGAAGGCCGGCAGCGCCGCGCCTGCGGGATCGCGCAGCTCGAAGCGGTGGATGCCCGCGGCGATCTCGCGCTTTTCCGTGATGACGAGCGACAGGCTCGGCGCCCCGGCACTCTCGACATTGGCCATCGGCTGCAGTATCTTTGTTTAGATATCTAATCTTATCCTGCGGGCGGGCGATGGACAACAGCGGGCGCGCGACCGCGCCCGCCTTGCGCCGAATCGCGCGGTTCCCGCTTCACGCGTACGGAGGACCCATGCTGAGCACTGCCGACAACGAGCTCATGTGCCGGGTGGAGGGCGACGCGCCGATGGGCCGCGTGATGCGCGGGCACTGGCTGCCGGCCTGCCTGTCCGAGGAGGTCGCCGAGCGCGACGGGGCGCCGGTGCGCGTGCGTCTGCTCGGCGAGGACCTCGTCGCCTTCCGCGACACCGACGGGCGCCTCGGCGTGATGGACGAGTATTGCCCCCACCGCCGCGCGTCGCTCGCGCTGGGGCGCAACGAGCAATGCGGGCTGCGCTGCCTCTATCACGGCTGGAAGATGGACGTCGAGGGCAACGTCGTCGAGATGCCCTCCGAGCCCGCCGCCAGCGCGCTCGCGCAGAAGGTGAAGCACAAGACCTACCCCTGCCGCGAGGCCGGCGGCTTCGTCTGGGTCTGGATGGGCGCCGCCGAGGCGATGCGGCCGTTCGCGCCGCCCGCGTGGGCGCCCTCGCCCGCGATCAACACCAGCATCGTCAAGATCCCGGTCGGCTGCAACTGGGCGCAGGTGCTCGAGGGCGCGATCGACTCCGCGCACAGCTCCTCGCTGCACTCGACCGACATGCCGCCCGCGCGCGTCGACGGCGCCAAGGCGACCGGCACCGCATGGCCGCGGCCGTCGACCGACAAGGCGCCGCGCCTGCAGGTCGAGCGCACGCCGTTCGGCTTCCGCTACGTCGCGATCCGCCGCCCGATCAAGGACGCCGCCACGCACGACTACCTGCGGATCACGCTGTTCGTCGCGCCGTTCACCGTGCTCATCCCGCCGAACAACCTGTACAACCTCTCGATCATGAACGTCCCGGTCGACGACACGCACACGATGTTCTACTTCATCGCGTGGAGCGAAGGCGAAGGCATCGACCAGGAAACGTGGCGCCGTTTTTGCGGTGCCGAGTGGGGTGTGGACCTCGACGCGAACTTCCGGCGCATCCGCACGCGGGACAACAACTACCTGCAGGACCGCGCGGCGATGAAGGCCGGCGAGTTCACCGGCATCCGCGGCATCCCCAACCAGGACATCGCAATGTGGGAGACGATGGGCCCGATCGCCGACCGCTCGCGCGAGCGCCTCGGCGCGAGCGATCTCGCGATCGTCGAGTTCCGCCGGATCATGGTGGCAGCCGCGCGCACCGCGGCGGCCGGCGGACCGCCGATCGGCACCACGCCGGATTGCCCGGCACAGGTGGAGCTCAAGTCCTTCGAAGGGATCGTGCCGAAGACGACCAACTGGAAGACGCTCGGCGTCGCGCCCGCGGAGCTCGCGCTGCGCGGCGCTGCACCGGCCGCCGCGACCATGCCGGGCGATTGACGCGCACCCGCGTCGCACGCGACACTTCGTCGGCAGCGAACAACAGTCACAGACGACCAGCCCGCGCTGCACGGAACTGCAGCCGGATGGGCGCAACGATCGGTGCAAGCGTCCGGGCACACCCGGGCCACGAGGAGGAGAAGTCGATGTACAGGATGAAAACGTGGTGCGGCGCGCTCGTCGGGATCGTCGCCTGGGTCGTCGCGGCGAGCGCGGCCGGGCAGGACAGCCTCAAGATCGCCGCCGGCCAGCGCGGCAACTGGGACACCTCGATCGCCGAGGTCGGCCAGCGCGCCGGCATCTTCAAGAAGCACGGCCTCTCGCTCGAGATCCTGTGGACGCAGGGCAGCGGCGAGACGCAGCAGGCGGTGCTCTCGGGCAGCGTCGACATCGGCGTCGCGGTCGGGATCATGGGTGCACTGTCGGCGTACTCGAAGGGCGCGCCCGTGCGCATCATCGGCGCCGAGACCACCGGCGCCGCGGATCTGTTCTGGTACGTGCCCGCGACCTCGCCGATCAAGACGCTGAAGGACACCGACGGCAAGACGATCGCCTACTCGACCAACGGCTCGTCGACGCACGGCATCGTCACCGCCTTCATGAAGCAGTACGACCTCAAGGCGAAGCCCACCGCCACCGGCGGCCCGGCACCCACGCTCACACAGGTGATGTCGGGCCAGATCGACGTCGGCTGGTCGGCGCCGCCGTTCGGGATGCAGCAGTTGGACGAGGGCAAGATCCGCGTGATCGCGAGCGGCAACGACGCCGCCGTGTTCAAGGGCCAGACGGTGCGCACGCTCATCACCAACATGCAGGCGATGCAGGCGAAGAAGCCGGCGCTCGACCGCTTCATGAAGGCCTACCGCGAGACGATCGACTGGATGTACTCGAACGACCCCGCGGCGCTCAAGACCTACGCCGATTTCGTCGGCATCCCGGTCCCGATGGCGAAGCGCACGCGCGACGATTTCTTCCCGCGCGCCTCGGTCGACCCCGACAAGATCGTCGGCCTGGAAACGATCGTGCCCGACGCCGTCGCACTCAAGTTCACCGCGGCGCCGCTCACCAAGGAGCAGCTCGCGGAGCTGATCCAGATCCCGCCGCGGCAGTAGTGCCGCGCCCGGACGTCGCGCGCGTGAGCATCGACGAGGACGGCGTCCCCGCTTGCCTCCTCGACGTCGCGCACATCACCAAGCGCTATACGATCGGCGACGCCACCACCGTCGCGGTCGACGACATGTCGTTCCGGGTGGCGCCCGGCGAGTTCGTGTCGATCATTGGACCCTCGGGCTGCGGCAAGTCGACGGTCTTCAACATCATCGGCGGCCTCCTCGGCGACTACGAGGGCAGCGTCACGGTGGCGGGCACGACGATCACCGGCACCCATCCCGCGATCGGCATGGTGTTCCAGGAGGAGTCGACGTTCCCCTGGCGCAACGTGCGCGACAACGTCGCGTTCCCGCTCGAAGTCGCGGGGCTGCCGCGGCGCGAGCGCGAGGAGCGCGCCGCGCACTACATCGGGATGGTCGGCCTCGCCGGCTTCGAGCGGCATTACCCCGCCGAGCTCTCGGGCGGGATGCGCCAGCGCGTCGCGTTTGCCCGCACGCTCGCTTCCGAGCCGAAGATCCTCCTCATGGACGAGCCCTTCGCGGCGCTCGACGAGCAGACCCGGCTGCTCCTGGGCGACAAGGTGCTGCAGATCCAGCAGGCGCTGAAGCAGACCACGCTGCTCATCACGCACAGCCTGTCGGAGGCCGTGCAGCTCTCCGACCGGGTGCTGGTGATGACCTACCGGCCGGGGCGCCTCAAGCGCGTCGTCGACATCGACCTGCCGCACCCGCGCGACGCCGCGGTGCTCGCAAGCGACGCGTTCGGCCACTACGTCGCGCAGATCTGGCAGGACCTGCGCGAGGAGGCGAGCCGCGGCATCGCCGACGCCGAGTCGCGCGCGCTGCGCGAAGGACGCGCGAGGTGAGCGTGCAGCGCTGGGCTGCCTCGCGCGCCGGCGCTACTGCCTTCGGCGTGGCCACCACCATCGCCGCCATTGCCTTGGTCGAGGCGCTGCTGCGCGCCGGCGTGATCAACCGCTACATCGTCCCGTTGCCCTCGCAGATCCTCGCCGCGATCCCGCGGATCGTCGTCGAGGAGAACGTGCTGCAGCGCTTCTGGCTGACGACGCGCGAGATCCTGTGGGCGAGCCTGCTGATCGCAGTTGTGGGCATAAGCGTGGGCACCCTGCTCTACCGCCTTCGCCTCCTGCGCGCGGCCTGCGAGAGCTGGGTGGGCGCGCTCGCCGCCGCGCCGGTGGTGCTGATGTATCCGCTGTTCCTCGTGATCTTCGGGCGCAGTGCGACGACGATCGTGATGATCGGCTTCGCCGCGGGTGTCGCACCGGTGATCCTGAAGACGCTCGAGGGTCTCGCCGGCGCGCGGGCTGTGCTGCTCGACGTCGGCCGCAGCTTCCGGCTCACGCCCGCGCAGCAATTCCGGCTGATCCTGCTGCCCGCCGCGCTGCCCTCGGTGTTCGTCGGGCTGCGCCTCGGGCTCATCTTCGCGATGATCAACATCGTCGGGGTCGAGTTCCTGATCAACTTCGGCGGCCTCGGCCAGCTCATCAACGAACTCTCCGAGCGCTACGACCTGCCCGGCACCTACGGCGCGATCCTGTTCGTGATCCTCGCGAGCGTCGTGTTCTTCGCGCTCGCGGAGCGCGTCGAGCGCTGGGCGCGGCCTCCCGAATAGCATGCGCAGGCTGCCCGCTTCGCGGGCGCAATAGTAACCGCAGACCTGCCCGCTTCGCGGGCGCGCAGATTACCCAGGACCGCATGCTCCGACTGACTGCCTCGATGACCAATGATCGCCGCGTGCTGCTCCTGCGCGTAGGTATCGTCGTTTTCGTGCTCGCTGCGTGGGAAGCGCTTGCGGCGTCCGGCCTGCTGTTCCGCGACGTGGTGCCCTCGCTCGCGCTGATCGTGCGCGCGCTCGGGCGGCTCGTGGTCAATCCGGATTTCTATGCCAACCTCGGCGTGACCGCGATCGAGATCGGCGCGGGGCTCGCGATCGGCGGGGTCGCCGGACTCGCCGTGGGCATCCTGCTGGGCGCCAACCGCTTCCTTGCGCACGCCTACGAATCGCTGATCCATTACCTCGGCCCCACGCCCAAGATCATCTTCTTCCCGGTGATGATCATGTGGTTCGGCGTGGGCGCGGGCTCGAAGATCGCGATGGCCGCGGTCTCCTGCTTCTTTCCCATCGCGATCAGCGCGGCGGCGGGCATGCGCGCGATCGATCGCGTGCTGATCCGCGTCGGGAAGAGCTTTCGCGCGACGACCGCGCAGATGGTCGTGAAGATCTACCTGCCGGCGATGCGCGCGGCGATCGCCAACGGCGTGCGGCTGGGGCTCGGCGTCGCCGTGATCGGCACGCTGCTCGCCGAGACCAAGCTCTCGAACCGCGGGATCGGCTACCTGATCATCCAGGCCTATGCGACGTTCGACATGCCGCGGATGTACGCGCTGCTGATCGTGCTGTTCGTGCTGGCGATCGGCGCCAATGCGCTGATCGGGCGCGTCGCCGCGCGCGCCCGAAGCTAACGTCCCCGGCCCTCGCGCACGGCGGCTAGCGCGACGCGGTGAACTCCGTCGGGCTCCAGCCGCCGCCCAGCGACTTCGCGAAGTTGACGATCGACAGCCGCGCGTCGCGCGCGGCGGCGATCCGCAGGGTGTCGGCGAGCAGCAGCGTGCGCTGCGCGTCGAGCACCTCGAGGAACGACGTGCGCCCGGCGTCGTAGCGCAGGTTCGCCACTGCGAGCGCGGCCGCGAGCTGGTCGCGGCGCATGGTCTCCGCCGCGAGGATCTCGCGGGACGTCCGGTTGACCACCAGCGCGTCGTGCACGTCGCGAAACGCGCCCTGCACCGTCTGCTGGTAATCGATGAGCGCGGCGTCGTGCAGCGCGTTGGCGGTGTCCACCTGCGCGTCGATCCGCGCGATGCCGATGATCGGCTGCAGCAGCCCTGCACCGAAATTCCAGACCACCGCGGGCGAGGAGAACAGATTCGAAAGCGCGGCCGATTCGAGGCCGAGCGCCGCAGTGAGCGAGAGGTTCGGGAAGTAGCTCGCGCGCGCCTGCGTAATCCGCAGGTCCGACGCTGCGAGCAGCGCCTCGACGCGCCGGATGTCCGGCCGCCGTTCGAGCACGCCGGAGGGCAGCCCCGACGGCAGCAGCGGCACCGCGGTGGCGAGGTCGATCGGCTTGCCGCGCGCGACGTCCGGCGTGAACACGGCGCGCGGCGAGCGGCCGACCAGCACGGCGAGCGCCGACTCGAGCAGCCCGATGCCCTGCTCCGCGCGCGCGATGTTGCCCACCACGGACGAGACCTCGGCCTCCGCCTGCTTCATGTCGTAGTCGCCGATGAGACCGGCGTCGTAGCGGTCGCGCTGCAACTGGACGGTGTCCTTGCGCGAGACCAGCGTGTCGCGCAGCAGTGCGAGCTCGGCGTCCGCGGCACGCAACCGGAAATACGTGCTCGCCACGTCGCCCGCGACGCTGATGCGCACCACCTCGCGGTAGTAGCGCGAGGCGACGAGGTCGTTGCGCGCGGCGAGCGTGGCGCTCCTGTACTTCCCCCAGAAATCGAGCTCGTAGCTCAACACGAAGCGCAGGCCGAAGTCGTTTCCGGTGAGCGGCGTGCCCGGGGGTGTGGGCGGCGACGTCTCGCCGCTGATGCGCATGCGCGTCGCGTTGCCGGTGAGGTCCACCGTCGGGTAGAGGTTCGCCTGCGCGCTGGTGACCTGCGCGCGGGCAACCTCGATCCGCGTCGCCGCGGACTGCAGGTCGAGGTTGTGCGCGAGCGCCTCCTCGATCAGCGCGGTAAGCGCGGGATCGTCGAAGGCGAGCCACCAGCGCTCGAGCACGGCGTTGTCGTACGCGGTCGCGGTAGGCGCGGGCAGGTCGGAGACCGGCGGCGCCGGCTGGTTGACGGCGCAGCCGGCGAGGAGCGCCGCAAAGAGCAGCGCGGGCAGTGTCTTATGCATCGTCGTCTCCCGGAGCGGTACCCGAGCTTGGCGGATGGCCGGGGGTGGCCACCGGCAGCCGCGCGCGCAGGTCGCGTGCATGGTCGATTTCGGCGTGGAGCTCTTCCTTGGTCCGCGGCTCGGACAGCTTGCGGTCGAAGATCAGGCGGAAGAACAGCGGAACGAAGAAGATCGCGAGGAACGTCGCCGCGATCATGCCGCCCATCACGCCCGTGCCCACCGACTTGCGCGCGCCGGCACCGGCGCCGACGGAGATCGCGAGCGGCAGCACGCCGAGGATGAACGCGAGAGAGGTCATCAGGATCGGCCTGAACCGCAGGCGCGCCGCCTCGATCGCCGCCGCCGACGTCGTTAGGCCCTCGTGCTTGCGCAGCACCGCGAACTCGACGATCAGGATCGCGTTCTTCGCGGCAAGGCCCAGCAGCGTGACGAGGCCGATCTGGAAGTAGACGTCGTTGGTGAAGTCGCGCAGGTGGACGGCCGCCAGCGCGCCGAAGGTGCCGAAGGGCATCGCCAGCAGCACCGACAGCGGCAGCGACCACTTCTCGTACTGCGCGGCGAGGATCAGGAACACCATGATCACCGCGAGCCCCAGCGCGTACGCCGACGAGCCGCTCGACTTCTTCTCCTGGAACGACGTGCCGCCCCAGTCGTAGCTGAACTCCGGCGGCAGCACTTCGTTGGCGATCTGCTCGAGGCGCGTGATCGCCTGTCCCGAGCTGTAGCCGGGTGCCGCCTGCCCGATGATCTTGACCGCGGGCAGGTTGTTGAAGCGCTGCAGCGAATCGGGCCCCGACGAGTACTTGACCGTGGCGAGCGAGGCGAGCGGCACCATCTCGCCCTTGGTCGAGCGCACGTAGACCTCGCCGATGTCGCCCGGCTTCTGGCGGTACGTGGGATCCGCCGACATCAGCACCTGCCACGTGCGCCCGAACTTGTTGAAGTCGTTGACGTAGTAGGTGCCGAGCGTGCCGGCGAGCGCGTTGTAGACGTCGTCGATGGGAATGCCGAGCTTCTTCACCTTGTCGCGATCGACCTGGACGTCGAGCTGCGGCGTGTTCGCACGCCACAGCGTCTGCGCGCCGCCGAGCTGCGGATCGCTGTTCACGCGTGCCAGGAAGGCCGTCACCACTTCGGACATGCGCTTCGAGCCGCCGTCGCCGCGATTCTGGATGTAGAACTCGAAGCCGCCGGTGGCACCCAGCCCGAAGATCGCCGGCGGACCGAAAGCGAACACCTGCGCCTCCTTGATGCCGGCCGTGCGGCCGTAGAGCTCGCCGACGAGCTGCGGCACCGCCACGCCGGGCCGCTCGTCCCACGGCACCTGCGTGACGAAGATCGTCGCCACGTTGTTGCGAAAGCCCCCGCCCAGGAAGTCGAAGCCCGAGAAGGCGATGGCGTCCTTGTTCGCCTTGTTGGCGTGGATCGCCTTGTCGACCTCGGCGACGACCTTGTCGGTGCGCTCCAGCGTCGCGCCGTCGGGGAGGATCGCCGCGGCGATGTAGAAGCCCTGGTCCTCGTCGGGCACCAGGCTGCCGGGGGTGATCTTCCACAGCCACGCGGTGACCGCCACCATCCCGAGGAACAGCACGATGCCCAGCGCCGCGCGGCGGATCATGAAGATCACGCCGTCCGAGTAGTGCAGCGTGACGCTCGCGAACCAGTTGTTGAACCAGCGGAAGAACTTGCCCGGCGGACGATGCTGGCGTGAGAGCATCAGCACGCACAGCGCCGGCGAGAGCGTCAGCGCGACGAAGCCGGAGATCACCACGGAGATCGCGATGGTCACCGCGAACTGCCGGTAGAGCTCGCCGGAGAGCCCGCCGAGGAACGCGATCGGCACGAACACGGCGCACAGGGTCAGCACGATCGCGATGATCGGGCCTGTCACCTCGTGCATCGCCTTCAGCGCGGCGTCGCGCGGCGCGAGGTGCTCCTCGCGCATGATCCGCTCGACGTTCTCCAGCACGACGATCGCGTCGTCGACGACGATGCCGATCGCCAGCACCATGCCGAAGAGCGTCAGCGTGTTGATCGAGTAGTTGAGCACGTACAGGCCGATGAACGTCCCGATCAGCGACACCGGCACCGCGATGAAGGGGATCACCGCGGCGCGCCAGTTCTGCAGGAACAGGAACACCACCAGGAACACCAGCAGCATCGCCTCGCCCAGCGTCTTCACCACCTCGGTGATCGAGACCTCGACGAAGCGCGTCGTGTCGTAGGGAATCGCGTAGGCGAAGCCTTCGGGGAAGCGCGTCTGCAGCTCGGCCACGCGGGCCTTCACCTTCTTCGCGACGTCGAGCGCGTTGGCGCCCGGCGCGAGGAAGATGCCCACGAGGGTTGCCGACTTGCCGTTGTAGCGCCCGTTGAAGTCGTAGTCCTTGGAGCCGATCTCGACCCGCGCGACGTCGGCGAGACGCACCTGCGAGCCGTCGGGATTGGCGCGCACGATGATCTGCTCGAACTCCTTCGCCTCGGCGAGCCGCCCCTGCGTGGTGATGGTGTAGACGAGGTCCTGCTTCGGGCCGATCGGCGCCTGCCCCACCTTGCCCGGCGTGAACTGCGCGTTCTGCTCGGTGATCGCGTTGGCGACGTCGCCCGGCGTGAGCTTCAGCTGCGCGAGCCGGTCGGGCTTGAGCCACACGCGCATCGCGTAGTCCTTGGCGCCGAAGATCTGCACGTTGGTCGTGCCCGGGATGCGCTTCAGCTCGTCGAGGATGTTGAGCGTCACGTAGTTCGACGTGAACAGATCGTCGTACTTGTCGTTCGGCGAATAGAACGCGAACACCTGCAGGAACGACGAGCTCCCGCGCTCGACCGACACGCCCTGCCGCCGCACTTCCAGCGGCAGCCGCGGCTCGACCTGCTTCACGCGGTTGTTGACGTTGATCGTCGCCTGGTTCACGTCGGTGCCGATCTCGAAGGTGACCTGGATCGAGACGCTGCCGGCCGACGACGAGTTCGACTCCATGTACAGCATGCCCTCGACGCCGTTGATCGCGTTCTCGAGGGGTGCCGCGACCGTCTGCTCGATGGTCTGCGCCGAGGCGCCGGGGTAGACGGCGGCGACCGTGACGACCGGCGGCGCGATCTCCGGGTACTGGGCGATCGGCAGGCTGCGCATCGCGGCGAGACCGCCGATCACCAATACGATCGAGAGGACCGCCGCGAAGATCGGGCGGTCGATGAAAAATCGTGAAAACATGGTGGGCGCTCTCGCTCAGGACTTCGCTGCGGGCGCGGCGGCCTTGCCCGGCGCGTCCTTCGCCGGGGCATCCTTGCCGGGGGCGTCCTTCGCCGGTACATCCTTGATCGCGCCTTCCTTGCCCGGCGCCGCCGGTGCGCCCGGGGGCGCGGCGCCGCCGGCCGCGACGTGCGCGCCCGGACGCAGGCGCGCGACACCGTCGACGATCACCGTGTCGCCGGCCTTCAACCCGCTGTCGACGATCCAGAGGTTCGCCTCGGGCGTGTCGACCCACTCGCCGAGCGTCACGTTGCGCGTCTCGGCGACGTCCTTGCCGTCCTTGTCCTTGCCCATGACGTAGACGTACTTGCCCTGCGTGCCGTCGAGCACCGCCACCTGCGGCACCGCGAGCACGTTGATGCGCGTCGCGCCGGCGAGCTTCACGCGCACGAACTGGCCGGGCTTCAGCGCGCCGTCGCTGTTCCTGATCTCGGCGCGCATCTCGTAGGTGCCGGTGGACGGATTGACGCGCGTGTCGCTGAAGTTGATCTTGCCCTGCCGCGGAAAGACGGTGCCGTCGGTCAGCTTGACCGTGACCGCGTACGAGTTGTCCTTCGGCAGCGCCAGCGAGCCGGCGGCCACCAGCCGGTTGAGCTTCAGCTGGTCGTTCTCCGAAACGCTGAACGGCACCCAGATCGGATCGACCTGCGAGATCGTCGTGAGCAGCGTGTCGTTGGCGGTGACGAGGCTGCCCTCCGACTTGTTGGCGCGGCTCGAGAGCCCGGCGATCGGCGCGACCGATTTGGTGTAGCCGAGATTGAGGCGCGCCTCGGTCAGCTTCGCCTCGGCGGCCTTGAGCGAGGCCTGCGCGAGCTCGGCGTTCGACACCGCGTCGTCGGCTTCCTTCTGCCCGACCGCACGTTTCTCGGCGAGCGGCTTCAGGCGCGAGACTTCGCGGTTCGCCTGCGCAAGCTGCGCCTGCACCCGCGCGACCTCGGCTTCGGCCGCTGCGACCTGCGCCGCGAAGGGCTTCGGGTCGATCACGAACAGCGTCTGCCCGGCGGCGACCCGCGCGCCTTCCGTGTACAGGCGCTGCTCGAGGATGCCGGTGACGCGCGCGCGCACCTCGACTTCCTTCGAGCCGGTGGTCTGACCCACGTACTCGTAGGTCACGGGCAGCGTGCGCGGCTGCATCACCTGCGTGACCACCTGCGTCGGCGGCATCCCCGGCGGACCTCCCGCCTGCTTCGACTGCCCGCATGCCGCGACGAGCAGGATTGCCGCAACCGCCGGCCACGTGCGAAGGAGCGCGGAGAGTGATCTTTGCATGACGTTTTCCCTGTCGGAATCGTTTTCGGTGAAGATGCCGGTGCGTGTCGCCGGCTTGACAAGACGGGCAAGATTACATACATTCATGGATGTTTACAACCCCTCCCCGATCGGGGTCGAAGCAAAGCGGCACCGGATTCAACCAGAAGAACATCATGGCGAGACGCACGAAGGAGGAGGCCGCGGCCACCCGCGAGGCGCTGCTCGACGCAGCCGAGCTGGTGTTCCGCGACAAGGGTGTCGCGCACGCGACGCTCGCGGAAGTCGCAGAGGCCGCCGGGCTCACGCGCGGCGCCGTGTACTGGCATTTCCGCGACAAGGGCGACCTCTTCGAGGCGCTGTGCGCGCGTGTGACCTTGCCGATGGAGTCGATGCTCGCCGAGGCCGGCGAGCGCACGCACGCCGATCCGCTCGCGGCGCTGGCCGCGCTCGCGGTGGACGGCCTGCTGCGCCTCGCGCGCGATCCGCACGCGCAGGCAGTGTTCGACGTGATCTTCAACAAGTGCGAGTTCAGCGCCGAGCTCGAGGCCGTCGCCGAACGCCGGCGCACGTCCGACTGCGACTGCCTCTCGCACATCGAGCGGCTGCTGCACCAGGCGGTGGACTGCGGCCAGCTTCCGCCCGACACCGACGTGGCGCTCGCCGCCAACTGCATGAACTCGTTCATGGTCGGCGCCATGCACCAGTGGGTGCGCAATCCGGCGTCCTGCGACCTCGAGCGCGCGGCGCCGTCGATGGTGCGCACGATGATCGCCGGGTTGGTCGGCGCCCCGCCGCGCCTGCCCGCACCGCCCGCGGCCAAGCGGCCCCTGCGCAAGCCGCGCCTCCCCGTCGCGGGTTGACAACGGCGTGCCGCGGCGCGCACCGTAGCCGCGTCCACCCTACGAGGAGCAGCCGATGGCCGTAACGGTAACCCGCGACCGCAGCGGGAAGATGAAGCACGTCGTTCACGTTCGCGCGCACGCGCTCACAGTCGACGAGCTCCCCGCCGTCGGCGGCGAGGACGAGGGCCCCACGCCGCACGATCTGTACGACGCCGCGCTCGGCGCGTGCAAGGCGCTCACCGTGCTGTGGTACGCCAACCGCAAGGCGATACCGGTCGAGGACATCGCCGTCACCGTCGAGCGCGACGACGCCGACGAGCGCAAGGGCACCTATCGCCTGCGCACGACACTCGCGCTCGGCGGCGCGCTCACCGGCGCGCAGCGCGAAGAGCTGCTCAACGTAGCCGCGAAGTGCCCTGTTCACAAGCTGATGACGCAGGTCACTACCGAAGTGACGACGGCGCTCGCGTGAGCGTGGCGATGACGCGCCCCTCTCCCCGCTTTGCGGGGCGAGGGTGACGGTCACTTCCACTGCGCACGCATGCGCGCGAGCAGGTCCACCTTCGGCGCGCCCGGCGCGCTCGCCGCCTGCGGCAGCGCATCGCCCGCGACGACCGGCGGCCATGCGCAGGATTCGAACAGCTCCAGCAGCCGACTCGGGATGAAGCGCGTCAGCGACGCGTAGACGTGCCGGTCGCCGTGCGCCGGCTGCTGGTGCACGTAGAAGCGCTGCGGAACCATGAGCCGCAGCTCGTCCTTGGCCCGCGTCATCGCCACGTAGAGTAGGCGCCGCTCCTCCTCGACGTCGTTGCTGCTGCCCGTCCCGAGATCGGATGGAATGCAGCCGTCGACGACGTTGAGCACCTGCACCGACTTCCACTCCTGGCCCTTCGCCGAGTGGATCGTCGACAGGACCAGGTAGTCGTCGTCGCGGGTCGGCACGCCGGCCTCGTCGCTCGTCGCGCCGGGCGGATCGAGCGTCACCTCGGTGAGGAAGCGCTCGCGCGTCGCGTAGGTGGAGGCGATCGCCGCGAGCTGCACGAGATCGGCCGCGCGCACCGCGGCGTCCTCGTGGATGCGCTGCAGGTGCGGCTCGTACCAGCGGATCACGGCGTCCATCGCGGCAGGCCACGGCGCGCGGGCGTCGCCCAGCGCGGCATAAAGGTCGCAGAAGGCGCCCCACGCCGCGGCGGCGGCGGGCGGCGGCGCGAATGCGCCGAGCGCCGCGCGCGGGTCGGGCGCGGCCTCCATCGCGTCGAGGAGCCGCGCGGCGGTCGCGGGGCCGAAGCCCGGCAGCAGTTGCGCGACGCGAAAGCCCGCGAGGCGCCCGCGCGGGTTCTCGAGCCAGCGCAGCACGCACAGCACGTCCTTGATGTGCGCGGCCTCGAGAAACTTGAGGCCGCCGTACTTGACGAACGGGATGTTGCGTCGCGCGAGCTCGAGCTCGAGCTGCGCGCTGTGGCTCGAGCTGCGGAAGAGCACGGCCTGCGCCTTGAGCGCGATGCCGGTCTCGCGGCAGGCGAGCACGTGTTCGGCGACGCACTGCGCCTGCAGCGCCTCGTCGCGCACGCGGACGAGCTGCGGCCTGCGCTCCGACGCGCGCTCGCTCCACAGCCGCTTCGGGTGGCGCTCGGCGGCGAGCGCGATCACCGCGTTCGACGCCGCGAGGATCGGCTGCGTCGAGCGGTAGTTGCGCTCGAGCGCGACCACGCGCGCGGGTGGCGTGTAGCGCGCCGGGAAGTCGAGGATGTTGCGCACCGTCGCCGCGCGGAACGAGTAGATCGACTGCGCGTCGTCGCCGACGACGGTGACGCCGCGTCCCGTGGGCTTCAGCGCGAGCAGGATCGACGCCTGCAGCCGGTTGGTGTCCTGGTACTCGTCGACGAGGACGTGGTCGAAGCGCGCGCCGATCTCCCGCGCGAACGCGGGCTCCGCCGCGAGATGCGACCAGTAGAGCAGCAGGTCGTCGTAATCGAGCACGTTCTGCGCCTGCTTCGCGCCGACGTAGGCGTCGAACACGCGCGCGAGCTCGGCGTCCCACTGCGCGCACCACGGAAAGGTCTCGCGCAGCACGTCGGCGAGCGGCGCCTCGCCGTTTACCGCGCGCGAGTAGATCGCGAGGCAGGTCGCCTTCGCCGGGAAGCGCTGCTTCGTCGCGGCGAAGCCCAGCTCCTGGCGGACGATCGCCATCAGGTCCTCGGAATCTCCACGGTCGTGGATCGTGAACGACGCGGAGAGGCCGATGCGCTCCGCGTATTCGCGCAGCAGCCGCGCGCCTATCCCATGGAAGGTGCCGGCCCACGGCAGCGCCGGCGGGCGCTGCGTGGACGGCATGCCGAGGACGCGCTGCAGGATGCGCCCGGCGCGCCGCTCCAGTTCCGCCGCCGCGCGCCGCGAGAACGTCAGCAGCAGGATGCGCTGCGGATCCGCGCCCTTGCACACCAGGTGCGCGACGCGATACGCGAGCGTGTTGGTCTTGCCGGTGCCCGCCCCCGCGATGACCAGCAGCGGGCCCTGCGCGTCGAGGGCGGGGTCGCCGATGCCGTGCACCACCGCGAGCCGCTGCTCGGCGTTGAGCGCGGCGAGGTGCTCGTCGGCGGACGCGGCCGCCGTGGCAAGCGCCGTTGCCGCGACGGCCGCGCAGTCGTTCGCGGCAAGCATGGGCCGCGCAAAATCGGAGTCGGGCATCTTCGGGCGCTCGTCGAACGTTCGTTCGGCGCGAGGATACCACGGCGCTCGGCGCTAGGGCTTCGCGCAGTCGCAGACGTCATTGCCCTTGTCGCTTTCCAGCACATTGGGATCCTAAGCTTAGAATTCCACGTGGACAAGTTGTCGC
>JADMIO010957424.1_pt1 | contig 59158 bp, 51 predicted proteins | sample 8958161 | NCBI WGS metagenome assembly JADMIO01 (sample SAMN16585339, study PRJNA669376) | soil metagenome | isolation source: Crop rotation soil | place: USA: Cullars Rotation, Alabama | collected 2011 | reverse complement strand
GCCGCGACTTCAAGTCACGTGAATTCCAAGCTTCGGATCCCACTGTGCTGGAAATGCCCGATATCGCAGAGACCTTCGGCAATCAGACTGTACACGCGTGCTAAAAATCCAGTGGCGTGCACAAGTATAATGGGATCGCCGGTGCCGCCCCAGTCAAGCACATGCAAGCGGACATCGTTCACCGTGACGAAGTTTGACTTTGGTTCAGGCATCATGAAACAATACAACTAATACCGAGCCGAGGTCTATCATCGACGCGAAAAGCAAAGCGCTGCTGCCCTGGTTGGTTGCCGTTGCCTTCTTTATGGAGATGCTCGACACCACCATTTTGAATACGGCCGTGCCGAGCATCGCCACTTCTTTAGGCGTAGCGCCCCTCAGCATGAAATCCGTACTCTCGAGCTATACGTTAAGTCTTGCGCTTTTTATCCCGGTGAGCGGCTGGGTGGCTGACCGCTTCGGTACAAGGCGCGTATTTGCAACTGCTATCGGTATTTTTACGCTAGGGTCTTTGTTGTGTGGCCTTTCGCAAAGCATTCACATGCTCGTCGCTTGTCGCATCTTGCAAGGATGTGGCGGCGCTATGATGTTGCCCGTGGGCAGACTCACAGTGGTACGCACGTTCAGCAAAACTGAACTGATTCGCGCCCTGAGCTTTGTTGCCATCCCTGGCCTCATCGGCCCTATGCTTGGGCCGGTCGCAGGTGGCCTCATCATTGCGTATTTTCATTGGAGCTTGATCTTTTTTGTTAACATTCCTATCGGTCTTGTAGGGCTTTACCTTGTATATCGCTACTTGCCTGACTTTCGCGCCAGTGTGCACACCCCTCTTGATGTCGTAGGCATGGTGCTCTTTGGTTCAGGCATTTCAGTGCTGTCTTATGTGCTAGAGGTTTTCGGTGAACATACGCTTAGCACTTCCGCCATCAGCGCGCTGCTCATTTTGTCGGTAGTACTGCTTGGCGCTTACGCATTTAACTCTGTGCGACTCAAATATCCGCTGCTTGACGTGGATCTGTTTGCGCTCAGGACTTTTCGCATTGCGGTCGTCGGGTCTTTCGTGACGAGGCTCGGTGTGGGCGGCGTGCCCTTCTTGCTGCCACTTTTGTACCAAGTTGGATTTGGATTTTCCGCGATTCAGTCGGGCTTGCTGATGATGCCACAAGCGTTTGCAGCCATGAGTCTTAAGTTTGCGATGCCAAGCATTCTGGCTCGATTTGGTTATAAACGCATTTTGTTTTCAAACACGCTCTTGCTCGGATGCCTCATCATGGGTTTCGCCATGCTGACACCGACCATTCCGTTGTGGCTGTTGATACCCCTTCTCTTTTTGTACGGATTTATCGCATCGATGCAATTTACGAGCATGAATACGCTTGTATACGCAGATGTACCTGAAAAGGAGACCAGTGGTGCGAGCACCATTTCAAGCACCGCTCAACAAATGTCGATGAGTTTTGCGGTGGCGCTGGCGTCGCTGGTGTCAGCTTTACTCATCCCTAATCACATTCAGGCCACTCCATCCGAATTCATGCGTGGTATATCCGAAGCGTTCGTCGCACTTGGCATAGTCACCATAATCTCGGCTTCAGTTTTTCTGTGGTTGAAGAAAAACGACGGCGATAGTATCAGCAAACGCGAATCAAAAGTGGTGAAAAGTGTCACACAAGCCAACCCACAAAACGTTCTTGGGGCATGATGATCTGCGCATTGCTGCAGATTGTTTTGGCGACCCTCAACACGAACCCGTCATACTTGCGCACGGGGGCGGACAAACGCGGCACGCCTGGCGTAAGACCTGCACGATGCTCGCCCAAGCCGGTTATTACGCCGTCGCATACGATGCGCGTGGTCACGGAGACAGCGAGTGGGCTCACGAAGGTGCTTACTCAATTGACGCAAGCGTTGCCGACCTTATTGCTGTTGCACGAGGTCTTGGTCCGCGCAAACCGATTGTGATAGGAGCGTCCTTGGGTGGTATGTGCGCGCTCATTGCAGAAGGCGAGCACGGCAACGTTGCCAAGGCTTTGATTTTAGTCGACATCGCTACCCGCTTCGAAATGAAAGGAGTAGAGCGCATTCTCGATTTTATGCGCGCTCATACAGATGGTTTTGCAACCCTTGATGAAGCTGCAGAGGCCATTTCTCGTTACTTGCCGCACCGTCAAAAGCCTACCAGCACGAAGGGTCTGGAAAAAAACCTGCGGCAAGGGCGAGATGGACGCTGGCGATGGCATTGGGACCCAAAGCTCATGAAGGTAGGCGACTATATCACTGAAGCGAGACTTGAGAATGCCGCACGCGCTCTCACAACTCCTGTTTTGCTCGTGCGCGGCGAAAGCAGTGATGTGCTATCTATGCAAGGTGCACGGACCTTTTTAGAGCAGGTGCCCCATGCACAATTCGCAGACGTGAGCGGTGCAGAACACATGGTTGTGGGTGATGACAACGATGCGTTTACACAAGCGATTTTAGCTTTTCTCAAGTCGCTTTAGTTATTTGCGCAAGAAGATTTTATCGATGAGATGGTCTTCGGCCTTATTGAGAATGCACGTTGCGCGGTTTTTAAAGGGCTCGATGTTTTCGAAATAATTCACTTCGTTGATGTGATGCCAAAAATACTCCGCCATTCCTATCGCTTGATCTTCAGGGATATCGGAAAATTGATGCATGAAAAGCGAGGGGTCGGTTTTTGCTTTTATCCTGAACTTCAGAAAACGGGCGATGAACCACTTTTTGACAAGTTCGATATCGGCGTCCACGTGAATAGAAAAATCGAAATAATCGGAGATGTAGATGCGCGGCACCTTACCTTCGCTCGTGGCACCTACTTGAAGCACGTTAAGCCCTTCTACGATTATGATGTCTGGCTGGTCTACCTCAACGTGTTTACCCGGAACAATATCGTAGATTTCATGCGAATAGACTGGCACGTTGAGTGCAGGTTTGCCGGATTTGACGTCTTGCATGAAGTTCAGAAGCGCTTTGAGGTTGTAGCTTTCCGGAAACCCTTTTTTCTCCATCAACCCACGCTCAACAAGCTCAGCGGTCGAGTACAAAAAGTTGTCAGTCGACACAATAACGACTTGCGGGTGCGAAGGCCAATGAGAGAGTAGCGATTGGAGAACGCGAGACGTTGTGCTTTTGCCGACGGCCACCGAACCAGAAATGCCGATCACGAATGGCACATTGGGTTCAGGATGCCCAAGAAAGTTACTCGTGACTTTGTACAGCTCTTGCTTTGCATCAACGTACATATGCAAGAGACGAGAGAGAGGCAGATAGACGTCTTCGATTTCCGATTGCGAAATGGGATTTTCGTAACTTTGAAGTTCTAGCAGTTCTTCTTGCGTGAGTGTAAGCGGCGTTCCCTTGCGGTATTTGCTCCACGACGTTCTGTCAAATTCGATAAACGGTGAGTTGTTCATATCCACCTCGGACTCTTTTTCGCACGTTGGAGCATCGGTCGCAAGTCGTATGGTTTTGTTTTCACGTCGCCACTAATCTGAGCACCCAATCAGGAGTATACATGCGATTTTTTCGTTTCTTGCCACTCGCTTTCCTCGCGTTGCCCGTGCTCGCACAGATGGATGACCCGGATCGCATCAAAGAGATGCATCCTGACATTGCAAATACAGAAGGATGGAACTTTCGTTTTCAAATTGGCTTCGATAATCCGAACCTCAACTTTGCCCAGTTCGTACCCGGCATCGATGACGCTACTCTTTTGCACCTCGGCGGAACTGGGTCTGTCACTTTGACATTCTTAAGTGGCCCACACGAATGGCGAAACAAGGTTAACTTGTCGATTGGTTACAACCTCGATCAGTTCGTTTCGGATTTTGTTAAAGCTCGAGACAGCCTCACCTACGATACCAACTACTATTTCTCCTTCATGGACAGATTTTGGGGCGCGTACGGTCAGTTCAACTTAGATACGCATATGTTACCTGGTCTGGATATTCAGCCAGCAGATGCGGAAACCACCTATAATGTTTACGACAACAATGGCGTTCTCGTGTCGTCAACCACCGGTACGCGTATTCAGCTCACCAATGCTTTTGCTCCGCTGATATTGACTGAAAACCTAGGTTTGTTTGTCAGACCCGTTACGATTCCTGCATTTTCGTACGAAGCTAAGCTGAGCGCGTATTTCAACCAAGGTCTTGTCGGTGGCAAGCTTGTCATCATTGATGTCGATGACACGCCAGACCCAAGCATCACCACCGTCGCAACTCTCGAAAACTTTTTCCAGATTGGTATGGGCTTAACCAACCAGATTTGGGGTTCTCTCGGTACCGACTTCATCTACAGCGCCAACGTTGCAGTCAGCTATGCATTTTATGACCACGGCTCTGTAAGCGATCTACCACAAACGTTTGCGAACAACATCTCGATGATTGCAGGCGTTGGCCTTCGCTATCAACCGTTCAAGTATTTTGGATTCTCTTGGGAAGGCCGTGCCAAGTACCAACCCTACATCAGATCGGAGTTCCAGCTCGATTCTTTCTTGAGTGTAGACCTGGCCTACTCGCTCTGAGATTGCGAAAGTCTCGTAAGTGAATCGCGCAACAGGCTTGCTGTTGCGCGTCTTTTCAAGAGACCAAGTGTTTGAATAACGGCACCGGCAACTGGAGCGGCTTCTCCAACAAAATGCGTTTTGAGGAAGTTGCTTACGTGTTCGCGGTGCTTTTGGTCTGTTGGATTTCCCTCACAACTCAAAGCAATGGCTACGGCCAGTGGACGTCCTAGTTGCTTGGCACGCTGTGCGCCAGACGTATCGTTAAAAATCTGCATAAACGTATTCACGACGGCCTTTTTAACGAAAGGCTCCTTGGCTTGCTCGAGAATCCTCAGCAACTCCGCGTACGCGCACACCAAGTCAACGCCCTCGGTGCCATATTTGAGATCCTTACAAATATCTAAGATATCGCCCATCTGTTCAGAGATTTCAGCGACGTTTGCTGCTGACTGATCGAGAATGCGTTCTTGCATGTTCGGCTCTCGAAAGAGCCTTGCGGCAATCGCTTGATTCACGATCCGCGTAACATAAGGCCTAGACCTTTCGAAAAGATCTTCTTGCGTGTCGTTGCTGTGTTTGACCCACAGCTTCGTGGTTTTGGTGGAAGCATACTCTTGCAAGATGGCTTCGCGCTTTTCAGGCGAAGTCAAAAGCTTCGTCACAGTATCTACCCGTAACTTACCCATCTCGCCTACCTTCCTAATACTTTCTCAAACCTACCGGTAACGGGAAATATTTCAGAGTACTTGCTCTTAAAGCTTCGCAGGGTGATGAAATCGTTGATGGCGCTGTAGGCTGCGCAGTTTTCGATCCACAGCCAACTCATGAATTCGGCTACGGTGTCATGACGCTGAAGCTCACGAAACTTCGGAAGAAATTGACTCATCAAAGCGCGCACGTGCTCCTTCTCATCGCTCGCTTGCAGACTCTTTAAATTGTCTATGAGCTCAGTTATCGTGTAGCGACGCGCCTCCTTGACCGCTTCAACACGTTTTTCCGGCCCTTCATCTATATAGCGGTAGCCCTTGCTTTCGTACCACGTTTGGCCTGTTTGATAGATTTTGAGCTGCCATAAGGGTGTTTGGTCTTTATTGATGGCGCAGGTGATTTTGGAACCGTCAGAAACCATTAATCGGCTTCTCCCAGTCGCTTTGACGGCCTTTTCGGCGAAGTCGAGCAAACATGCGCCAGCCTTATTTGCAGGGACCGAGCAAGCACTGTCTTTGGTTCCAATCCACTCCAGGACAGACGCGTCTTCGCTTGGGGCGAGAAAGAGACTCAAACATCTCGTTTCTCTAATCACATCTCCACTCTGCGGGACGTAGACTCCATAGAGGATCAAATCCCAAGCATTCTTGATTTGGCTCGTTGAAATGCTCAGAGGCAATTCATAGACTTGCCCGTGGCACTCCATATGAAGATGCAACACCCCGCCGCGCACGCGACCGTGAAATGTGTCCATGAGTTTCTTCGCATCTTGCGCGATGTCTTTTCGTAAGACATCCTCTTTAGCCTTCTTCTGCTCAGCCTCTGCAACATCTTGCACGATGAAAAGACGCACGAGGTAATCAAGCAGCTCTGTGCGGCTTACTTGCATTTCTTCGGTGAACGATGACACGGTGAGCAAATCAGCATAGCGCTCAAGCATGAGCCTTAGCTGCGCAGGAGTCATGACCTTAATGCGTTCCTCAAACTCAGGTGTTTGCTTAGTAATTAAAGCGACGACTTCGTCCGGCAAGCTTAGAGCATTTTGAGATGGCAACAAGTTCGCAAGAATGAAAAATGCAGTTGCAAATCGCATAACGCAGATTTTATCATAATCAGGACTAAAAGCGATTTAGCGAAACGTTGACCCCTCAGACACGAGGAGTTCACGATGAACGCAGCCATTCTCTACCCACTTATATTCGCTTCGTTTACCGCTTTTTCTGAGCCCATGCCCGATTGCTTAGGCGATGAGGGAGACGCTCTCGTAGTTGACAATGCGCAAGTCTTACTCTGGAAAACAACTACCAAAAACCAATTTAAAGCACGCGCTCGCGTGCAAGGCGTGCTTGTTGAAGTCTATAGAGACAAAAACACACACAAGCACTTTGCGATTCAAATCGGTGACGAGTCCAGCGACAGGCTTGAAGTCATTTATGAAAAGAGTTTCGGGCCGCTACCCGATTTGCGCCCAGGGATGCAAGTTGAAGCGTGTGGAGACTACATCACCTCAACAAGAGACTCGAAATACCCAAGATCACCAGACGATGCGATTATCCACTGGGTACACAAAAGCAATAGCGACCACCATCCTTCTGGGTATGTCGCTATTGATGGCGTTGCTTACGGAACTTGATTTGGGACTGGCGTGGTGTATGCGTCATAAACGATTTTCGCCACAACTCCGGTGCAAAACATGGTGACGCGATTTCGAAAAGGTAGCTTCACTAAGAACATCGGAATTGCCGTGACAGCTTGTAAGACTTTGACAGCTGTGAACGCAACGCCAGCCAGTACAGCATTCGTTACCCAAAACTTCACATTTTCTGGGCTCATAAGAGTGCGTGTGTTCGTGTAGACAGCTGCTGGTATGAGCGGGGAAACCATGTTGTAGCCAGTAGTGTAAGCTGCGCGCGCGCCTTGGGCTACTTTAGACAGCTGAGGAACAAGTGCGTCTTTCAGCTTAAGCGCTTGCTCGCATTGCTTCTCCATTTTTCTGCAAACTTCGGATGCAGCAAGACTATTAAAAGAAACTGTGGACAAGATTAGGCCAAAACTAAGTGCAATAACTTTATTCATTGTGCTTCCATGACATAAAATAAGGCGCCACCTTATGCGCCCAAACCCGCCTTGTCAATACTTGCGCCACTTTCCCTTGGCCGCTTGTTTCTTATTTCTGAACCTTGGTGCTATTATTGGACAAAGCGTCCAAAAACCATGACGAATTGCCTAGGAAGGATCATGAACATGATGAATGGAAAAAAGATAGTATTAGGATTGGGATTAGTCGCCAGCCTAATGGGTTTGACCGCATGCCACGGCTCCGCCTGGGACTGCCATAAGCCAGCTCCAGTGGTTGTCGCAATACCGCCAGAACCAGAACCAACGCCAGTTGAACCACCACCAGCAGCTCCTTTGTGCGAAGCTGAGCCAGTTCAAGTGTATTTCGATACCAATAAGTTCGAACTCACCTCAGGTAGCTCGGATGACATGAAACGTTTGGCTCACTGCTTGGCTAAGAACACCACGCAAAAAGTCAAAATCGAAGGCCACGCTGACAAGCGCGGTTCTGTTAAACACAACTTGGCTTTGAGCCAAAAACGCGCTGACTTCGTTAAGCGCTTCTTGCTTTTGAACTACGCTCCAGAATGGACGATCACTGAAGTAGTAGGATTGGGCGCAACCGAAGAATTCGGTGCTGGAAACAGCGCAGAAGCTCTTGCCAAGAACCGCACCACGACCGTAACCGTGATGCGCTAAGAAGCGAGTATTTTAAAGTGAGAAAGGGTCTGCAACTGTGCAGGCCCTTTTTTATTATCGGCTCGGCCAGCGCCAGCGCCACGCTTCGCTTTTTGTGCCCAGAAGATATCCGTGCTTGTCACGGATTCATTTGCTGTCTTTAGTTAACATAATAGTGATTATCGGATGCTTTTACTGTTTCTTTCTGTGCGCGAATACAAAGACAACGAACGGTCGAATAGAAATCTAAATAGCAGCCGCGTCCACGAGGTGTGCGCTGTGAGATTGTCGTATAACTCTGGCGCCATCTTTTTCAGTGTGGGCAGTTTGTTCCAAGGCACAGAAGGCAAATCGTGATGTTCATTGTGATATCCGACATTAAACGCCACAAGATTGAGGGAGCCGTAGTAACTGTAGGTCTCTTGTAGTGGATTGAGCAAGAAGTGTTCTTGAATCCAGCGCGCACCCACTGGGTGAAGACCTACTGAAAACACCAAGGATGCGAGAAGATAGAAAATGGGCGTCCATCCGAAAAAGACAACGAAGGCCGCATCGAGGCTAAAAATGAAAACCCAGTTAAAAAGCGTCCACGTGTTCGTGAATTGAATAGCGCGGAGTCTGAGCGGTCTGAGCGCCTGAAAAACTGCGAACAGAAGTAGCCAAAGGGCTTTTTTGAACCACGAACGCCCCACCAAGTTAGCCTCCCAATGGCTAGGCAAGTCCCCATCAAATGCATACTCGCCTTGATGCGAATGATGTTTGAGATGGTAGTTCCTAAAAGAAATAGCAGAGGGAATTGCGTTCGGAATATCGCACAGAATGCTCGCCAAAAGATTAGCGCTACGTCTTTTGAAAACGAGATTGTGGGCGCATTCGTGCATCAGTACAAACAAAGCGTGATTGGCAAAGGCGCCCACGAACCAAGCAGTCAACAATATCAGCCACCAGGGCTGGGTTCTTAATATGACGGCGAGAGTGACTTGCAGACTCACTACGCCCACGATGAGAAAAAAACTGAAACGGTTTTGTCCAATCAAGGTTCTCGCTTGGGGGTATACCCTCAAAAGCTCTTGAGTACGGGTTTTATGAGGCTCAGAAGTTGTAGAGAAACTAAACTGATTGTCCATCCTTTCAGTAGTATCACGAAGCCGTGACGACACTCAAACGCCGCGGCATAACCATTCTTCAACAAGCTTTTTGGCGTCGATAGAGAGGGGCCAACAAGACATAGTGGTGGCGCTGAAGGGCTGCTACTTAGATGGGCGAAGGAGCTAGAGCACCCTCGCTCGTCTTTTCACAGGCCTTAGCGCCAGCGAGAAATCAATGGTTACAAGGTTGGATCCCTTGGTGGTACCTCTGACTCTCTATCACTCAAATCGTCGTTCATTAAGCTTGGCGGGGTCTCTAAGATATTTGCATAGAACTCGAGTCCCGCATTCGTCTGTAGGCCATATTTTACTTCTTTTGCGACAGGAGTAACAATCACCTTCATCGCAGGCACATGGACCAACTGACCCTGAAGGGTTTTTCCTGGCCTAAACACCACACCCATGACCACGTTTAGAGCAGGATCCCCCTGCCTCGACCGTGCGATTCTCTTAATAATCGCTTCTTTGATTTTCTCTTGAGGCGCTAAGACCACTCGAGTCGCACTTGGATGCAGCACAAATCGTGGCCAGGAGAGCGAGAATCTCTCGATGCGACTTGCATCGTAGGAAACGAGACGCGCGAAAGAGCTTTCAATAGGAAACCCGCCAAATCCTCGATAAGCAAGCGTCAGCCCGGTGCGCACGGATGGTGTCCCCCCGGTGGTGCCATCTGATCTTTGCTCAGCATCTTGCACAAGGACGCGCCTAAAGGTCGTTTTCATTATCTCGTCAGTCGGCAGACCCAGTGTTGCAAAAAAAGTGCGGTGCACAGATCGAACCTTGGGATCGATTGAAGCAAACCTTGCCACACTCAGATGTGTGTAGGTTTCGTTCTTAAACATTGCCGAAGCTTTGCCAAAACTTGGGTCGATACGATAATACGAGGCGGCCGTATCTACCTCGTTGCCTCTGCTACTTGAGGGTTTAAGGCCTAGAGCCTTCGCTACACCTGCCATGGTACGTACAGTCACCCGATCTGGCTTAGATTGAAGCCTCTTGCCAGCATCGGATAACCTTGCCGCAAGTTCAGCGTTGTCGTACTGTGGAAAGGCGCCCTCGACGAGCTTTTTGATATCTGATGATGTCTCTGAAAAAGCGGTACGAGGCGACATAACTAGGCCGTCCGCCGCGACAGACTGAGTAGATGGGTCCATGCTGAAAACAGAGTTCGGCAGGGCAAAACCGTCGTTTGGATCGCAGCCTCCCATCCACATCAACACGCCATAGCCGCTTGAACTATTTGCGGTTTGGGCGTTGTATCTTTCGTTATACAATCGGCTCAGCGCCGCATTCTTGCTTGAGCCAAAAGCCATCGATATCGGACAGATGGTGTTCCCAATGATAGGATCATGATGCATGTTCTCGACCCAAGATTCCGATATACTGTCTCCCGAAAAACTGTCGTTGACCATGTCCTCATACTCATCGACGTAACCTGAGCCGATGTACATCAAACCGTGAAATCCGGTTACCGCGTGAAGCCCTCCTTGCGCGGGCCCAAACCATGAATTGACGCGATCCCACCGCAGACTGTTGCAAGACGACAAATGCAGAAAACGCGTGCTCCCACCCGATGCATTTCCCATGAGAAGCTGATCGACGTTTGCACCGCATTCACCTTGGTCTTCGCGCTGCATCAAACCCCACCAACCCACGTTGTTATATCCGCCATGGGTGCATAGGAGGGCTGCTGTTCCTGAATCAAAACCATTACCGTTATTGTCGAAACCCCAAGGCGCAATGGCTGGATCGACGTAGCGTGATACAATGACATCTTCATAGTTTGCCTTCCATTGAGACCACCCCTTTGCCCCAAGGCGCTTTCTCCAAGCCATGCACATGTCATCCCACCAAGTGCGTTGCGATCCGCTACAGGTGCTGGACCAGGTTGTCACTGACGACGATCGCGCTTCATAAGCCGTGGCGTTTGGAACCTCCATGCTGACACTAATAAATAAAACCCAAAGAGCAGTTCGCAGCAGTTGTCTCATGCACTTTCCTTTTAAGTGATGCCTATGGCAAAAGGCGTAACACACCCCTCCGGTTCATTTACCTCCGACGCATGACTGATCACCATCATAAATGAGCGTCTGCAAATGCATCAATTAGCGATATAGAAAGCACAACTTCATTCGGTAACTACTGTCTTACTCTGTACACGAATACAAGGACAACGGACGCTCGATCGAAACGCTCCTGGTTGACATTGTGTCAGGATTCGTCATAATCGCAGTCCTTTAATCCAAAGAACTCGCATGAATAAATATCCAATATTACTGCTCACCGTTTTTGCATTGGCATTTTCTAATCCAGGGCAAGCAAACCCCGGGTTGTTTTGGGAGCTTGTCAAAAAGGCGACTCAAGGACCTGCAGCCAGCAAAGAATGGTCACAAGTCGAAGATTGGCTTACCAGCGATATCTCTGAAAACATCGACTGGAATCCCGCTGGAGAGGAAACCACCCGCGTACTTATGCAACGGAGTAATCCAGAGCTCTACAACAAGCTTTTTGGGTCTGATGGTGAAGAACCCAAACAAGAAATTGAGATAGCACCGCCAGCCCGTACTTTCTTTGGTCTTTATGGGGGCTCGCAAGCTGTGCTTGGAACAGGCTTTAGCGGAGCCGTAGAGAAGCACGTCCATAGACTAAGCGGGATTCCGGTTGCGGTTAAGACGCTCAAAAAGGCCCAGTATGAACAGTGTGAGTTGCTTTTTCCCCCTATTGAAGCTGAGTTGATGGCTAAGCTTTGGCATCCAAATATCGTGCGATTTTATGAAGCTATTACGACGCCAGATGCACAGTATTTGATTATGGAATTGGTTTTGGGAAGCGACCTCTTCACATGGTCACAAAAGCAAGATTTGCTTTCAGAAAACGCCTGCAAGTTAATCATGCACCAGGTCGTAGCGGCCCTCGACTGCATGCACCGTGCGCACATCTGCCATCGAGATCTGAAGTCTGAAAACATCTTAATCGATGCGCAGGGCTCCATAAAAGTCATCGATTTGGGACTTGCCTGCTTTTATGATCCTCATGGCCAGATTGAGCAATATTGCGGCAGCCCAGAATACGCAGCACCTGAAGTGCTGAGGGAAACGCCTTATGTTGGCCCGGAAATTGATATTTGGGCGCTTGCCGTAATTCTTTATGATCTTGCAGTCGGTGAACTCCCCTTCCAGACTGCTGAAGATGCGATTGCTTTAAACTACGTGTTCCCTGACGACGTCGCGCTCTCGCCTGATTTTTGCGACCTGATTGAGGCTATTTTTCAAAACCCAGCGCATCGCGCGAACCTCGAGCAAATTCTCAAGCACGCATGGTTCAAAGACAACAACCTTTATTGAAGTTTAACTTCGAATAACGCACTATTGACCTGAAGTCCGACTACGAGATACCTGAGAGAGCATGCATGCAACTTACGTGCTCTCCCTTTTTTTCTGCGCTTTTAGTTTTTCGTTCATCGCGCATACCGAAACCACGCTTTTTCATAACGCGGAAATACTCACGCTCGACGACGCTCGCCCCGAAGCGACTACGATGGTGATCGAAAACGGTCGCATCCTATTTGTTGGCAGCACAGAAGAAGCCGCGCCCTATTTTAAGACTGCCAAAACCATCATTGATCTGAAACAGCAGCGTGTCTTGCCCGGATTTATCGAATCGCACGCTCACTTTTTCGGCATCGGTTTGGCGAAGATGGAACTCGCACTTCAAAACACCACCTCCCCAACTCAGGTAGTTGAGTTGCTAAGCGCTGCGCTTAAGAGTGTGCCGAAGGGATCCTGGCTACAAGGTCGCGGTTGGGATCAGAACAAATGGCCTACAAAGCAATTTCCGTCGCACGAGATGCTTTCAAAAGTCTCGCGCGACAACCCCGTGATTCTCAGGCGGGTCGATGGTCATGCACTATGGTGCAACGCACTTGCCATGAAACTTGCGGGGGTTACGAAAGCCTCAAAAGACCCTGCGGGCGGTAGGATTGTTAAAGATAGCGCGGGAAATCCTACCGGAGTTTTCGTTGACAACGCTATGGACTTGGTCACTTCAAGGGTTCCTCAGACAAGCGACGAACAATTATTAAGAGCAGCCGCCCTCGCCCAGGAAGAAGCACTTCGATTTGGAGTGACAAGCCTGCACGATGCAGGCGTCGGAACGCAGGAGATCCGAGTTTACGAACAACTTGCTCAATCCAAACAACTTCGGGTGCGCATCAACGCCATGCTTGCTGGCGATAAGCCCGATCTGCTCAAACAATACTTTGCCTCAGGGCCGAAGATTGGACGCTACGACCAGAACTTCACTATTCGAAGCATCAAACTTTTCGCCGATGGCGCTCTCGGTTCCAGAGGTGCAGCACTGTTGGCGCCGTATAGCGACGACCCAAAAAACACGGGCCTCATCACAACTAGTGAGTCCAAACTTATCGACATCGCGAAGCAAGCCCTCGCACACGGCTTTCAGGTGGCAACCCATGCGATAGGTGATCGCGCTAACCGCATTGTACTTGATGCTTATCACCGTGCAGCAGGTGACCCTGACAGATTGCGTGCGGCACGTTTTCGCATCGAGCACGCACAGATTGTCGCGCCTGCTGACGTCGCTCGATTTGGGAGCCTTGGTGTGATTGCCAGCATGCAACCCACGCATTGCACCTCCGATTCGCTTTGGGTTCCATCTCGAGTCGGAGATGCTCATGCCAAAGAACGAGCCTACGTGTGGCGCAGCTTTTTGAATGCAAAGGTTCCGCTGGCATTTGGGTCGGATGCTCCAGTCGAGTCGCTTAGCCCGATACTTGGCATCTTTGCGGCGGTTACGCGCAAGTCTTCGCCAACTGCCGCGGCCTTTTATCCTGAGCAAGCACTTACACTCCATGAGGCCCTAAGGGCATTCACCATCGGAGGCGCCTACGCCGAGTTCGCTGAAAACGAAAAGGGAATGCTCAAAAAGGGTTACCTTGCTGACTTCATTGTTCTCGACAAAGATGTTCTGGCCGTCGCGCCCGAGGAACTCTTAACGGCTCGTGTTGTGAATACCTTTATCGGCGGCGTCAAGGTTTGGGAGTTGCGAGCTTCTGGGAAATAATGCCATACTCAAATCCAAGATCGATAAATAATCACACTCAAGGCTAGCTAAATGAAAATAGTGAATCTCGCTTTCGCCCTTCTACCTGCTATCCTTATAACAGGATGTACTTCAGTGACTCCGGATGCAGGTCACGAGGCCGTGCTTATCGCAAAGCCTATACTGTTTGGAGCAGGCGGCGTTCAAAGCGAAACAATAAAACCGGGTCGAACTTATGTCGCTTGGACCACCGACACCGTGCTGGTGGACATGAGGCCACAACAGGTGAACGTTGAGTTTGATGACCTCATGAGCAAGGATGGCGTACCTCTCGACTTCAATGCCGCTATTCGCTTTAAAGTAAGCAGCGCGGTCGCTCTCGTGGAGAAATTCGGTGCCGACAATGGCTGGTTTGGTCGAAACCTCGAACAACCATTTAGAAATGCCGTGCGAGATGCGGTGAAGCGCCGTGGGATGAACGAAATGGCGATCGATGCAAGCGCTGCAGAAGCTGTAGACAATGAAGTGAGTTCAGCGACAGCTGCTATTATCAAGCGCGACGCGATTCCTGTGATTTTGATTGACGTGACACTCGGCCGGGCCAATCCGCCTGACTCTATCAAGCATCAGCGCATCGAAACAGCGACCCAAGAGCAACGCATTCAGACCGAGAAGCAGACCAAACTCGCCGAAGATCAAAGACTCGAGGCCGAGCGCGCAAGAGCGGCAGCCGACAATGCGTACCGCGAGGCGATGAGACTCTCTCCAGACCAGTTTTTGCAACTTGAAAGCATCAAAGCCATGCGCGATGTTTGCGGCGGCGGAAAGTGTTCATTTGTGACAACTGGTATGTTGCCCACATTTGGCATCAAATAAGACTACTCTCAAATCTTTCGCGAAAAGCCAGCTAATATACGATCGAGTTGGTTCGCGAAAGCTTGCCGTTCTTTCGATCCGAGGGTTTTCGGGCCACCGGTGACCATGCCACCGTCTCTGAGTTGCTCCATCAGATCGCGAGTTGCCAGCCGATCCTTGATATTCTCTTTTGTGTAGAGCCCTCCTCTCGGATCGAGAGCAAGCCCACCTTTGCCAACGACAAGATCGGCAAGTGGAATATCTGCAGTCACTACCAAATCACCGATCTGCACCAATTCAACGATCTTGTTGTCAGCAATATCAAATCCTTTGGGGACTTGGATGCTGCTTATAAATCCTGTGAGAGGTACCCGAACGGGCTGATTCGCAACAAGGATAACCTTGGTGCTCGTACGCGTCGCTGCGCGAAAGATGATTTCCTTAATGACGTTCGGACACGCGTCGGCATCAACCCAGATTTGCATCTGCACAGGTTCTCCGTTCTTGCGCGATTGGTCAACCGAGCCTTCTTGATGCCACACACCATCCCCGCTCATTCAGATGTTCTAGGGATACTTCTTTCGTAGCTCTTCTTTGCCGTGGGCAAACAGGCAGCGTTTTCCGTAACGGCAGAGACCTGTTTTTAACCAGCTTCTACAAAGCTCCGTTTTGCATTTTTCATGCTTAAGGCGCAACTCAGCGGCACCATGCGCAAAGCGACAAGAGTCAGCCAAGCTGCAATGCCCGTGCTTCTCAAAGTAGCGACACAGCTCTGTCTTGAATTTCGGATCGTGGTTTTCTTCATCGCTGCTTTGCTGGCATGAGCTTGTACCCTCGTCAGAGCAAGTTTCCTCGCACGCTTCCTCCGAGAGCTCAACGCAATCATCATCGAGTACTTGCAGGGCCATTTCCTCTGCCAACTCTGCTGCTCCGTGGTTCTGCAGATCGTCGAAGCGCTCTGTAACGGCGGCATGTCTCGTGAGCTCGGCCAAACGTCCAAGATAAGCGGCAGGATTCAGGAACCCGAGAATCCATTCATCGCCGGACGCGTTGGAAACGAATGAAAATGATAAGATGGCAAAAAGTAAAATAGTGCGAGCGATATATTTATTCATAGTCTTATTATTGGAAACAATTTAGAGCGCATTAAATATATTATTAATGTGTCCAAGTCAAGAGTTCCAATCGAGCCAAAAGTGCAGTGAAACGCAATGCGCTCCGGTCAGGGCAGCCCTCCAGACGAATCTGACTTTCAAATGCCTCGCCTAGGTTTTTGCTTGCCTTCGGCCGCTTTAGGCGGTTCAGCAAATCTGCACCCGGCCGCGTTCCGTTGGTGGCTTTTTGTCTCCGCAGGTCTCGAGACTTAAGTTTACATAATGATCATTATCGGATGTTTCTGATGCCGGAATCTTCGCGCCTTCCAACCAAAGTACTTGCTACGAAATACGCGTAGAAACTGCGCACTTGCGAGTTTAGGGACAAATACCATCCGTAAATCTTATGGAAATATCGAGCACCTGCCAGCGCGGCGCATCGCCCGTTGCTATATCTGCAGCAGGGATCCAAAGCACATAAATAACAATTGGGGTTGGTATGAAATTAATCAAATACGGAGTTCAAAGCCTATTCTTACTGATTTCTTTAAGTGTGGCAGGGTCATCGCTGGCTGCTACATACACAGTTACAAATCTGAGCGATTCAGGCGCTGGCTCGTTACGTCAAGCCCTAATCGACTCTAATGCCAATCCAGGCGCAGACGTCATAGACTTCGACCCAAGTGTCAGGGGCACTATTGCCTTGACCAGCGGCGAGCTGATTATTGGCGATGACCTTACCCTGAACGGCCCTGGCGCGAACGTGGTCACAGTGTCTGGCAACAATGCCAGTCGCGTTTTCAATGTGAATGTGAATACCACTCCTGGGGTGGTCGTGAATATCAACAATATCACCATCGCAGATGGTTACAGTAACACAGCAGGCTCTGGCGCTGGCTTATATAGCGCGCGGCCTCGGAATACGCTCATCTTGGATCACCTGATAGTCAGGGATAACCGTCTTACTCTTCCGCAAACAGCCACAAACGGCGCTGGCGTCAGCGTGACTGGCAATCTGACCGTAACGAACAGCGTATTTGCTGGTAACTCGGCTCATTCAGGTGCTGCTTTGTCTTCAGGGGGATTCTTTGGCTCCTATTTCACGACAGTGTCAAACGTTGTTTTTTCGGGGAATACTGCTTCGAGCAAAGGTGGCGCTGTGCTTCAAAATGGTCGCGCTGCTTCGTACACGAACTGCACATTTTATGCGAATTCTGCCTCAGAAAGCGCAGGAGCTATGTACAATGTGAATGGCGGGCTTGTGTCGCTCAAAAACACAGTCTTTAATAGCAACACAGCTCCTACAAGCCCCGATGTTGATGACACATTCAACCCACCCTATAATACGCAATCCACTAGTACGGAGTCCACATCCGTTACTTCCATCTTCACCGGAACCGATCCGCTATTTGTGAACCCAGCCTCGCCTGCAGGCGCAGACGGGTTATGGCTTACCGACGACGATGGTCTACAAATACAAGCTCCATCGCCCGCTGTCGATTCTGGAACAGACGCTGGTGCGCCGACGACGGACATCCTAGGCAAAAATCGTTTTGGGACGACGGACATCGGCGCCTACGAGTATGTCCCGCTCTACACAATCACGGCTTTGGCAGGCTCTAATGGCTTGATTTCGCCAAGCGGTACCGTAACTGTGTATTCAAATACGGAACAACAATTTACGATAACCCCTGCCCCAAACTACTCTATAGCGGACGTCTTAGTCGATGGAGTGAGCGTCGGTGCGGTTTCGACCTATACGTTCTCAAACGTGACAGAGAACCACGACATCAGTGCCACATTCGCAATTGACACTTACACCATCACGGCGTCTTCAGGCGCTAACGGATCGGTGACGCCAGCTGGGGCAACCAGCGTTAACTCTGGGGGATCTCAAGCGTATGCTATCTCGCCGGCAACTGGCTATCATGTTGCAGATGTTTTGGTAGACAATGTCAGCGTAGGCCCCGTCACATCGTACAACTTCGATGGAGTAACCGCCAACCACACAATCAGTGCAACGTTCGCGATTAACACTCACAACATTGTTGCAACTCAGAATGCCAAATGGGACGATTTCTCCTCCCGGAACAACGAGCGTCGACAATGGCGCCTCGCAGGCGTATACGATCACGCCCAATGCGGGTTACAGCGTAGCATCTTTGATTATTGACGGGATTAATCAACCAGCAGCAACCTCCTATACATTCAGCAATGTAACAGCGAGCCACACGATTAGCGCCACGTTTGCGCCTAATGCCACGGCACCTGCTATCACCTCTGCGAACCTCGCTGAGTTTAGAGTCGGTGTGGCTAATAATTTTCAAGTCACTGCATCAGGATCGCCAACCTCCTACACGCTCACTGGAAAGTTGCCTGCAGGAGCCACCTTCAATACCTCAACAGGCAAGTTGAGCGGCACACCGACGCTAGCAGGACTCGGAACTTACAAAGTCACAATCACTGCAAAGAATGCAGCGGGCACATCTGCCCCACAGGCTTTCACACTCAGGGTGCAAGACTTCACACTCGCGGGCGCAGGTCCTGAAATTAAACAAGGCAAGTCTGGAAATGTGACAGTTGTTTTGGCAGGCTATACGAACTTCTACCCCACCGTAGCATTGAGTTGCTCGGGGCCATCGAAGTACGTGAAGAGCTGCGTAATCCCTGCTAGTGCAACATTGCAAGCGGTCTTAGGCAACTCTGGCGCCTCAGCCGCTTCAGTAAAAGCTGTTGTCACTTTGCAACCCAATGCACCTAAGAATTCAACCTTTACACTATCCATCACGGGTACAGTCGCAGCCTCCAGCGTGGCAGGCCAACTGACCCACACTGGCCCAGCAGTTGTGAAGGTCTCAAAGTAAGACGATGAGCTGGCTGACACGCTGTGAGTGAATCACACGCGAAACAGCCAGCTCACTCTCTCGCCAATCTATAGCAATAATGTATCTACATCTTCAATAGTAAGAAAATCGCCTTCTACATTTCTTTAAGCCGATAGCAGGTACTCAGACGCCCAAAATGCTACACTCTTTTACGGTGTAGCATGGGGGAAGTTGTCATGAAGGGCGTTAAGCGATTGGGTGTTGCGGCTATTTTCGTACTTCTAGGGCTCTGCGCTACGCATGCGCTTGCAGCCATCGACATTCCTTTTGAACAATTTTCATTGCCAAATGGTCTGCGCGTGGTGGTGCATTCTGACCATAAGGCACCGATTGTTGCGGTCAACATTTGGTATCACGTGGGATCCAAAGACGAGCTTGAGGGCAAGTCTGGCTTTGCCCATCTATTTGAGCATCTCATGTTTCAGAGGTCAGAGAATCACAAGGGCGAATATTTCGAGCCGTTCAAGAAGGTCGGCGTGACTGATCAAAACGGCACGACCAACCTAGACCGCACAAACTACTTCCAGAACGTTCCAACCACTGCCCTCGATACCGCGCTCTTCATGGAATCTGATCGTATGGGTCATTTGCTCGGGGCCATTGATCAAGCGGCTCTCGATGAGCAACGAGGGGTTGTGCAAAACGAAAAGCGTCAAGCAGAGAATCGCCCTTACGGCCGCCTCTATGAAACGCTTTTGCGGAGCATCTATCCCGCCCACCACCCCTACCATCACACGACAATCGGGTCCATGAACGACCTGAATGCGGCATCGCTCTCCGACGTCAAAGATTGGTTTCGCGCCTGGTATGGGCCTAACAACGCAGTACTCGTTTTGGCTGGAGACATCGACCTCGCCACTGCCAAAGCAAAAGCCGAGCAATACTTTGGAGACATTCCAGCATCCGCTACACTCACGCCAAAGCCGACCATGATTGCCGCTCGCACATCATCGACGCGCGAAGCCATAACCGATAGAGTGGCACAGACGCTCGTCTACATCACTTGGAATGTCCCTCAATACACTTCTGAAAACGTTGAAGAGCTCCAGCTATTCGCACAAGTGCTCGGCGGCAGTGAGGGTTCGCGTCTCAAGAAACGGTTGCTCATCAAGGACAAGGTGGTCGATGAAGTCAGCGCCTCATCTTCTTCCTCAGAACTAGGCGGCACATTCACGATCCAAGCTCTTGTCAAAAACGGAGTTGACGCGAGCGTCGTTGAAAAGGCCATCAAAGAGGAACTCAACAGGTTGCTCAAAGAAGGAGTGACCGCAGCAGAATTAGAGCAAGCGCGAACGAAATTTAGAGCAGGGTTTATTCGAGGTATTGAACGCATCGGCGGTTTTGGTGGCAAGGCCGATGCGCTCGCTGAGTGCGCGGTCTACACGGGAAACCCAGCTTGCTTCAGAGACCAGCTCGCTCGCATTGAGAAGGCTGACGCCGGACAAATCCAAAGCACCGCGCGAAAATGGCTTACAAGGGGCGACCACACAATTGCTGTGAACCCTGGCGACATCAAACCCACTGTTGAGGCACCTTCTGTAAAAAGTGCTGCGCTTGTCATACCTGCGCCCGACCCAAAGTTTAAGACACTTGCGACGAATATCGACCGCAAGAAAGGTGTGCCTCTCCCGTCGTTATTTCCGGATCTGCAAGTACCCAAGCTGCAACGCAAGGTTCTGAGCAACGGCATCAAAGTGATACTAGCAGAGCGCCATGACATTCCAGTCGTACAGATGAATATGGAGTTCCCCGCAGGGTTCTCCTCAGACCTTGGGCATAAGCCAGGAACAGCAAGCTTTACGATGAAGATGCTCGACCAAGGAGCGGGCAGCTACGACACAATTGAATTGGCTAACCGTTTGGAGTCGCTAGGCGCAATTGTTGCCACCGGAGCGAGCTTGGACTCGTCTCAGGTTGGACTTTCCGCCCTTAGAGAAAAACTGGATGAGTCAATTGCGATTTATGCGGATGTTGTCAGAAGGCCACGTTTTGATAGCAAAGAGATCGAACGCGTCCGTGCCACTTGGCTGTCCAATATTGCTCAGGAGAAGACAAGCCCGAACGGCATGATCAGCCGCGTGGTTGCCCCGCTTGTGTATGGTTCAGGGCACCCTTACGCAATTCCGCGCTCTGGCACTGGTTACGAGACTGACATCGCAACGCTTTCGCGCGCTGAGATGATGACGTGGTATAAGAACCAAGTCCAGCCGAGCAACGCGACTATCGTTGTGGTCGGCGATACAACACTTGATGAGGTAACAACCAAGCTTGAGAAGTATTTTGGCGACTGGCGCGCAAGCAGAAACGCGGCGCAAGGCCTGACTATTCAGCCAGTCTCCCTTCCAGCGTCTGCACGCGTTTACCTAATGGATCAGCCTGGCGCCATCCAAGCGAACATAGTCGTTGCGCAAGCTGTTCCCTCATCGACAGACAAGGGGAAAATCGACTTCGATATGGCCAATGGGGTGATCGGCGGCGACTTCACTTCCAGGCTGAATATGAATTTACGCGAAGATAAGCATTGGTCATACGGCGCAAGGAGCGGCGCACAAAACTCCTTAGGTCAGCGTTTGTGGATTGCTTCGGCTCCGGTGCAAATCGATAAAACAATAGATGCGATAAAAGAGATACAACGAGAAGTGACTGACTTCGCTACCGGCAAAGCTGCAACAACAGGCGAAGAGCTTTCGCGTGTTCAATCGATATCTGTGCGAACGCTACCCGGGTCGCTCGAGACAGCAGAGGCGTTACTTGGTGTCGTGGGCGATATCAATCGCTACGGCTTTCCTGACGACTATATTCAGATACGTACAAAGCGCATTGGCGAGTTAACGCCTCCAATGGTCCAGAGCGCAGCAAAGACCCTTCAGCCTGCTTCGTTCACCTGGGTTATCGTTGGAGACCTTGCTAAAATCGAAGCTGGCATTCGCGCGCTCAATATTGGCGACGTGCAGGTAATCGATGCCGATGGAAAGTTAGTGAAAGCATTGACAACCACACAGGCCTCATTTACGCCCCGCTAATGCGACTAGAATATGCGAATTGAAATAGAGCCAGGCGTGCGCCTTTATGTGGATGTAGAAGGGGCAGGGCTTGGCTCTTTCAGGCTTGAGTTCCTTCTATGCCCGCGACGTTTTTCACCGTATGACAGGGAACAAAAGTTCACTCCGGATCGTTAGGGATAAAACTAAAGGAGTGTTCACTATGAAAAGAAATTCTCTCGTCTCAGCGTTGCTCGTTATTCTCGTCGATTCTTTTACGGCACAGGCCAGTATTAGGGACTGTCCTTTGGACTCTGTGCATTGTGCCTATTTCTCAGGTTTTTCAAATAGCGTTGATGATGGCCGCTATGTGAAGCTTTATAATGCCAACATCGGTACCATCGTCATCTGTTTTAATGGCTATTCGACTGTGTCGTTCGGGCAGAATTATGCGTCGCAGCATCAAGGAGCAAACGCCGATGTCTATTCAATTTGCACGGATGCCACCGGTGTTAACTGCACTCAAGTCGCTGTTGATAATTTCACCGTATCAAAAAGCAGCAATGGCTTTATCTCAAAGCCAAAGTATTTCAGTGTGGATATGTCCACTTTAAAGAGTCAGTTTCCTGCTTGCTCTTCTACGAGAGCACGAACTATCACCTTCTGAGGTGAAAAGGCTGAGCTCGGGGCGCTACCACTTGCCGGACGCGCCACCGCCACCAAATGAACCGCCACCGCCCACAGACGTCCCTCCAGAGGAGCCGCCGCGCCCCCCTCCCCACCAGGTTCCACCACGTGAGCCGGAATTCCACCCGGAGCCTCGCCCGCCGCCCCGAGAAAAGAAGGAGAAAATGATGAAAGCAATGACGCACAAGATGAACAGGGGTGAGACTGGCAGTCCATCGTCTTGATTTTCAGGGGCGGCCTTGAGCTCTCCACCTAACGCCGCGACAATTCCTTTAGCTCCGAGTACAACACCTTCACCCATCTCGTTACGCTTGAAGCTTGGAATAATGATGTTCTCAATAATCATTTTGCTTTCTGCGTCGGTCAGGATTCCTTCGAGGCCATATCCAACTTCGATGCGCACTTCTCTTTCGTTTGGAGCCACCAAGAGCATGACGCCGTTGTTCTTTTCTTTGGTGCCGATGCCCCATTCGCGTCCGAGTTGATAACCAAAATCAGAAATGGGCCGACCATTGAGGCTTTTAACGGTAACCACGGCAATCTGATTGGTAGTTGCTCTTTGATGTGCATCGAGCAACGCCTCAAGCTCAGTCCGTTGCGCGGGAGAAAGCAGTCCTGCGTCATCGCTTATATGGCCTATTATCGATAAAGGCGCTGCGACCGCCATGCCGCAGAGCAACAGACCAAAAATAACGTGACGCATAGATACTTCCTTGGTCAGAACTTCACTTCAGGTGCCTTCTCGACAGATTCAGGCTGGCTAAAGTTTTCAGCAGGTTTCATATCGCTGTAGAGAATCCACGCCCAAATACGGCCAGGAAACGTACGAAGTTCGGTATTATAACGTTGAACAGCTTGAATGAAGTCACGTCTCGCGACCGTTATTCGATTTTCCGTCCCTTCAAGTTGGGATTGCAGCGCGAGAAAATTTTGGTTCGCCTTGAGATCTGGATACTTTTCAACCACCACCATGAGGCGCGAAAGCGCTGAGCTCAGCTCGTTTTGCGTCGCTTCGAACTTCTTAAACGCTTCTGGATTGTTGAGTGCGCTCGCGTTGGCTGGCAAGCTTGCGACAGAAGCCCTCGCCTTGGTCACAGCTTCAAGAGTTCCTCTCTCATGCTCCGCGTAACCTTTTACCGTGGCTACGAGATTGGGCACTAAATCCGCTCTGCGTTTATATTGATTAAGCACCTCGCTCCACTGCGCTTTAACAGCTTCATCATAGGATGGAATCGTATTAATGCCGCAGCTTGAGGCAAAAATGAGCAATATCGTGGCGCTTGTTACAAGACCGAGGTGCGATTTGGAAAATAGTTTTTGCATCTCTATATTCTATTATTACCGGCAACTAATCGCAATGAGAAAGTCATGTGATTAGTTGGCGGTCATCGCATCATTCTGCATGGTAGCCCGCTCTATCAAGTTTGAGAGATTGTACGCGAACGAGCGCGATCTCAGTTTGATGAACTACTGGTTGCCTAATTTTACGGAGTCGCCAAACCATTCGCTGTGGATTCAAACTTAATGTAAGAATCCATGGCTGAGTACTCGGCGTCCATCCGTTTCACCAGGGCCGTTACGGCATCATCAAGATCTTTCGGAGTTATTTTCTGATTCTCTATCATGTTTCCTAATGTTTTCACTTTATCTTGAAGTACAAAGAGTTTTACTTTTTTCGATTGCAGCAATTCAATGTTAGCCCGGATTTTTTCACGAGGACTCGTCGTTCTAAATACGTCAAGATTAACCGAATTGTTTGTCGCGAATGTTCGCTCAGCTTCGCGAAGCAATGCGATCCTAGCTTTGAGATCTGGTATATCGCTGTCTGGCAGCTGAAAGATATGTTTTCTCGCTTTTTCGTCGATTCCAGAGAGGTAGTCTTTTTCATGTTTGATATAGTCTGGAAGTCCCATTTGAAGCTTCTGTCTGGTTTCTGCTTGGGTGTCGCCAACTTTCGCATTCGTTGATTCGATGGCTGTTCGCTTGGAACAGCCAATAAAGGCAAACATCGACAGCCCGGCTAGCAATATGAGAGTTTTGGGATGCTTAGTCATTCTTAATCTGTACCACCTACGCTTAAGGCTATCACAATTATGGAACGGGCGGCAATTCCTGCAAGCAATTTTTAAAGTCGACAGGGCATAGTAGGCGCTTTGTAATCAGAGGTCCTGCATGACAATCTCGGCAGATCTTTGATTTCGCTTGGCAGCTGTTTGATGGGCGTGCCCACAAGAGTCACTTCTCGTAAGTTTTTGAGTTTGCCGAGCTCGTAAGGCAAAGCCGTAATCTGCGTTTGACTCAGGTCGAGCCACTGCAGGTTACTGAGATTTCCGAATTCGTAAGGAAGTTTCTCGAGTGGGTTGTTGCGCAGGCCCAAGCGAATAAGATTGGAGAGCTTGCCCAGCTCATACGGCACGGATTTAAGTTTAGTTCCTGCGATGTAGAGCTCTCTCAAATTTTTAAGGTCTCCTATTTCGTAGGGGAACGAAGTGAGAGGTGTGTCTTGAACATCAAGGACTTCGAGCCCAGACATTCGACCGATTTCATAAGGCAGTTTTTCAATCGACGTTCTGTGGATATGCAGCTCTCGTAGTTTCGTGAGTTTTCCGATCTCGTAGGGGAGCGTTTTGATGGAGTAGCCGCTAATCGTAAGGCGATTCAAGTGGAGAATCTCGCTCTTTGTTACAGCGCTGCTAAAACCTGAGTCTTTACCGGCCACTTTTTCCAGACGGTCGACGAAATTATCAACATCCTGTGCGTAGTTGGCGTAGGCCAGGCTAGAAGTAATAAGAATCGCTACGGGAAGAATTAGGGAAATAATCCTTTTCATTGTTAGTGTCCTTTGTATTGACTTAACTCGGATAAAACTGACATTGGAATACCTTCTTTAGCGCTCAGTTTCTAGTTCAAAACACGGGAAACGAGTGGTTGCTTTCCTTAGTTTGGGAGTCCACGCCTCGCTACTTATACAAACGATTTAATGGTATAATTGTTATCATGAAACTTTTTGGTTTTTTTATCCTGTTTTTTTCAGGGGTTGCATCGGCCGACCCTCAGTTCGACTTGTGTGCTGCGATAAAGGCGCGAGATAAAGCAGGTCTTATTAGAGCTCTGGCGCAAGGCGCAGACCCAAGCGGACCTTGCGAAGGGGTAACTGCCTTTCAGCGTGCCAAGGAAGCACAAGACAAAGAGATGCTTGTGCTGCTTGCCAACTTTGAACATGAAGTTCGCCTGCCCCTCTCAAGGCCCAATACGCCTGAAAGTGACGAACAAGATGAAGACCTCGACTCCTGGAATCTTATCGGACTCAATGAGCCTACCTTTCCTTTCGAACAACTGCCCGACTTTATTCGAGATGAGTACAGTTACCGGCCTGGCTTCGTGTTCAATGGCAAACCATTGTGGGTATTAGATTCCAATAAGCTCATAAAAAAAGAGTGGCCAGCCGCAGAAGAAATCGCCATTAGGCAGCAAATCATCGAAGGAACTCGCAATATCGAACGCATAAAGGCTGCTTTTTTCCGCACCCCTTTAATCAATTGGGAACAACTTAACGCCGCTTTACCCGAGTCAGAGACAGTGTTTCGCAACATCAGGTTGCTTCGCCTTAAGCTGCAGTTTCTACACCAAATATCGAAGCAACTCTCCGCCCTTCAAGTGCTGGATTTGGCCTACACCAACTTCGACGCAAACCTGATCGAGACCGGTGCAGAAACCAAAGATGAGCACAGTGCATTTTATCACGAGCTTGAAACACACCTCACAACCAACAACGTTGCTGCCGATACGCTTTCGCACTATATTCATTTTCTCGAGCACAACTATGCAGAACCGACCATACAAATGGTTCGAGACATTTTAGGTGTCGATGAGTTGCCCCACGCTTACGACAAAGCACTTCACATGGTTATCCTTGCAAGTAGGGAGGATTTTAACGTTTTGCGTCGTGCTATTGAAAAGGTGAGAGCAGCCGCTAAAGCTCCCGAAAATCAAACGAGCGCTTACTTTGCTGAACTCATTCAGCTTTCGGTTGAATTGATTCACTTCAATAACGCGTTTGTAGACCGAACGATGAGCGTTCTTGCAAACCTCGCAAGCCTGACCAATAGCCAGTTTCATTCTGATTCCCTGTGTTCGCTTCTCATCCCTGATTCTTCACTGACGCAGCTTCTAGCGAAACGAGACAATCTCGCCGATCTCGGATGGAGCGATTGCGACAAATACCTACGAAGAGAACTTCCTGCTGAGCTGCGCCTTGCTGAGTTGGTTGGCCTGAAAAGTGCGCTCAGCACTGGAAGGACAGCCGAAGACTTGAAGCTTCTTGGTGATGAAGGGCTGCGAATACTCAAAGAGGATTGGGCGAACGCTGTACGAGTCGCCGCTAACTTTGGTTATCCGGGCACAATGTGGAAAAGTTTTTACACCGGCCTCGGATATCTTTTTCATGCAGGTTGGTCTCACAGATCGGTGCCGACTGAAAAGACACCACATGTTCTAAAGGCCACGCGCACGCTTGGCATGAGCCGGGGCAAGACAGTCGCGTTTGGTGTGGTTCTCTTTGACTTCAGCCGTCTAGGCGCCATTAGATTTGAGCAGGCCAAAGCTATTCTGAGTATCGTTGATAGATTGTCGAACCTGGAAATCGACAAGATGGAGTATCCGCTATTCCAAGTTGCTTTCGATAAAGTTTATATCCCTTTTGCTAAACTTTTCAGCGAGGAGCAAAAGGAGATTATTGGAGAGCAATCGCGCAGATTTGTGATTGACGCAAACAAAAAGATCTACGACCTCCACAACATCATTCGCACTTCGATTAACGCCCCTGCGTTACGGTGACATCGCCTGAGAATCGATTCAGACGTATGCGATAGTCGACGATATTACCGCACGCCCACGAGCCAGCCGCATTCACTACAGGGTACGGTGGTGGGGGAGGCAAAATACGAAGACTCATATTACTTGTCGGCTCCATATTACCCGTTTGTCCATTGAGTGCGGTGATATTAATCGACGGTTGAAACATCGTACGGGTGAGTTGAAAGTCCAAGCAGCTCGGCCCGCATGCGTTGTATAACGACAGTTTTAACGTGTAGTTATCGTTCCTATACTGTTCCATTAACGCATCAAGCGGGAAGTACTGTGTGACGTTACCTGGAAGTCCGCCGTTAAATACTTGAGTTTCATTATTGTTTCTATCGATAAGTGTCACATTTGCGAAATCATCGATGCACATAATCTTGAGGTTAAATGAAGCGTATTGCTTCGGCGTGGTGACACAGTTGGTTTGATTGAATGTAGTACCAAAGCCCAAAGACGCCGATTCGCGCGAGGTCAGATAACTCAACGAATAGGATATCGGTAAACCTCTCGAAAACTGAGAAACCGCCGAAGTTTTCGCATCCGTAATCGCAGTCTTCAGGGCTTCAAAGAGGTTTTGAATTCCGCTAATTTGACCCGTCGGGCCTAACGCCGCGAGTGCATCCCCTCCAAAAACCGAGTAGGAAGCATTGGACTGTTGAAGGATCTGGCTGTAGGTCACGCCTGCGCTCGAAACGGCGTCTCCTTTGCCATCAGCCGCCGCATTTAGAGCTTCTCTGACAACGTTTCCGTTAAACGGAGAGTCGACCAAAAAGAACACGGTGCGCCCAAAACCGACATCTCGCACGTAGAGCGGGGGATTGTCCGCCGCAACTTGGTTATCTGGATCTACCAACGCGATTCCATCTCTAAATACCGAATATGTATTTTCGGGGTCCGCAAACGACACTGTGTAATAGGTTTGAATAAAGGTGAAGAGCACATAATTTCGCCCGGGCGCCGGAGTAAACTTAATAACCTGATCAAGACCGTTCAAAAAGCGACCATCCACACCGAGCGTGTATGCCATTTGGTCGGCGTTATACAAAACGTCAGAATGAAACGCGAACGCCGCTTCGGTGCTCTTGATTGGCTGGCTTAACAAGTCATTCAACGCGTTCTGAACATTTTCCTGAGACATGACAGTCACGCTCGCAGATGTTCTGGCACCAGCTCCGAAATTAAGTCCTGTGAGCGTTATAGTGCCTCCCGAGCGCGCAATGGTATTTGGAGCAAACTTACCGGTGGCATAACTTTTGCCCTGGAATATCGCTCCAGGCCACAGCACGGGAATAAGACCAAGCGTAGGCACTTGCGTGAGGGTTCTTACTTCGGCTGGCGCGTTTGGGGTCGTATGGCAAGCGAAGATATCTCCGTTCCCTAAAGTTGTGCTCGTGTCGCCAATAATGGGCAAGGTTGGAGGAGGTGGCGTGCGAATGGTTGGCAACGTTTGATTGCGTGCTGCCTCGATATGCAGAGCGTCACCTGAGATACTGTTAAACGACCTCTCACCGTCTCCAGGCTGAATCTCGGTCACTGACAAAGGCACTCCGCCTCTACACTGCAAAGGAGCCACACGCTGACCGGTTGCAAATACCTTGCCATCTAATGAGAGCGTAAGCTTGCCTGGACTGTTGATAGTGGCTGTCATTGAGCCGAAGTCCGCGCTTAGTGACCACGATCCGTCTTCATTGCCAACCGCAGTTGCTATCGCGGGTTCAGTAGGCAACTTACAGGCGTCAAAAACTTGAACATTTTCAGTTGCTTGGTGGGTACGCCAAAACAAGTTCGCCTTGCCTCTCGAGGCAAACTCTGGCGTCAATGTCATCTGCCAATAGTTGTCTGGGCTGGTGCTTAAGCCGTCGGTACTGGTACCGCTGCTACACGAAATCACCAAGCTTAGTGCTACTAAAATCGCAAAATTGGCAGTCCTGTACATCATAGTCACTATTATAACATATTATCCCTTAATATCCACAAAGTGACGATACGCTATAAGCCGCTACATTTGCTTCACTTTAACTGTGTTTAGAACCGCAAACATCGCTCACAAATCGTCGTGCTTTTCATTCGTAGAGGTTGGCGAATCAAGCGCCTTCACGATGGTCTTACAAGCACTATCATAGTCGATATCCATATCGCCCACTAAGCCACTACGGTTCAGGTTTGCCATCAACTTCCCGGCGATGAAACAATGGACCATGGTGCTTGGGTGAACCGGATCGAAATAGCCGAAATCCAACCTGCTCTGCACCCCATATAACTTAAGGCGATGCTGGTTCTCTTGTAGCAGAAGATCAGTATCCAGAAGGGACACTTGACATGTTGATGTAGAGAAAGAGGAGAGCCGTAAACGCAAGAGTTCGTTATGCACAGAGACAGCCTTTTGCCACTTGGGCTTTTGCTCTTGAATGCGACCTACGTACTTTGAATTCACATCATCAAATATCCATTCGGGACTCGGTTCTGGGTTTGGAATAGTGAACAAAACAATAGTGCGGGCGCCCTTTTGGCACAGAACTTTCACGCTCTGGGCAATTTGATCGATCGCAATGTCCGGACGAGCATCTTTGTCGCGCTCTTTGCGCGTTGCGAAATAATTATTGGCACCAAGCCAAATCACAAACAGAGTATTTGCAAAATGAGCCGGCTTTTTATTAACTTTCATGAAGCGTTCAAGCATAGAGCCTAAATGAACAGGATGACAGGGCTTTGCGCCCGTTGTTGCGCCTCCAAACGAAGCGTTATCGATAGCGATGTTTGTTAAGAATCTCGATAGATAACTCGGCCACATGGGTCCGTTTGAAAACATGCCGTTCCAATAAGGTTTGAGGCCGAAACGTAAAAAAAGATGTGGCACCCTGCACCCTTGAAGTTTCATGGCCCCGCGAAACACTTTTGCAAGTCCATTACCACGTAACTTCTGCAAAGCTTTGACTGCTCTGCCTTCATCGGAAAGGCTGTCGCCAAAAACAACAATGCGATTGAAGCGCATCTCTTCATTTGCTGCAGGAAATGAAAGCGCATACTCGCGTTTCTTCACCTTAGCACGCATCTTGAGAAGGCTGTGTCCTGCAGGAATCGCTGCATTGCAACGCTGCTCAAACTCCGCGTAAGTGCGTGCTCCTGAGCTCAGAAAAAACGAACCCTCGAGCTGGCCTTTTTGCACAAACGGCGACACAAAGCGTAGTAAATTCGCTGCACCACTTTCGTTAACGTAAGGATGAAGGGGATCGTAATGATAGCAAATTATTGCGGCCTCCACCTGAGCGAGAGTGCCGCAGCTGACTGTAAAAGCGAAGGTCAAAACAACAAAGTATCGCGACGTCATGGCCGCGCACTACGCGTTTTATGAGTGCCTGTCTACTTGGCTTTGCCGGCCTTATTCAAAGCCTTTGCGGGAGTCTGTGCAGCCTTAGGCGCGCCTACTCTGTCCCATTCGATGGTCTTGCCAAATACAGGCAAACCCTGGTAGCCGCGAAAGTGAAGAATTTTGCCGGTTTCATCGAGGCTGATTTCGCAATCGTAAACTTTGCCATCATCAGCATTGACGATTTTACCGCCCGTCCACTTGTCGCCCTCTCGCTTGAGTCCAGTAATGACGACTAATCCCACCTGAGGTTTGCCCTTGAGCGCACCTTCGCAGTTCGTGCACTTTGGGTCAAGCTTGGTGCCTTTAGCCGGATTTAGGAGCTTGACGATTTTACCCGACAGCGTGTTTCCTGTCGCGTAAATCTGCACTTCGCTTCGTGGCGTTCGGTCTAGGTCGTAGGTTATCCAACGCCCGATCGGACTCATGCTCGTTGCGAGCGCGCTGGCTGACACCAACAGAGAAAAGAGGAGAGTTGTTCCAATGTTGCATTTAATACGCATCGCTGCCCCCGACTATGTCTCACTCTACTACAGCCTCCTACTCGAACGAAAGCGTTCGCTTGAAATATGCACATGAATCGCTTATAGTGTTCGACCCTTTTTCAAAAACAAACACTATGAACACCTCCCCATCACAGAACAAATCGTGCGGGTTAGATTTTGGCACGTCTAATTCATCTATCGGCTATCTTCTTGATGCTGAGCCTACGCTCGCGCGTTTCGGCAGCAAAACTTATATTCCCTCGGCTGTTTTTTACGACTTTGACTCCGACCATCCGATTTTTGGAAATGAGGCGATCGACAGGTATGTCGATGGACGCGAAGGCCGCATGCTATGGTCGCCTAAAAACGCTTTAGGCACTGGTCTCATTGCGGAGAAAACGCGCGTTCGTTATGGCAGTGTTTCGTTTAAAGATATCATTGCGGCGCTGGTCATGAACCTCAAAACGCAATGCGAAGCGCAAGCTCAATGCGAGTTAACCAGTGTTGTAGCCGGAAGACCCGTGTTTTTCAACGACGACGACCCGGAGCTTGACAGGCTTGCACAAGACTCCATGCAGCAAATTTTACAGCAAGTTGGATTCAAGAACATCGCGTTTGAATATGAGCCTATCGCTGCCGCGATCCACTACGAACAGCTCATTGAAAACGAGCAGATTGCTTTTGTGGTGGATATGGGTGGCGGAACTTCAGATTTTACGGTGGCAAAGCTCACTCCTCATAGTCGTGACCGAACGAAGAATATACTTTCTGTCGGTGGTATCCACGTAGCAGGAACAGACTTTGACAGACAGCTCAGTCTTAAAACGCTGATGCCAGAACTGGGCTTTGGATCTCGGTACAAGAGTTTAGAAGGACCGTGGTTGCCAGTCCCTCCCTCGCTGTTTTTTGATTTGGCTACCTGGCACAAAATTGGATTTGTTTACACGCAGCAGAATATCAATTTCGTGAAGTCTAAAATCTTCACATCTGAATGCCCGCAAAACTTTGAGAGACTTCTTTACACGTTGAAATATCGCTTTGGGCATTACCTTGCGAGGCTGGTCGAAAAGTCCAAGATTGAGCTCAGCGACAACGAAGTCGCCGTTCTTAAAACAACAGATGTCAAACCTGCTCTTGATATTCAAATGACGCGAGCAGACTTTGAAGATTCCATAGAAACACATATTAGCCAAATCGCCACCACAATCAGCGACACAATCGCTAAAGCAGGAGTGCCGCCTTCCCGTATCGACGCTATATTCATGACGGGCGGATCTTCGCTGATTCCATCTGTGAGGCGCAGCATTCAAGCCATCATGCCCGACGCGCAGGTCTTTGAAGGCGACAAGTTTGGCAGTGTCGCCTTTGGCCTCACGCTCGCTGCGCGCGAGAGATTCGCAAGCTAAAATATTAGCGGCTCATTTCTTGAAACTCGCTGTAGGCGTTCGCGACACCTTCTTGCATTTGATGCACGCGAAGCACATTCACCTCTCTTAACGTCTGGTCGAAAATCTTCCGCGCACGCGCGGGGTCTGCCTGCCTTGGCCGAGGCGGATTGAGTAGTTCAGCAACTTCATCCAAGCGCTGTTTGATGCCATCTGTGATGGTGTCGTTTTCAAGCTTGTCTGCGGCCGCTCGCGCAGCTGCGAGCAACGGGGTTACGTCCCTTAAACCCCACGCATTTCGCACCGCGTTGAGGCGCTCTTTAAACGCTTTGAGCTCAGGATCTGGAAGAGTCGCAAAATCCGGCTGGCTCGCAATCACTTTTTCTTGAATCGCTTCAGCGTGCTCAAGTTCGAGCTTCGCAAGTTGATCATCGATTTCCTGGGTCAAATGCCGCTGCATAACGGGTTCAAACGCTTCTCGCGTTGAAGCGACCTCAGCATCGGCGCGAGCCTTGACCTCCTGAATACGAATGTTTCCCAAAACCTTAGGGATATTGTCTTGCATCCACTCTTGCTGCACTTCGTTGAGTTCAGGAACTCCGTTGGTCGGGAGCTGAACTTTTTCTAAGCTTGTCTTCCACCGCTGCAGCTCACGTTCGAATTTTCTCTCTGGTCGCACGCGATCTAAGACCGCATCAACAACAGCAACAGAACCTACAATCACCCCTACAGCAATGAGTGGCGGCAAAACAAGAGGTGCAGCTACCGCACTTGCAGTAAGAGCAGCACAGCCAGCTCCAATTCCAACGGCTACGCCAACAGCTGCACCCCCACCCACAGCGCCAGGATTGCGTTTGACGCACTCGGCTGCGTCCTTCAACGTTTCTTTGAGGCCCTTCTTACGAATGGTTCCAAGCGATCGTATCAGCGAACGCGCGATCTGATAGCCCACCATTTCTTTGGCGATTTGGGTCGGCGTCTTAGGTGGATTGGCATAAAACGATTCGAATCCTCGTCTCAACATGTTTGCAAGGCGCTCGTGATCATAAGAGATTTTCGCAGCCAACCAGTTCTGCGCTTCAACCTGCCCTACACCTCCGAGTGCGCCGGCTGCTATTTTGAGAGGCTTCCACGAGCCAATCACAGGTATCCATTCTACGAATGACTGCGACCAACTGGGAATCGTGCCCACGCCATAAGCTCCAACGAGCGCCCCCGCGAGGTAAGGTGCTTTCTCGGCTGCTCCCACTAAGAGGAGGGCGGATTCAGAAACAGGCTGGTCTAGATTTTGATTGCTATAAAGATAGGGTTCGGTCCCAAGCAGCCAATCCCTGGCGATGTTTTCAACTTCTTTAATCTGATAGATGATTTTCACATCGGTAATAAACTGCCCCACCGTACTCGTCTGATACGGAAGATTGCCAAGTTGATTCAGAATTAAGTACGTGTGCGTTAGATTACGCGTTAGATCGGCTGCCAATATCGGATTTTTGGTTGCAAATCGATCGATGCTTTGAGCCATTTGCGCCGTTTGTCCAAGCATTTGACTGAGATTTTTGTACTGGAAATAATCAATGAAGCTTTGATATTGCCCTTTCACATTCCACACGCTGTTCTTGAAGGAAATGAGTTTGGCTTCAAGTTCTCGGGCAAACGCTTGCGCCCATGTGGTTCCGTGAAGTGCCCATTGATAATCGAGCATCAAATCCTGTTTTGAAGGGCGTTTTGGATTGGTAAGATCGATGTTCGACACGCGTGTGATGGTTGCGCCCGCGTTTTTCACGGCGTCCTTGACCCACGTTTTGAGCGAAGCCCGCGGATAGGGCTCCTCACCCCGGTATAAAGAGGCGAGCTGAAACTCGAGTATTTCTAAGCGATGCATGACGCTCAAAAATGCGACCTGCAAATCCCGAACGTCAGCGCTTTTATCTTTTGCGCGGATGGCCCGTATATCTGCACTCAGTCTGAGCATAGCGCTTGAGAGCGACATATAGGCGAACAAATTTCGGTTGGCCCTCTCAGAAACCATTCGTACTTTCGCCTCTTCAATGGCACGCTCACTGTCAGCGATGAGACGCAAAGCACGTTCACGCTCGAGAGCTTCTTTGCGATTTTGCGCAGCAACTTTCGAGAATTGGTCAATTGCTTCAAGCAATGGCACGATGACATCGCGGTCATTTCTTAGTTCAATGATTTCGTCCGCCTCCACATACTCCATCGCCGACCCTTTCAGGATAAGTAAGGCGAGGTACGGGTCGTATCCTCTTGCTCTGAGGACCTCGAGCGCAGCTGTGTCCGTTTCATCCGCTCGGTATTTTTGGGACTGATTGTGAAGCCGTTCACCAGTTTGCGCAATGACGCTTTGAATGATGCGTGCATGATTCTTGAGGTTCGCCAAGCTTTCAGGACTTTGCACCTGAGTTTGAGCATCAGCGCTTGAGTCAAGTTTAATCAAGAGTGAAACTCTGCTCAAACCTCTATAGTTCTTATCAAACCAATCATCACTTTCGTTGAGTTGCTTCCACAATGCTTTTTCAGAGTCTGATCGCAGGTCTTTTTCCTGTTCTCCTTGCTTGGTCAAACCGAAGCTATCAAGCGGCTCTCTGGCCGCGCTTCGCAAGTTGGCCTCCTGAAGCAACTCAATTGTTTTGCGCTTTTCATCCAGTTGCCGTGCCCCGTCCGCAGACAGACGTTCAGAGGCCAGGCGACGTTCGATATTGGCTAAGTGGTTTTCACGCTCATCGTCATCGAGTCGCTTCACGTCAAAGTAGTTGCGAAATTGCGAAAGCGCGTTTGCATATTTGTCTTGCGCGCTTCTGAACTCCTCTGCATTAGAACCGGGATTTCGTTCAAGAGCGTCGCGCGTTTCTCTGAGCTTTTCCGTTGCGCTCGCGAGGGATGCCTGCGCTTCGTTGTAATTGCTGAGCGCCTCTTCTTCCCGTTGAGCATACCTGCGTGCACTTGCATCAAGAAGTCCTAGCGCCCGGCCTTGTATGCGCGAATCCTCTCTTTTAGCTGCTTCTTTGTTCAGGAAGTCTTCGAGTACTGAATTGTTTGTCAGCGGTGCGTCTGTGGGTTCAAAATCTTCAACGAAGGCGAGAGGATTTGTTTCAAACTCAATGTATCTTTGAAGATTCGGCAAGTCCGCTTCTAAGACCCGCAGTGTAGCTGTTAGCCAATCGTTGTAAGCACTCTTCTTTAAATTTTCAGTCACTCGCGTTTGCACACTGTCAGCATCTTCTGTTTCATAGACGAGAGTCATGCAAGAAAGTTCGAACTCCGCATAAGAGGCTTGAAGCTTGGCTACGGCTTCAAGCATATTATGAAGCCTGCCTCTGCGCTCTGTCAGCGCATCAAGTGTTTTGCGCGCTTTCTCGCGATTTGATTGCACAGCGCGTGACTGCTCAAACGCTTTGAAATCAATAGAGGTTTTGGCTTCTATCAAGCGAATTTTTTCTTGAACATCCAACGTAGCTTTTTTGAACTGCGCCTCTGCTGCTGCAACAGTTCTGTCACTTTCGCCGCAACGCGGTGGGTCTTTAGGCAAGTTGAAATATTTACCACCCACCCTCACGTACTCTGGCAGTCCCCTGAGAATTTGCGTGCGAGTTGCAAAGACATCTCCGCGCCCAAATGCCAAAGGAGCGGCAACAACACCTATCACCACGAAAGAAAGCAGAAAACGTGCAGCGCTCATCTTAGATCCTCTTGATGAGTATTCTAACGATTAAGCGTCGTTCTATGCAAACTTGCAGGATATATTTGAGCGGGTTAACACAATCTAACGATTAAGCATGCACTCGAGCAACAGCAAGCGAGGATGCTCTCCTCTCATTTGTGCATGAGCACTTAACTGCTGCTTATTTAATGTGAGGGTCATATCAGTCGCTTCGCTAAACAAAAATGAGCAGTTCATAACTAATGTGCTCTTCTGTGTTTCATAAATGTCTACGCGGCAGTCTACACCATAGGTCACGAGCCCTTCTTCAACCACGTTCATCGAAATCTGCTGGGTTTTCTCATCATAAGAGAAAGCATATCCAACGCCTGGGGTCTTCCCGTCTGGCTGATGAAAGTAGCACAGGTAATCGCTACGGAAGTCCGTCACAGGAACGCTAGGGTAGAAAGCAGCCGCACAGGTGCTAGCCGAGAAAACGAACGCCCAAATAAGTGGTTTCATCGCGAATGACCTCTACGCCTTAGTTTTTGAACAAGGGAAACGTTGCAAACACCATAGGAATCTTATTCGCAGAGGCGTACTCTTTAATGAGCTCTATGCCCTTGCGAAAACGCGGCAAGTAAGTGGCCGCGGTCTCTTGGTGAAACCCAATCGTCAAATAGACATCGCGGTTGGGGGCTGATTTGAGCAGTGCTGCATTTTCGATAAACGCTTGAAGCATTTGCTCTGAGGTCACATAGTCCGCGAGTGCGCCATTGTTAGGCAGCTCGCGGATTTTTTCGTCTCCAAGCTCTAAATCATAGGGCTGCGTGATATCTTCAATAGACACCCACAGCCTGGTCACCCATTCTTGCAGGTGTGATGCCGTTGAAGTATCGAGAAAATGTGGTGGTAGCGCAGACCCGTCGAGTTTAAAACCCTCGGCGATAAGCGCTTGAATCACTGAATCGCCAGCCAACCAGCCACCGGCCCTGAAGCTTTTAGGTTCATTGAAACCCTGACTCACCAGCTTCTGCGACGAAAAGCGTATCACCGCTCGCAACTCATCAGACGTATAGCCATCGATGCGAACGTCGTGTCCGCAATCGCCAAAAAGCACCGGGCTTGTGCGCCCGCGATACGATGGCTGATCTTTATACTCCACACCTGCTGCCTCAAAAAGCGATTTCCAGCCATGGATGTGCAGACCATGTTCATCGCCATCTCTGAGCACCGAACGGATCTGTTTGGTCACCTCCTCTGCATTCGCCTCTTCTTTGGTGTAATAGGCAGCATTCAAAAAATGCAAGATGGCGATATCTGGAAAATCGGTCCGAAACGCCTGCATGGAGTTTAGGCTTTGTGTGCTGAGTTCTCGCCCTTCCCAGTCTACCGTAACGACCACATGAACGGCAGCGTGCGCTGCAAAACCTAAAAACAAGAACGCGGCAAGAAAAATACGCGGCATGACGTCCCTCAACGGATTGTTAGGGTTATCGGGCGAATCTTCGCCTAGGTGCTCTGAGCTGTTGACTAAAGGTCACAAGTCGCCTAGGACCGGGCCTATCTCTATTTTCGCTTCAGGATATCTCAATGTTTGGTACAAAAATAATCGCTACAACTATGGCGCTACTTTTATCCGCTTCGAGCTTCGCAGCAGTCACGAAGAAAAAAAATATTCAAAAGCCTCTGTCCTACAAAGAGGCCATTGTAAAATATCTGAGCGATAATGGCGTTACGATCGCAGCAACCGCAGCTGTTGTAATTGGCGTTTACATTTGGATGCGACCACGTGCTCCAGCAGGAATCGCATTGGCGGGAGCAGCCGGAGCACCCGTTGCGCGTCTTAGCGAGCAGCAAATAAAAGAACTTCGAGCTCAAAAGCTCGGTGCCCAAGTGACTCCTGGTGGAAATGGCGCCGCGAGCGTTGTTGCCGCTGCGCCAGTGCTTTTGGTCAAACGCAAACCAACGCCGATGAAAGTTATAACCGATGAGCCAGCCGTCACTCGCTCGAAAACTGTTCTTCCGAGTAACGTCGAACAGCTTCGAAAGATGGCCGACGCATTAGCGAAGAAGGATGATGCGGTGATACGCGCGCGTATCATTGACCATCTCAATGCCGACATGACCATACAAGAAGCTGTTGAGACAGAGGCGTTTTGGGCAATCTTGGGAACAACAGGCAATTGGCTTTTTAACCATTTTACAGTGGGCCAACTTGTTACGGTTTTAGACTATCTCAACGAGTTAGCTATTCGAGATATCCAACTTGCACAGGCGCGTCTTCTCTTACTTGCAGAGTCACTACTTTATCCAGCCTTGAATAAGAAGCTGTCTGCGAAAGATGCGCAAGATTGGATAAAAAAGTTGACACAGATGCGCAAGATGCACAAATTGCTCGACGTATCAGAGCAAATAAATCAGGCGGAAGTTAATTTGTTGGATTGGGCGCTCGGGCTTGACGACCAAGATGCTGAAGAAGCTGTCGAAGAAGGGTACGAACTCTGACCATCGAGTACCGTGGAAGAATGGCACGACACTTACTGCCTCGACTCTTGCAATGATGAACAGATCGTTGGTATAGATTGACGAACATCTATGGAGGCCAAGATGAGGTCATTCTTTCAGGTTTTGATATTTACATTCGCCTTGAGCGCAGTTGCGCATGCAAACATATTCGACAAAGGCCCGATGATTACGAAGGGTCAATACATCGGTGGTGGTGTTTTGGGCACTATCATTGGTTTTGGAACGGGTCACATCGTTCAGAATCGATGGGAGGAAATCGGTTGGGTGTTTACCGCAGCTGAGCTTGCGGGATTTTCCCTCATGGTTACTTCCTGGGCGATAGGGCCAGGATCGGCGAGAGACGCACTCGGTATCACCGGCTATCTCATTTGGTCTGGCTTTAAAGTGTGGGAAATTGTCGATATCTGGGGTGAGCCACTGTGGGATCACACCATCATTCACGATTCACGGCGAGCGATGAGCTCGATGCCGACCGGGGCTGTAGCTGGTATTAGCCTGCGCTGGTAATCGTTGTTACTTTCGCGATCCCCACGAGTTGGGGCTCGCGAAAACACTGTTGCGAATTATTCAACCATGCCCACCGCTCGCTGATAATCTTTATACATCTCATCGCTGATACGCGCCTGTTCGTGACGCTCGCGAATGAAAATTGGGTCGCTGATTAAAGATTCCAGATGACGCATATCTTCTACGCTTGCTTGTTGCAGTAGGAAAGCATCGTGCGTGAGCTCAAGAGCTCGCGCGTTCGGCTGCAACTCCTCGACTTGGTGCTCGGGCGTTGGTGTTTCGATTTTCATGAAGCTCGTCATGATGCGCGTGAGAACTTCGCGTCTGTCTGCAGGAAGAGATTCAAATTTAAACTCGCGCTTAAATTTTTCCATAGCTGGCGTTTCCTGAAAAATCTCGAACCTATCGCGCGCCGTCAAAAGCTCTTTTAACTTTGGATCTTTGTAAATTTGCAAAAGGCGATCGATTTCTGCATCCGAAAAATTATCTGAAAGCGCTTTCTTGTAGTCTGCCAAAAATCCACCCGCTTTCATTTTTTCCATGAGCGGCTGCAAGGGCCTTAAAGCTTTCTCGTCTAAATGGCGAAACAATTCGTCCTGCATGCCTTTTTGCGCTAAAGCATCGGCGGTCTTGGCTCCGGAAAGTTCAGTGAGTGCTTCGACCTTTTCGTTCTTAGTAGGTTGGGCCGAAGGAACAACCGGTGATGGAGCAACCGCCGATGGAGCGGTCGGAGCTGGAGCAACAGGCGCTGCGGCAACGGGAGACGGAGTAGCCACAGGCGGGGCCTCAGCACGCATACGCATGAGAGCAAAAAGCAACGCGGCACCGATCACGACAACAAGGGCAGATATGAGGTATGTTCTTTTCATAGAGACATTCTAACATCCTCGCCGTTTGTTTTCCTCCTTACAGCCATTGCAATTTTCGCGCACGCGAGTGCATCCGACATCGCATCGTGGTGATTGAGAGGAATTTCTAGTTTGCTACACACCGCAGGCAGGTTTGTGGGGTAAATGCCCAGATGCTTGCGGGCGAACTGCACGGTGCAAGCATATTGATAGCTCGGTAGCTCAAGTCCGTAAGTGTTACAGCATGACGCAAGGACTTTGCGGTCAAATCCGATATTGTGTGCAACGACCACATCGATGTCTTCGAAAAATGGTAAAAGTTTTGGCCAAAGCTCTTTGAAGTTGGGTTCTTTTTCAACCGCCTGCCAGGTGATGCCGTGTATGTAGGTGAATACAAAGCTTCGGCTCGGAGGCTTGATGAGAAAGTGCTCTTGCGCTTCGATTTTGTCGTCGCGCACCCGCACAAGACCAATCGCACATGCGCTATCGCTTGCGTAGTTTGCGGTTTCAAAATCGATTGCGAGAAAACTTCGGCTGCTTAAAAGCATTTGGCCCCACCTGCTGCTTGTATTCAACAGATGGGGCCAAATGGCAAGGCTGAATCAGTCTGAGATTATTTCTTATCTGACTCTTCGAGAATTTTGTCGGTTGCTTCGTTAATTGCTGCATCCAAAGCGGCGTAATCAATTCTGAGAACGCTGCTTCCGACACGCTTGATGATGCTTTCGCTCACGCCGCACAGATAGAACAATCTTCCGAGCTTTGTCTTAAATTGGGGCTCAGCTGCGTTGCAACCGTTTCTACCGAGGTCAACGACCTTGGCTGCATGGCAGGCGAAAAGACCAAGGCCCGCGGCCGGGAGCGCACCAGTACTAACAACCGTAACAACCGTTACTGCCGTCAATGCGCCAACAAAAAGATGAACGAAATCATATTTAGCATCAACAGCAGTCTTAAGCTCGCAAGCGCTAGCCTTTGCATGATCAGAAGTGACTTTGAGTTTCTCAGCTTTGTCGCTGAGCAAAGCAACCTGACTCTTCATTTTCGCGAGCTCACATTGCGCCTCACGAAGCTGAAGAATTTCACTTCTGAGTTCGCTGCAAATGGTCTCAAGTTCCGCGTTCTTCGAAGACATTTTTCCGATCTGGGTAATCGCATCAGAAAAGTGGCCACCCATTGCTTGATTCAGCCGGGTCATTTTTGCAATGAAGACACTAACAAGCGCCATGGGCTCCTGGAGCGATTGTACCTTAGCTCTTATGTTCGCAGTGAACTCCTGGATAAACTCTAGGCGATCTTCGATTTGGGCTTTTTTGTCGACCTCTTCATCAAGAGGTTCTTTCACTGACTCTTCGAGTTTTTCGAGGTCGCCCGTAACTTCCTTCCAGGTTTTTTCAATGCGCTCGATTTCAGCGGAGATTTTGTGAAGATCGATTGACGCTTGCGCGATGTCTTGGTGTGCTCGCTCCAAAATCGCCAACTGCGCCTTTATTGCCTCCGCCTGTTCTTTCGTTGCTTTTTCAAGAAAGGCTTTCTTGTGTTCCTTTTGAGCGAGGTTCTGATTTAGAGCTTCGTCCACTTGAGCCAAGCTGGTACGAACGATCTGAACTACATCCGACATCTCATCAGAAATAGAAGTAATCAAGTCGAGCTTGCCATCCAGTTTCTTAAACAACTCTTGTGTTTTTGGGCTGATGCCGCAGATGGAGCTATAAGCACGCGCTGCGCCAACGGCCGCGCTCGCGAGATCGGGAATCGCACATGCTGCCGATGTCAGGCTGAAAGTCGTCACTGCATCATAAAGGCCCATGAAACCGCGCGCACCGTTCGCTGCCGCAACCCACAAGTGGTCGGCTTCGGCGCCGATTTTTAGAACTCTTGCCATGATACGGCTTACGTCTCCAAGGGTGCTGCTCAGTAAAGCGATACGAAGCGATGGGCCTCTGAGTGCCATCGGAGTTGCTGAACACACTGAAGATGAAAACTCGTCACATGAGTCGTCGTAGCTTTCGTTTGGTGAAGCTTGGCTTACGCTCGATGATGACTCCTTAACAGGTGCAAGCGCGACTTCAACAACAGGAACTGGCGCGACTTGAGCCGAAGGAGTTGTTGTTAAATCTTGAAGCGCAACAACTTCTTGGGGAGCCTGGCACAGTTCGCTGATAATAGGACTTCTGAACGCTAATCTATAGACAACGTTTCCGCTGTAGATATTCGTATAGTTATAACGGGCCATGAAAGCCCCGTTCTGACAATCGAGCGTACGCTCAGAGTTGGTATGCGCTGAGAAATAGCGTTTAAACGAAGTAAGGTGCGTTCCACTCTCTTTCGCGGCAACAACTGCAAATGAATGCATCTCTCCATCTATCTCTACCTGAAAAGCCTTTCCGCTCTTGAGTGCTGCAAGATTGGCTTTGCTAAGCCCTTCACCGATAATTGCGCTATCAAAAATATCACCAAGCTTTTGGGTGAGCTTAACTTCATGCTCGCTCCCAAAAGAAAGGGATGAGAAAATACTTACGGCAAGTACCAATAAGAACTTAATAGATTGAATTGACTTGGTCATACATACTCCGTGAGCATGTATATAAAGGATGGGTGGTCTTGCGACAACTTAAAGACCCGGGAACGCAGTCAGGGCATTCCCGTCACCCTGATTTGTCATTCCAGCGCAGGCTGGAATCCATGTATTTAAGTCTTAGATAAAAGGCATGGATGCCAGCCTTCGCTGGCATGACAGCGTACCGAATCGGCATGACAATGAATGCTACTTCTTGGGCTTGGAGAGTTCATTTACTAGGTTATTAACCACATCGAAGGACGAAGACGGTAACCTATTGAGTTTAACCAACAATTCGAGTTTAGGTTCCAAATCTTCTTTCTTTTGGCCCATGACCTCTGCGACTAAGTCCAAACGTAGCGATTGTTTAGTGTCTTGGAGCGCTGAGAGCACCGATTTTTGCCATGGGTAAAGCGAGGCTTCAGATGAAGCGACCTTGTTGGAGTCCAGGTAGTTGATGAACGATCCTAAATCCATGCCTTCAAGTTTCGCGAGATTCTCTAAAATCTCAAGAACGAAAGTGATTTGCTTGTCTTGGTTATTTTCAATGCGTGACACGGTGCTCTTGGTGGTACCAAGTTTGTCCGCAAGTTCCGTTTGGGTGAGGTTCAACTTCTTGCGAAAGCCTTTCAAAAAATGCGTCACGCGGCTGGCAAAATAATCACTTCTTCTCATCGGCCCTATCTCCAATAATATTCATAATATCATCTGCACTTATAGATTTCGTCTTATCCATCACTTTTGTAAAACCGCCGAGTTCAGTACCCGTTGTAACCGAGTTCGAATACAACACGATAGGACCTTCGTAACCAAAGTCACGGCACGATTCCACAAATCGATCGTCTACTGCATCAAAGTTAGGCCCAAAGCGGTCCACCAAAAGAAGATCAAAGGTGCTCTCGCCTTTTCGAAGCTCCATAAGAAGGGAGTCCGTATCGTTAAATGTGCGTACGCTGATCTTGCTTTGCGCAAGCGTGGCTTCTAACGCATCGCGATAAAACTTTTCATCATCAACATAAGCAATCGATAAGCGCGCGTTGATTGCCTTGGGCGCAGCGCTATCGCGTACAGCGGCAGGAGGGGATGCTGCGGGCAAAGAGAAGAAAAATTGCGTGTTGTCTTCTTCAGAGGTGCACTTAAGCTCGCCCCCCTGCGCACGCACAAAAGTTTGACAGATGAAAAGACCCAAGCCCAGCCCACCTTGGCGTTTGGAATAAAACGGCCTGAAGATGGCCTTTAAGTGATTTTTCGGTATAGCCGCGCCGTCATTCTTGATGCAGAAGAGAACGCCGCCATCATGCTTCTTAATCACCAGCGTAACTTGCGAACGGGCATGCTTGAGCGCGTTATCGAGCAAGTTAAATAACACGCGCAAAGTCTTGTGCTCATTGCCGAGAGCCCACACGTTTGGTTCACACTCAAATCGCAGCATGACCTGTGCATGCTCGTCTCTCCACGAAGCGAAGTACTTCGTCTCAAGACGCTGCGCGACGCTCGCCGTTTCAAATGCTGTTGCTTGGGTTTTGCCGTCCATGCTCAAGACATCGGTTAAGATATCATCCGCATGATCAACCGCTGCATCCAATGCTTCGCGATTACTTTTGAGTTGGACCAGCGCTGGAGAATCCAAGCGTTCCAGCTGCGTCATGAATATACGCAGTTTCCCAAAGGGCGCACGAAAGTCATGCGCCATGCCTTGAATGGTTCGAATCGTGGTTTGCTGGATTGTTTCTTCTTTGAGCTTAGATAAACGCGCACGCGCAAAGAGCGCGACAAGTAAGATGCTAAACATCGCCACTAACAGAATCAAGAAATCGTAGAACGCGGTGTCGTCTTGAAAGTTGAAAAATACAAGGGTCGCATCTTTTGTATCCACCATCACCATCGTTCGGTAAGCGAGAAATCCAATACGCTGCACATAGATTTCGCCATCACCTAGAGGAAGTCCTGAACTCAGCCCAGGCCCAGCTTCGCCAAATGACTCCGCAACGCGCCCACCTTTCGCGATGCCAAAGCCTTTGAGGTCATCTGAAACCGAAACAACATCCTCATAACGCTTGAGCAGTTCAGACAGACTCTGGTCTTGGGCCCTTAAATGCTGCGTTTCGCGCGCATACCACTTGTTAGAAAAATCGTGAAAGCGCTTCACATAGAGTTGATCTAAGAAGACATAGCACAGCAAGGGAATGCCAAAAAAGAGAATCAGAAAAAAGGCAGACAGCAGTCTTCTCATGTTTTTATCTTAATAAATATTTGCGCCAAAGTCGCTTGACGGCTGTGTTAAATCGCACAGAGCGAGAAGTATCGACGTGAGAGTTGAGTTAGCCTCGTGAGTTAGCTTAAACTTCAGCAAAAAGGAGAAGATCAGATGCCATTATTGACTATCGTGATCGTGCTTATCATCGTGGGCGTTTTACTTTGGCTCGTAAACACCTACATCCCTATGGCTGCGCCTATTAAGACCATTCTCAACGTAGTCGTGGTCATTGCAGTAGTCTTGTGGCTGTTGGCAGGCTTTGGTGTCTTGCCCTGGTTCAGGACTCCCCAACTTTAGCGTTTAAACTTGTTGACCTGATTATCGAGGAGGCCTGCCTTAAGGTCTCCTCGAGTTTGAATACCGACGTTTGTGTACTTTGATCGAATCTCGTCAAGTTGTTCTTGCGAGAGCCCTTCGAGGTCGAGTAACGAATTGTCGGCCCCTTTTTTGGCGCGTATGAGTTCATCAAGCTTAATCTGAATGGTGCAGCTGTCACGATTTTGCGTGTTCTGGATGAGAAACACCATGATAAATGTGACGATCGTGGTACCGGTATTGATTACCAACTGCCAGGTATCGGAAAACCCAAAAATTGGGCCGCATATAAGCCAGAGCACTATCAGCCCGCATGCAATTGCAAACGCCATTGGGCGACCGCTGAAATCAGCCACGGCTCTCGAAAATTTAGTAAAGCTCTTTGATAAGTTCACGATCGGTTCCTTCATTAAACTGGTCGCATACAAAGTGCGAGATGTCTTCACTCAAATGGCGATCGGCTCGTTTGCAGCCTGCTAAATTAACCTTTTTGCCTATGAGCCGCGACCAGACCGAATAATCCACCAGTATCTCCCCTGCACCGGCAATATCTTCACCCAACCTTGAGGCCGTGTTTACGGCTTCGCCCCAAGCGTCTTTTCCTTCAATAAAGAGCACGGGCCCATAACTTATCCCCACGCCCACGTGTATTGGTCTCCCAACCCGCACGTCTCTAAGAGACGCCACCAGGGCCTGAGCGAAACTGAATAAGGTTGCGGGATTGGCGTGAGCAAAAAGCATATCGTCGGAGAAGAACTTTACCAAAAAGACGCCATAAGATTGCGCTAAAGGCACTGCAATGTGGTGCATGTACTCAATGCGCGCGAGCGTATCGATTATGCCATATTGGCGAGTCGCTGCAGTCATACCAGAGAGGTCAGTGATCATGATCGCAAGCCGGCGCTCAAAACGAAAGCGAATCAGCTCGTCCACTTCGTGACTTTCCATTGAGCAGCTCGTATTGATCTTGCAGTCCAAAAGCGACTTGAGACTACTGCGCGATTTTGTCTCGCAATAGCCACTCTCTTCCAGGGCGCTCAAAGAAAACGAGGTTATCGTTGAAACGAGAAGGGCAAAACGAAATTGGGTATACATTTCATTACCTGGGGTTCACTCCATTAATCATATGGAGTGAACCGGTCAATGGGCGTATACCTACATAAGTCGTCAGTCGATAGGAATATTTCGAGCCATCGCTTCAGCGCCTGAAAGCTTCATCCAAGCGCGTCTGGAGCAGATTCTGATCACGATAATTGCCGCAATCAGCAAGTACAACACGCCAAGTCCAAGCATCACAAACGCACCGGTTTGTTGGTCCCACGGGATAAGAATGAATGCAGCCACGTGTATGAGGACAAAACTCGCACAGGCAAGCAACACACCCACGAGCGCCCAAAGCGCGAGAATGAATGTCGTGCGTATGCCTTCGACCCCGCGCACATACACGGACAATAACTCGAGCTTCACCAAATTGACGATGGGACTAAATATCGACGGCAAGAACGCCATCATCCAACCAAGAAAAAACTTCATATTATCGCCCTATTTACGCCGCATCCAAAATCCGAGGATGAGTCCAGCAAGTGCAGCACCGCCAATATATGGCCATGGGTTACTGTGAATGGATTCATCGACGTCGTGCGCTGCTTTCTTTGCCCTGTTAACAGCTTTCTCTTCTGCCTTTTTGACATCGGCGTAGATGTCTTGAAGCATTTCCACGAGTTCTACTTTCTTGTCTTTGGCGGCTTGTTTGAGCATATCAAGAGCTTCTTGAATTTTTACATGATCAGACATTATTTATTCCTCCCATTAGACTCAAGTATAACAAATGTTCATAACGCGTGCGACAAAGAATCATGTCGTGCGAAATGACACAGTTGTTTTTTATACATCTAGACACCTGTACAGGCGCCCAGCTTTTGAAGTTGTTAGAACCTCTTTGAAGGTCACACGTGTCCAAAGCAAGGGGACAGTACAGGAGAAACGTACATGAATGCCAATACCATGAAACTAAAAGCTTTTGGGTTATTTTTTTTGGGGGCCATCTTATCACTAAATATTGGCGCCCAAGTTGTCACTGACTCCACCTCCGCGGATTTCGGTGCCGGCAGTACAGGCCTCAATACCTTTGTATCACTAACTGATGATGGAGAAGTCATTCTTTTCCCGCTTATAGCCGAAGAATTTGAAGGCGGCCCAGCTCTTCCTGACGGCTGGACCAGCCATACATGGGAAACCGGCGGTACAGCTACGGTGGCACTCGGTGCATTAACCGTTAACGGCGCTTTTGCTACACTTGATTTACCCGCCTTCGATGCTGGCCATTCGATGAGCTTTGTTGCGACTTTCACCGCGGAGAACTTTCAGCACGTAGGCTTTGGCGTCGATTTGGATGCCTCCGAAAATTGGGCAATGTTTAGCGTGAACGGCTCCGGTAATCTAAGCGCGAGAAGCAACAACGCCGGAACTGTGATTGACACAGTTTTAGATCAGACCCTGATCGGCTCTCCTCACTTGTACACGGTCGACTGGCAAGCCACTCAGGTCGTATATTCTGTAGATGGCACCGTAGTGGCCACCCACGCTACTGCTATTGCCACCCCCATGCTCCCGGTCGTGAGCGATTTTAGCGCACTAGGTGTTGGAGTTACGGTTAACTGGATCCACGTGACGCCTTATGCACTCAGCGGAACCTTTGAATCACGCGTTTTGGATGGCGGTAAAGTCGTTAATTGGGGTCCGCTCAATTATGACGTCACATTGCCGGGCGACGTCAATACCACTGCTGTGGTCATGAGTGTTCGAACAGGCAATACGCCTACACCAGACGAGAGCTGGAGCGCCTATGCAGCAGTTGATCCTTCGGGAACAAGCGTCAACGCAATTGCTCGATACCTTCAGTACAGAGCCGAACTTTTGACAACCGACGATTCCTTAACCCCGGTGTTGAGTTCAGTAACAGCGACTGTTGTGCCATCCATACTTACTGTATCCGCACCCAACACAACGATTGCTTATGGCGACACTGTTCCGACTGTGTTTACGCCAACCTATAGCGGTTTCTTGAACGGTGACACAGAGGCAAACTTTACCGCTCCAGTCACCTGCACAAGCACCGTGACAGCGACCAGCGGCGCAGGCACCTATCCTGTCACATGCACAGGCGGAGCAAGCCCTGACTATACATTCAACTACGTAGATGGGTCAGTTGTCATTACTCCAACCCCCCTCAGCGTGACTGCTTCTGATGCGACTGTGGTGTATGGAAGCGACGTTCCTGCGATAACGCCAACCTATATTGGTTTCGTTAATGGAGAGACAGAAGCTTCGTTGACCACGCCATCAACCTGCTCGACAACAGCTACCTCAACGAGCCCAGTTGGAACCTATGCGGCGACCTGCACGGGAGCCACTTCTCCCAACTACACGATTACGCCAGTTGACGGTACAGTTACAGTCACCGCAGCGACGCTTACAATCAGCGCCTCGAGCGCTACCATGACTGCTGGCGATACGCCTCCCGAAATCACGCCAAGCTACTCAGGTTTCGTGAATGGCGAAACAGAGGCGGTCGTGACCACCCCTCCTACTTGCTCCACAACTGCAACGGCTACAAGCGATGCAGGATTCTTCCCATCTACCTGCACTGGCGCAGTAGCACCTAACTACGACATTAACTACGTGAATGGAGTTGTGACCGTGATACCCGCGTTAACTGCACCGGTATTCACAAGTGCGGCGAGTGCAACCTTCGTTCAAGGTTTCTACAGTGAAATAACTGTCGCAGCCTCTGGCTCGCCTGCTCCTACCTTTGCGGTGACCGACGGTACTCTTCCTGACGGCGTCACGCTGGATGCGACAACTGGTTTGCTCTCAGGCACAGCCACAACAGCTGGCACATTCACTGTGACCATCACTGCTTCGAATGGAATCGCACCTGACGCGACTCAAGAGTTTACGCTGACGGTCGGCGCGCAAACTGCTCCCGCGTTCACGAGCCCAAATAACGCAACCTTCACAGAAGGCGAAGCCAAAACCATAGTACTCACTGCAACTGGCGCTCCAGCCCCAACCTTCTCATTGGTATCGGGAACGTTGCCAGCTGGCTTGGTAGTTGGCCCCACAGGCATTATCACCGGAAGACCAGGTCCAAACACGGCGGGTACTTATAACGTTGTGATTGGAGCATCGAACGGTGTGACACCTGATGCAACGCAAAACTTCACTGTTAAGGTCCTTGCTGCGAGCACGGGCGGCAGTAAATCCGGTTGCAACGGAACAGGCGAAGGCGGCACACCCGAGTTGTCTATGCTCCTTCTGGTTGTATCCGCTGGACTCTTCATGCGAATCAGACGCTCGCGTCAACGCGTGACTGTTCGCTAAGAACGAACCTTAGACAACAGGCCCGGACAATCCTGTCTTAGGGCCTTTTGTCATTCCTGCGCGCAGTGCGATATGCAACACGAATCCGAATAATTCCGCGTTCTACTTAGGCACGAACTCTCTTCAGTCGTTACAACTGTACTGAACAAATTGTCAGAATTTTGTCAGGAGTTATTGTGACCAACCTCTCGCGAAACCAAATCAGCCTCATTTTTTTCACTTTACTCGCCTCAGTGGCACCACAACTCGCATCTGCGAGTTGCGCCGTTCCTGCTAACGCTATTGAAGCTGAAAACTGCAATTTGGGCACCGACAGCAGCGTGTGGGATATCACTGGACTAGGCGATGCTAGCATTCAGGGCTACCCCGATTCGATCAGCGTCAATATCGGCAGCAGCGTTAACTTCAAGATTGCTACCAACGCAAACGCGTATACCATCGATATCTATCGAATGGGTTGGTACCAAGGCAATGGCGCTCGCTTGATTGCAAGCAACATTCCAAAGTCAGCCACTTTGCCGCAAACGCAGCCGCCGTGCGTAAATGACCCTTCCACGGGTTTAAACGACTGCTACAACTGGGGCGTGTCAGCATCCTGGAATGTACCGGCCAATGCCGTATCGGGAGTGTATTTTGCAAAGCTCACGAGAGCTGACACGGATGGCGCAAGTCATATTTTCTTTATTGTCAGAGACGATGCCCGCCACGCAGACATCGTGTTTCAAACTTCAGATACGACGTGGCAAGCCTACAACCAATATGGCGGAAACAGCTTATACGTAGGCTCCCCAGCTGGTCGTGCCTATAAAGTGAGTTACAACAGACCTATTACAACCCGCGGAACCTCCCCCGAAGATTTCGTGTTCAACTCCGAATACCCAATGATCAGGTGGCTCGAGCAAAACAGCTATAACGTCACCTATATTAGTGGCGTAGACACAGACCGCTTCGGCGCAAACCTCTTAAACCATAAAGTCTTCATGTCGGTAGGTCATGACGAATACTGGTCTGGAGCACAGAGATCCAACGTCGAAGCTGCGCGCAATGCTGGAGTGAGCCTCGTCTTTCTCAGTGGCAATGAAATATTTTGGAAAACACGTTACGAAGCAGACGGTGCCGGTGTCCCCTATCGCACTCTCGTTTGTTATAAAGAAACACACGCGAACGCAAAGATTGATCCGCTGCCTAATGTCTGGACTGGAACGTGGCGTGATAACCGCGCCTTCAATCCTCAAGGATCCAACCCTGAGAACGCGCTTTCGGGCACTCTTTTCATGGTGAATAGTGGCACAACCGCGATTTCGGTTCCCGCAGCGGATGGCAAGATGCGTTTGTGGCGCAACACTTCTGTGGCAAACCTGAGCGGCAATCAAGTTGCTACTTTGGCGCCAGAGACCTTGGGCTACGAATGGGATGAAGAACTCGATAACGGCGCAAGGCCAGCTGGACTCTTTCATACCTCAACGACGGTCGCGAATGGCGTAGAAGTTCTGCAAGACCAAGGATCAAATTACGGACCTGGTAATGCCACGCACCACCTCACCATGTACCGCAGAGGCAATGCGTTGGTTTTCGGAGCAGGCACTGTGCAATGGTCGTGGGGCCTTGATAACACACACGATCGCGGCGGCAATCCTGCAGACGCACGCATGCAACAGGCAACCGTGAATCTGCTCGCAGATATGGGTGTTCAACCCCAAACCTTGCAAGCAGGACTGTCCGCAGCAACGGCATCAACAGATACAACAGCTCCAAGCTCGGTCATTAACTCTCCCGTTGCTGGTAGCACGGTAAGCGGCTCAGTCGTTATCAGCGGCACTGCAACTGATGGTGGCGGAGGGGTCGTTGGTGGTGTTGAAGTCTCAACCGATAACGGCACAACCTGGCATCCTGCCACTGGAAGAGAATCGTGGACTTACAATTGGAGTGCAGGCGCAGGCGGAACAGCCACGCTTAGAGTGCGCGCCGTAGACGACAGTGGTAACCTCGGTGCGCCAAGTGCCGGCACTACGGTTAATCAAGCGGCAGCGACCTGCCCTTGTTCTATTTTTTCTCCAGCAAGCTCTGGCGTTCAAGAGAATGACAGCAACGCGGTTGAGCTTGGCGTGCGATTAGGTCAGATGTAAACGGCTTTATTTCGGGAATACGTTTCTATAAAACGCCCGGAAACACCGGCGCTCATACTGCACACTTGTGGTCTAATACCGGTGCATTGCTTGGCAGCGCAAACTTTATAGCTGAGACTGCCTCGGGCTGGCAAGAAGCAAGCTTTGATGCGCCTATCCCGATCAATGCAAATACCACTTACGTGGCGTCTTATTTCACGCCAACAGGCAACTACGCCGTACTTGCGCCAAACTTTACGAGCACAGTCGACAACGCGCCGCTTCATGCCTTGCGAGATGGGCTTGATGGCTCCAACGGCGTCTACATTTACAGCGCGACTTCCGCGTTCCCAACCAACACCTTTAACTCAACGAACTACGCAGTCGATGTCACGCTAATTACTGACAATGGTCCAGACACAACACCACCGGTCGTGTTGACGCGCGCACCCACGAGTGGATCAGCTGCGGTTGCGGTAGGCACCAATGTGCAAGCGACTTTCAATGAGAATCTTGATTCGGCTACTGTCGATACGTCGAGCTTCTTTTTGCGAGGACCCGGAAACACGGCAGTGGCTGCGAACGTCACTTACGACAGTGCTTCGCGAACAGCAATTCTGACGCCGACTTTAAATCTCGCTTATTCCACCGTATACACAGCTACGTTGACGACAGATATCACTGACATCGCCGGCAATACACTTCAAGCCAACAGCGTCTGGAGTTTTACAACCGCCACCTTGCCTCCACCTCCAGCGGATGAAGGACCAGGCGGACCTATTTTGGTTGTCACTTCAGCTGGTGACCGCTTCGGACGCTACCTTGCGCAAATCCTTCAAGCAGAAGGTCTCAATGCCTATAGGGCAACAGATGTCAGCAATCTAAGCGCTGCAATGCTCGCGACTTACGATGTTGTTCTTGTCGCACCAATGAGCTTAAGCGCAGCTCAAGTCACTCTGCTGACCAATTTCGTAAACGCAGGTGGCAATCTTATTGCGTTCAAACCAGATCCGAGTCTCTTTTCTTTGCTCGGTATCACGGCGGCTACAGGTACAACAAGTGGAGGATATGTACTGATTGATACGAGCAAAGCTCCCGGAGCTGGAATCGTTTCAGATACAATGCAGTTTCACACAAGTGCTAATCACTACAACTTAAGTGGAGCGACAACACTCGCAACCTTGTACAGCACCGCAAACGCCGCAACGCCGTTTCCTGCTGCAACCTTGCGCAACGTGGGCACCAACGGTGGCCAAGCCGCATCTTTCAGCTATGACTTGGCGCGTTCGGTTGTGTATACGCGTCAAGGAAATCCATTGTGGGCTGGGCAAAAACGCGACGGACAGATTAATCCGATTCGTTCAGACGACCAGTTTTTCCCAGATTGGATAGACTTTAGCAAAGTGCAGATTCCACAAGCGGATGAACAACAACGCTTCCTAACAAATCTCATTTCTTTAATGAACTTCGACAAAAAGCCTTTGCCTAAGTTCTGGTATCTACCCAACGATAAAAAAGCAGTGGTCGTGATGACAGGTGACGATCACGCTGGCGGCGGAACCGCTGGCCGTTTTGATGCCTACATTGCCGCAAGCACACCCGGTTGCAACGTCGCAAACTGGGAATGCATACGCGCAACTTCTTACGTATTTCCAGGCACTGCATTTGCAACGCCGCCTACCACCTATGACGCTCAAGGTTTTGAAATCGCGCTGCATCTTTCGACCAACTGCCAAGACTACACCTCACAGCTTGGTCAACCCAATACACTCAACGATTTCTTCGATACACAACTCGCTCAGTTCCAAGCAGCCTATCCAGGATTGCCGAATCCTCGCACCAATCGCACGCACTGCATCGCTTGGAGCGACTGGGCAGGCACGCCGAAAGCTGAACTTGCGCACTCAATCAGACTCGATACGAATTATTATTACTGGCCACAATCTTGGATTTTAGACAGGCCGGGTTTGTTCACAGGCTCAGGCATGCCGATGCGTTTTGCTGACCTTGATGGATCCATTATCGACGTGTATCAGGCCGCAACTCAGATGACGGACGAGTCTGGGCAGTCTTACCCATTGCACATAAACACGCTTCTCAACAATGCTCTGTCGGCTAAAGGGTACTACGGCGTCTTCACGGCTAATATGCATACAGACGCGGTTTCCTCACCAGGATCCGATGCCATCATTGCTGCTGCTAAAGCCAACAACGTGTCGGTAGTGTCTGCTCGCCAGATGTTGGCGTGGCTCGACTCACGTAACACCTCGTCGTTCAGCGCGATTACGCGCAGCGGCAACACGCTCGCCTTCAACGTGTCGCAAGGCAGCGGTGAGAATGGAAGCGCGAATGGTTTGCGCGCCATGTTACCCTTAACTTCATCCTTGGGCAGCTTGACAGGTGTGACACGCAACGGCGTAACCTTAGCTTTAACCAATCAGACGATAAAAGGCATTGATTACGCATTCTTTGATGCGCAAAACGGAAACTATGTCGCAACGTATCAGGGTACAAGTGCGCCTCTTACAGTGACAGCACCAAGCGCAACGATTACCTACGGACAAACACCGCCGGCCCTCGCCCCAACCTACACAGGCTTTGTAAATGGCGATACGGCTAGCGACCTAGACACCCAAGCGACTTGCTCCACCACAGCAACAGCAACAAGTGCGGCGGGTTCTTACCCAGTGACCTGCAGTGGAGCAGCCGACTCTGACTACACCTTCAACTATGTTGCGGGTACTCTCACGATCCAGCGAGCGAACCTCACAGTCACGGCATCGAGCGCAAGCATAATTGTAGGCGACACCCCTCCCGCGATTACAGCCTCGTACTCAGGATTTGCGAACGGCGAGAGCGCAGCGAGTCTCACCACACAAGCTACGTGCTCAACGACCGCCACTTCTTCGAGCCCGGTCGGAACTTATCCGTCAAACTGCGGAGGAGCAGCATCGCCAAACTACGCTTTCACCTATGTGAGTGGCGCGGTGACTGTAAATCCCTCGACTCAAAGCGCGCCAGCATTCACGAGCGTTCCAAACGCGACGTTTACGGTTGGCGAGCCTAATTCGTTTAACGTGAGCGCCACGGGAAACCCTGCGGTAACCTTCGTAATAACCAACGGTAGCTTGCCAAGCGGTCTGAGCTTGAGCTCAACCGGTATATTGAGCGGAACACCAGTGCAAGGAAGCGATGGAACTTACGGACTCGTTATCACAGCGCAAAATGGTGTAGCACCTGATGCCTCGCAAGCGTTTACGTTGACTGTAAATGCTTCGACCATCGGAATAGCCCCGTCTTTCACAAGCACCAATAGCGCGACTTTCACAGTGGGAAGTGCCGCGACATTTAACCTGCGTGCGACTGGAACACCCGCTCCAACGTTTGCGTTGAGCAGTGGCACGCTCCCAAGCGGAATAACGCTTACACCAAGCGGAACACTGTCTGGCACTCCAGCTGCAGGAAGCCACGGCACTTACGCGTTGGTCTTTTCTGCGAGCAACGGAGTTGTGCCAAATGCGATGCAAAACTTCACCTTGGTTGTAAATCCAGCGAGCACTGGAGGCGGTGGTAACAACAATGGTGGCAGTGGCGCAGGAGGCTGCAATGCGGCAGGCGAGAACGGGTCACCGGAGCTTTCGATACTTATGCTTCTTGCCTGTGCTCTGGCGCTCAAACGACTACGTAAAGCAAGATCGTAAAGAAGTGAAAGGTAGATCCTGCGAGCACAGAGAGGTGCCACATGCCGTGATGGTAGGGAATGCGCTCAGCTAGGTAAAACACTGTACCGAGCGTGTAGCACATCCCGCCCGCGAACATGCCGTACAGGGCGTCTACTGGCAAAGCAGCTGATAGGGGTGAGATCGCGAAAACCGCAAGCCACCCCATACCTATGTAAACCAACGTTGAGATCAAATCAAAGCGACCGGTGAAGTACAACTTGAAGATGACGCCACAAAGAGCCAGTGTCCAAATAATGAAAAGCAAAGACCATCCCCAAGGCCCATGCAAAGGCCCAAGCGTAAATGGGGTGTAGCTTCCGGCGATGAGCACGTAGATGCATGCGTGGTCAAAGATTTTGAGTTTGCGCTTGCGCTCTGGATCTTTCGCCGAGTGATAAAGCGTTGATGCAAGATAAAGCAAAACCAGCGACGCGCCATAGACTGCGCTACTGACCACATGCCAGACGTTGTTCGTCATGAGCGCCGACGCTACAAGTAGGCACATCGCACCGAAGCTGAGACATGCGCCAAAACCATGGGTGAGGCTATTAATCACTTCTTCTGCTCTGGTCTGACCAGAAATTTCACATTTCTCTCTCATCGCGCCACTCGCTTCATTGTTGCGTCGGTCATAGTGCCAGAAATAAGTTGACTCACGTCGACAATAACCCAGATTGCATTTCCCACAAGACTCACTCCGATAAGGCTGAGTTGAATAATTAAAAGCGAAGTTGTTTGCCATGGATACAAGGCGATAAGCGCGGCCAAGGGGATCACGAAAGTCGCACATTGGATGAGCGCCGTTGTATATTTACCGATGTACGCCCTATGCGCGCCAAGGGTGCCAAGCGTGACCCCGAGTACAAGTGCAGTCATGCGCGATTTGTTGGAGACGGTTTCGAGCGATCTCCCGCAACGATTACAAAAGCGCGCGTTCTCTATATTCGATGCATGGCAATTTATACAAAACATTGTTTAAAATTCCACTACTATTTAGGATTGTAATACGAGCCTGAGATCTTGCGAAATTTTGATCCACTTCTTTGACTCGTACAGTTAGCAAGAGTTACGATTCTCGCATGAGCGACAAGTATTTTTATTATGCCTCACTTCAAGAACAACCTGTTGAAGTCAATGTTGTCATCGAAAATGATCAGGTGATAATCACTAACCTCATTGGTGAGAGCATTACCACCTGGCACTTTTCTCAAGTCGTCTCAGTTGATGAAGAGCGAAAAACCCTGACCCTGTGGCTTGCAAACAATGAATACCCAGGCACGCGCCTGATTGTGAAGGGACAGGAAGCCTGCGCGCGTATCTGGATGCGCCTTTTAGAGAACCCGAAACCGAGACAGGCAAACTGGGGCCTCAGATTCGCGATTGCCATCCCGAGCTTGGCTGCTTTGTTTTTGCTATTCGCGTTTTTCGGACCCTCGATGAACTCAGTCATATTGGCGTCAATTCCACCGAGTTTTGACAAATCCCTCGGTGATTGGGCGGTCGATGCGATTTCGCAAGATTGGGAGTTTTGCACCAACCCTAAAGCGCATGCCGCCCTAGAAAAAATCGTGAATAAGCTTGAGGTGGCGTCAGGCGGAGGTTTTGATTACCGCGTGCGCGTCGTAAGAGATTATGACGTCAATGCCATGGCTGCTCCCGGTGGAAATATCGTGGTTTTGTCAGGCTTACTTGAGTCAGCAGAGACACCTGAAGAGGTCGCTGGGATTTTGGCTCATGAAATGGCGCATGTCACAGAAAGACATGGCACCGCGATGATTACCAAGGAGATATTTTTGTCGCTTCTTTTCACCATTGCAGGTCGCGACCGCCATGGCATTGGACATGATATCGTTGCCGCGCACATGACAAGGGATCAAGAACGCGATGCGGATTTTAAGGGCTCACTCTACTTGAATCGCGCTGGCATCAGTGTCTCTGGCTTGCGCACCTTCTTCGAAAGGCTTGCGCGTAAAGACGCCGAATCGAAAGTATTGTCGTTTTTGCATTCCCATCCAGACAGCAGCGAGAGAGCCCTCGCGCTTAAGGATGCTCCAGGGTTTCAGCCCCAGCCCCTGCTCACTAAGAAAGAATGGAAGTCACTTAAAAACTATTGTGCGAACTCAGAGCGCCAGGCGCAAGAAGATCAAACGGGTGATACGGAAGATTCCGAGCAAGCCCAAATAAAACAATGACCGCACAGATAGACCATAGCCAAGCTGGGTGAAGACGCGGCGTCGGCAACCCTTTTTTGAATATGGCAACAAGCCACGCATCAAGAAGCCCATAGCCAATAAAAGGCAGCGCCATAACCATCAATGGATTCATGGCGAAAGCCTCGCCAAACCTGAAGTTCAAGACGCGATGCAAAGCGCGCAAAGTTCCGCAGCCTGGGCAATACATCCCGCTGAGATAGTAAAAAGGGCAAGTGGGGAAAAGCCCAGAAGTCGCCGGGTCATACAAAAAGAGCATCAAGGCGCCCGCTAGTACAACAAAGAGGGCGAAGAGTGCCTTCAGTTCCATTGGGCTCTGGAGATTGCGGCGATCGTAGAGCCGAGAAAGATGAGAGAGACAACAATGCCAACACCTACTGAAACGAGACACCATGTTCTCGCATTCTTCGAGGCTTGTTTCGCTGCTTCATACTCCTTGAGGCGCAGTTTCGTATCGACTTGAGCGGAGTATACAATCGCAACGATTCCCGTGGGCAAGCAGCACAACAGCGTCGCAAGCACTGACCAAATCATGTAGTTGGGAACAAAGGCGTTGGTACGCATGGCGGGAGGAGGCAAATCTTGCACCGAAGGCGTTTGCATCATGGGCTCTGGAGGCGTAGTGCCCGACATGCGGGAGCCGCACTGGCTGCAAAATGATGCTGAATCTGAGTTATTGGTTCCACACTGCGTACAATACATGGGCGATTCCCTCGTCTTCACAGGGTATTTTCAATCGCAATTAAAGTCAACTTTTCGGGCCAACCGCCCACTACCATGCTAACCGAAGATGACGACAATTTGTTGACTAATAGCGGCAACCTGGTTGTTTGGATTAACGAGTGTGAGTGTATAGCTGGTGTAACCTTTGGCAGCCATGTCGAGCGTCGCGGTCATCCACCACCACTGCTCTGGTGAAAAGTCTACGGATGGCTCTAGAATCTGCATATTCCAAGTCAGTGTACTTGCGGGGCGCATCTCCGCGAGCATCGACAGTGCTGGCGTTGGGAGCACATCCGCAAATGCAATCAAATGCGACAGTCGAACTTCAGTAGCTTCTCCCGGAGTTAGACGCACATAGGCTGAGAAACCTCTTTCAGAGCTTCCTGAGAATGGCGTCCCACCGCCTGAATAGCGAATCTGAAAATGTTGTATGTGGTTAGCGCCGATTGCTCTCGGAATCACAAAATCCTGAAAGGTATCAACGTCTCCCAGAGGCATCACGACAATAGGATCCGCCGACAAGACGGATTGTCTGTCAGTGCCATACACCCCAACGACGATTGCGCT
>JADMIO011602858.1_pt1 | contig 59161 bp, 58 predicted proteins | sample 8958161 | NCBI WGS metagenome assembly JADMIO01 (sample SAMN16585339, study PRJNA669376) | soil metagenome | isolation source: Crop rotation soil | place: USA: Cullars Rotation, Alabama | collected 2011 | reverse complement strand
GCCGCGACTTCAAGTCACGTGAATTCCAAGCTTCGGATCCCACTGTGCTGGAAAGACGAGCCGGCCGTCGTCCGCGCGCCGCACGACGTTCACCGCGCCGACCGTCGCCGCCGCCGGCGTCAGCTCGTCGACGAGCGGCGCGATGGCGGACTTGTGCGGCATCGAGACGATCGCCCCGGCGAAGTTGCCGACGCGCCGGAGCCCGCCGACGACCTCGGCGAGCGCCCCGGCCGGCACCTGCATCGGCACCAGCACGAACGCGCCCGCCTGCCCCCGCTCCGCGAGCAGGGCGTTGGCCATCGCGGGCGAACGCGCCTGGACGACCGGATCCGCGATCAACGCGAGAAGGCGCGTGCGCCCGGTGACCGCGGTCACTGCGGCGGCTTCGCTGGCGCGCGCGGGTCGTCCGCGGGGTTCACGTAGACGATCTCCCACGGGCCGATGCTGCTGAGCTGCAGAATCGTCTCCCCTTCCATCCACGCGAAGTGCGTCATGTGCGGCGGCATCGAGCTGTACGTGCCCGCGCGCAGCGGCTTCGTGGCTTTCGCGTCGTAGCGGTCGCCCGTGCCCAGATGAACGCTGCCCTGGATGACCGTGAGCCGCTCCGTCTTCGGATGCCAGTGCGGCAGGACGCGATAGCCGTCGGGCATCCTGAGGCGCATCGTGAAGAAGCCGTCCCTGGCCGGGTCTCCTTCCAGGATCGCGATCTGTGCGCCGGGGAGCATCGAGGGCAGACCGTCGCGCCACTCGATGGACTCGGGCGTGAGCGGCTCCCAGTGCGACGCGCCGGCCTGCTCGTCCGCGTGCGCCCGACTCGGGTCCGCGACGAGCAGCAGCATCGACAGGGCGAGGGCGAGCCACATGGCCCGCTTGTATGCTTCCCGATGTCGCCAGGGCAATGCGATCGCCGCCAGGGGGAGGCGCACCAGCTGCAGGGATCGCCTCCTACGGAAACGTACCCACGATGTCCTGCCCACGGCGGTCGGCGTACGGCAGCGAGAGCCCAGAGCGCGCGAACAGGAGGAACGCATCGTCCTCGTAGATCAGCCTCCAGCCGGGCAGCGCACGCATGAGCGGCGCAACCGGCATGTCGTGCTCGACGAGGATCAGGTCGTGCGGGTAGCGGTCGAGCATCGAACGCCATTCGTTCCCGGCGTAGAAGAAGTCGAGGTGTTCCGCCAGCAACGCGGACGGGTACGCCGCCTCGAAGCGGCTGTCGATGCTCACCTTCACGCGCCCGTCCGTCTTCCAGCTGACGTAGGCACCCGTCTCGAACGGAAGCAGCACGTTGCCCTGGAATCCCTGCCGCTGGAGGTAGTCCACCGGGCCGACGGGATACGCGTACCATTGCCGGGAGGTGACGCGCCCCATCACCGGCGCGTCCCAGGGCCGGGTGCGCGCGCCGTACGCGAGGCCGACGACCAGCAGCCACGACCACAGGAAGACGCCCCAGCGTTGCTGGACCCGCTCGAGCACGTTGCCGAGGCTCGTGCTCGACACGAGCGCCGGCACGTATGCGAGCCACACCAGCACATAGATCGACACGTGCCGTTGGCTACGGAGCGCGGCCGCGGCGCTCACGACGAGGAGCGGCCAGCCGGCTGCCCGGCCGAGCCCCGTGCTGCGCAGCGCCAGGACCGCCACGAGCATCGACAGCAGCGTCACCGCCACCGCCGGCGGCGCGGCGCTCCACAGTGGCAGCCACTCGACGATCATCCGGCGGTCCATCGTGAGGGCGTGCGCCAGGTACGAATAGTAGTGCACGCCGTAGGGATTGACCGAAACGAGCAGCGCCATCGCCCCGAGCGTCCCGACGAGATGCGCCACCGGACGGCCGCGCCGCCACTGCTCGACGGCGTGCCCTGCCAGGAATATCGCGCCGACCACGAAGCCCGCATGCAGATTCACCCACAGCACCCAGAGGGCCAGCCACGGCAGGATCCAGCGACGTCCGCCGCGCCGGTCCGATTCGAGACAGGCGAGGAGAACCGCGAGGCAGAGCACGGTGTAGAGCTGTGCGCGCACCAGGGTGAGCGCGATCCAGGCCATGGGGATGGCGAGGAGTGCCAGTGCCTGGAGCACGGGAGGCCGCGCGCCGCGCTGCAGGGCCACCCGCACGATGACTGCGACGATGACGAGCACGAGCCCGAGGCGCAGGAGCTGCAGCCCGGGCGCACCCCACCGTGTGCCGATCAGGTAGGCGATCGCGCCCGCGCCCCACTCGTGGTGCACCATCGGGGTGATGGTCGGGGTGTATGCGAGGCGATCGCGGTCCGGGATCCAGCCCGCGGCCAGCGCGTCCCGGAACAGCGTCATGGCATGCCACACGTCGAGGTCGATGCACGGCGCCATGCCCGCCAGGAGCAAGACGGCGAGCGCGAGGGTGGCGAGCGCGCTGCGAGTCACGATCCCACCCGCCCGTCGTGGGAGATGCCGGAGGCGCGGAGGAGCAGCGCGGCGATCGCGCCCCGCCCGCTGGTCGGAACCCCGCGCGCGTCGTCACCCGCCGCGCGAGCCGGCATCCTCGCCGTACTCGCCCGGTCCCGAGCGCTCACGCGCGGTAGGTGTACCGCCCGCCCTCGCGGTCCTTGTTGAGCTTCTGGTGCAGGTGGAGCCCCTCGAGCGCGAACTCGATGGCGCACGCCATGAGCGCGGGGCTCTCGAACGTGCCGAGCTGCTCGACCGCCTCGTGCAGGCCGGGGATCTGGCGGATGCCGTCGAGGTACTCGTCGGAGCGCATCTGGTCGGACACCTCGACGCCCCAGCCGGCCTCGAAGTGGTCGATGATGCGCGCGAGCGCCTCCACCTTCAGGTACTGATCCCACACCTTCATGATGGCGCGGTTGATGAGGCGGTCGACGAGGTCCGTCTCCTTCTTGTCCTCGCCGGCGTACTCGAGCTCGATCTTGCCGACCGTGGACGCGAGGATGGAGTGCATGTCGCTCAGGCGCGGGACGACCTCGCGCTCGGTGTTCCGGACCGCGCGCTTCTCGGCGTTGGAGAGGAGGCTCTCGTAGTTGTTGATGGTCACGCGCACGCTGACGCCCGACGACTGGTTGATCTCGTTCGAGGCGCGCGCCTCGAACGTGAGCTGCGCGAGGATCTCCTTCATGAACTCCGGCACCCGCACCGGGAGCGTGCCCCGGTCGGCCGCGGGCACCTCCTGCTCCATGATCGCGATCTCGTGCGCGACCGTGCGCGGGTAGTGCGTGCGTATCTGGACGTCGAAGCGATCCTTCAGCGGCGTGATGATGCGGCCGCGGCTCGTGTAGTCCTCCGGGTTGGCGCTGGCGACGATGACGACGTCGAGCGGGAGGCGGATCTTGTAGCCCTTGATCTGAACGTCCTTCTCTTCCATCAGGTTGAACAGCCCGACCTGCACCTTCTCGGTCAGGTCGGGCAGCTCGTTGATGGCGAAGAGCCCGCGGTTGGTGCGCGGGACGAGCCCGTAGTGGATCGTCTCCTCGTCGGCGAGGTAGCGGCCCTCGGCGACCTTCACCGGGTCGATCTCGCCGACCAGGTCGGCCATCGAGACGTCCGGCGTGGCGAGCTTCTCACCGTAGCGCACGTCGGGGCTGATCCAGACGACCGGCAGCGCGTCGCCCTCGGCGTCGAGCCGGCGGCGGCAGCCGGAGCAGATGGGCGCGAACGGGTTGTCGTTGATGGCGCATCCCGCCACGGCGGGAACCAGCGGATCCAGCAGGCCGGTCAGCCCTCGGATGACGCGGCTCTTCCCCTGCCCGCGCTCGCCCAGGAACACCATGTGGTGTCCCGCGAGGATCGCGTTCTCGATCTCCGGGATGACCGAGTCGTCGTAGCCGATGATGCCGGGGAGGATGGGCTCGCTGCGGGAGAGGCGCGCGAGCAGGTTGCGCCGCATCTCCTCGCGCACGGGACGCAAGCGATAGCCGGAGGCCTTCAGCTCACCGACGGTTCGTGCATCGTGGGCGACCACGCGCGCGGAGTATACGCACGGCGCTCGCCGCCATACAACCCGCGACGAGTGACGCGCCTACGCGAGCGGCGCGAACGAGCCGCGGAGCCGCTCCCACGTGTCGTGGAGGTGCTGCGGCATGACCCGCGTGTCGGCGAGCATCGGCATGAAGTTCGTGTCGCCCGTCCAGCGCGGCACGATGTGCCAGTGGAGGTGATCGGCGAAGCCCGCGCCGGCGCACGTGCCGAGGTTCATGCCGAGATTGAATCCCTCCGGATGGTACACGGTCTCGAGCACGCGCAGCGCGCGCCGCAGCGTGTCGGCGAGGTCGGCGTGCTCGTCGGCCGGAAGGTCGGCCAGCGAGGCCGTGTGGCGCCGCGGCGCCACCATCACGTGGCCGTTCTGATACGGGAACCGGTTCAGCATGACGAGGCTCGCCGGCGTCGTGCCGAGGAGCAGGCGCTCGGCCGGGTCGCCGGTCGTCGCGGCACAGAAGATGCACTCGCGCGGCGTACGCTCGCCCACGTACGCCATGCGCCACGGGGCCCAGAGCGGCTGCGCCACGCGGGGCTCAGGCCTCTTCGGAATCCGCCGCGGTGAAGGGCTTGCCGTCGACGCGGAGGCGCAGCTCCTTCCCCACCTTGAAGAAGGGCACGCGCTTGGCGTGCACGGCCACCAGCTCGCCGGTCTTCGGGTTCCGGCCCTCGCGCGCCTGGCGCTGCTTCACCACGAAGCTGCCGAACCCGCGGATCTCGATGCGCTCGCCCTTGGTGAGCGCCGTCGTCATGCTGTCGAACACGGTGTTCACCATGACCTCCGCGTCTCGGCGGGAGAACCGGCTGAACTGCTTCAGCACCTCGTCGATCAGATCGCGCTTCGTCATTCGATTAGGGGCCCCTGATAGAGGTAGAAGAGCCCGCCCGTCATCCTGGCCGGCTCGGGAATGAACTGCCCCAGGAGCTGGAGCCACCACGCGCGATGGCGTCCGGCGGCGCGCGAGACGCGCGGCTCGCCCTCCTGACCCGCCTCGCGCCATGCGGCGTCGATCGCCTCGGTGAGCCCGCCGAGACGGTCGACGAGCCCGACGCGATGGGCGGCGGCGCCGGAGTAGATGCGGCCGTCGGCGAGCGGACGGATGTCGGTCTCGCTCATCTCACGGCCCTTCGCGACCGCCATCACGAACTGCGTGAGGACGTCGTCGACCATCTCCTGGAAGAGCGCGCGCTCCTCGGAGGTGAGCGGCCGGAGAGGGCTGCCGGCGTCCTTGAACGGGCCGCTCTTCACGACCTGCTCGGAGACGCCGACCTTCTGCGCCAGGTCGGTGAGCTGGCGGATGGACATGATGGCGCCGATCGACCCCGTGATCGTGCCGGGATCGGCGAAGATCGTCTTGGCGGCCGACGCGACGTAGTACCCGCCCGACGCCGCCACGTTGCCGAGCGACGCGACGACCGGTTTCCCCGCCTCGCGGATGCGCCACACGGCATCGTACAGCTCCTGCGACGGCGCCACCGCGCCGCCCGGCGAGTCGATGCGCAGGACGACGGCGACAGTGTGGTCCTGCTTGCGGAACCGGTCGAGCGTCTCGATGGCGTCCGCCGAGTCCGTGATGACGCCCTCCAGCTCGAGGAGCCCGATGCTCTTCCCGAGCGCGAAGCGGTCGCTCAGCCCACCGCCGAGCACCGCCGCGACCCCCACCATCAGCACGACGAGCGCGAGCACGACGCCCGCGCTGATCAGCATTCCGCGAAGGATGGGATGTCTGCGCGCCATGCCTCTCGACGGCCGGCGGGCCGCAGTGTTCGCGGCTCCGCCCGTCAGCTCGCTGCCGGCGTCGTCACGAGCCGCGGCTCTTCTCGGCGGTCTCCGGCATGACGTCGGCCAGCGAGAAGCGTCCGCCCTCCCGCGCCGTGCGCAGATAGGCGTCCATCTCGGCGCGCTCCTCGGTCTTGCGCAGCGCCTTCACGGAGAGGCCGATCCGCTTCTCGCGGATGTCGACGCTGGTCACCTCGGCCTCCACGATGTCGCCCACCTTGTGCAGCGAGGCGGGCTTGTCGACCCGCTCCGTCGACAGCTGCGACACGTGGATGAGGCCCTCGATGCCCTCTTCGATCTCGACGAACACACCGAAGTCGGTGACGCTGGTGACCGGGCCCTTGACGCGCGTGCCGATCGGGTACGCCCGCGGGACGCGGTTCCAGGGGTCCTCCTGGAGCTGCTTGATGCCGAGCGAGATGCGCTCGTTGTCGACGTCGATGCCCAGCACCGTGGCCTCGACCTCCTCGCCCTTCTTGTAGAGCTCGGAGGGGTGCCGGACCTTCTTCGTCCAGTGCAGGTCGGAGACGTGGACGAGCCCGTCGATGTTCTCCTCGACCTCCACGAAGAGGCCGAAGTCGGTGATGCTCTTGATCTTGCCCTTGATCATGGAGCCGACGGGGTGGTTGATGCGGACCATCTCCCACGGGTTGGGCTCCGTCTGCTTCAGGCCGAGCGAAATGCGGCGGTTGGCGGGGTCGATGTCGAGGACCTGGACCTCGACCTCCTGGCCCACCTCGAGCACCTTCGAAGGATGCGTGACCCGCTTCGTCCAGGACATCTCGGAGACGTGGATGAGCCCCTCGACGCCGGGCTCGAGCTCGACGAAGGCGCCGTAGTCGGCGAGGTTCACCACCTTGCCCTTGACGCGCGCGTTGAGCGGCAGCCGCTCCGCGATGGTCGTCCACGGGTCGGGGATGATCTGCTTCATGCCGAGCGACACGCGCTCGCGCTCCGGATCGTACTTGAGGACGACGACCTTCACGTGGTCGCCGACGTTGACCAGCTCGGACGGATGCCCGACGCGGCCCCACGACATGTCGGTGACGTGCAGGAGGCCGTCGAGGCCGCCCAGGTCGACGAAGGCGCCGTAGTCGGTGATGTTCTTCACCGTGCCCTCGAGGATGACGCCTTCCTCGAGAACCTTCAGCGTCTCGGACTTGAGCGCGGTCCGCTCCCGCTCGAGCACGGCGCGGCGCGAGACCACCACGTTACCGCGCGAGCGATTGAACTTGAGGATCGCGAAGCGGCCGTGCTGGCCGATGTAGCGGTCGAGGTTGCGCGTGGGCCGGATGTCCGCGTGCGAGCCGGGCAGGAACGCCGACACGCCGATGTCGACCTTGAGCCCGCCCTTCACCTTCCCGACGATCGTTCCTTCGACGGCACCCTCACGCTCGAACGCCTGCTCGATCTCCCGCCACACCTTGAACTGCTCCGCCTTCTGACGGGACAGCACGATGTCGCCGGACTCGGTGTCGGTGGCCTCGAAGTAAACGTCGATGTCGTCGCCTTCCTGGACTCCAATGTGACCATCGCGGCTGGTGAACTCGCGGATCGGAATGTGGCCTTCCGACTTGTATCCGATGTCCACCGTCACGACGTCACGCCCGATCAGCACGACCCGCCCCGTCACGACCTCGCCCTGCTTCGGGCTCCTGAGGCTTTGCTCGAAGAGGGCACCAAAATCCTCTTCGGCGCCGGTCGCACTACGACCGGGCTTCTCCGTCGGTTCGGGCATCAAGCTGGACCCCCTATGGGCGGGATTTCGAGGCGGAAAGGCGTAACCGGCACTCCATACTCCCGGACTCCGTGGCTTGCAAGCGTTTTGAGACGGGCTTTCGCGCTCTTACGCGCGCGCATCCAATCGCGGACGCGCGATGGCCTCCATGGCGTCCACGACGGCGTCCAACGGCATCGTCGAGGTGTCGATCACGACCGCGTCCGAGGCCGGCCGGAGCGGGGAATGCGCGCGCTCGGCGTCGCGCCGGTCCCGCTCGGCCAGCTCTCGCGCGAGGACGGCCTCGTCGACGGTCTCGCCGGCCGCGCGCTGCTCGCGGGCGCGGCGCCCCGCGCGGACGCCGGGTGATGCGGTGAGATAGAGCTTCACGAGCGCGTCTGGGAAGACCACCGTCCCGATGTCCCGGCCCTCCATGACGACGCCGCCCCCCGCGCCGAGCCGCCGCTGGAGGGCCACCAGACGCTCGCGCACAATTGGCCGCGTCGAGACGCGAGAGGCCAGCTCGCCCGCGTCGGGGCGGCGAATCACCGTCGAGAGGTCGCGCCCATCGACGAGGATGCTTCCGGTCGGCGCGTCCAGCTGGAAGCGCCAGGCGTCGAGGAGCGCGGCCAGTCTCGGATCGTCGTCCAGCGAGATGCCGCGCTCGTGCGCGAGAACCCCCACGGCCCGGTACATCGCGCCCGTGTCGACGTGCGCGAAACCGAGGCGGCCGGCGAGCGCGCGCGACGCGCTCGACTTCCCCGCGCCCGCGGGTCCGTCGATCGTGACGATGCGGACGCTCACGCCACCATCTCCACGCGCGCGCCGCACGCCTCGAGGCGCTCGAAGAAGCCGGGGAACGACACCTCGACGCACTCGGGATCCGCGATCTCCACCCCGTCGGGGCTGGCGAGGCCCGCGATGGCAAACGCCATCGCGATGCGATGATCGCCGCCGGCGCGGATGCGCGCGCCGCGGAGGGGCCGGCGGCCGGCACCCCGAATCACGAGCCCGTCCGCGGTGGCGGTGATGTCCACTCCGAGCAGGCGGAGCTGCTCCAGCGCGGCGATGCGATCGCTCTCCTTCACGCGGAGCTCCGCCGCTCCGGCGAGCGTCGTGTCTCCTTCCGCCAGCGCCGCGGCGACACAGAGCACGGGCAGCTCGTCGATGGACGCCGGGACGTCGGCCGGCCCGATCGCGGTCCCGCGGAGCGACGCCGCGCAGGCATGCAGCGCCGCACGCGGCTCGCCGGCGACGACGACCTCGCCCTCGACGTCGACCTCGGCGCCCATGCGCCGGAGGATGCCGAGGAAGCCCGTCCGCGTCGGGTTCACGCCGACGTCGCGCACGAGCACGTTCGAGCCCGGCACGATCAGCGCCGCCACGACGAGGAACGCCGCCGACGACGGGTCTCCGGGGAGGGGGACGTCCGCGCCGCGGAGCCGCTGCCCGCCACGCACCGCGACCGCGTGGCCGTCTCGCGCCAGCTCGACGCCGAAGTGCGGCAGGAGGCGCTCCGTGTGATCGCGGCTCGCGAGCGGCTCGACGACGCGGGTCGTGCCGCGTGCCCTGAGCCCCGCGAGTAGCACCGCGGACTTCACCTGCGCGCTCGCCACCGGGAGCGTCCATTCGATCGCGGCGAGCGGCGCCCCGTGCACGCTGATCGGCGCGTGGCCGTCCGTCGTCTCGACGCGCGCGCCCATGGCGGCGAGCGGCTCGGCGATCCGGCGCATCGGACGCCGCCGGAGCGAGCCGTCACCGTCGAGGACGGTCGTGCCCTCGCCCGCCGCGACGAGCCCGGAGAGGAGCCGCATCGTCGTACCCGAGTTGCCGCAGTCGACCGCGGTGGTGCCGGCGGGCCCCAGGCGTCCCGCGGTACCCTCGATGCGTACGACGTCACCGGCGCGCTCACCGCGTGCGCCGAGTGCGCGCACGGCCCCGAGCGAGGAGACGACGTCCGCGCCGCCCGGGAACCCCGTGACGACCGTCGTGCCCTCGGCCAGCGCGCCGAGGAGCAGCGCGCGGTGCGCGATGGACTTGTCTCCCGGCACGGTGACCTCGCCCATGAGCCCCCGCCTCGGCGCGGCGACGCGGATGGCCATCAGCGCTCCTCGAGCCGGAGCCGCAGCGCGCGCGCCGCGTCGAGCGCGCGCGCGAGCGCGCCCGCGTCGCCCGCCGCCACGAGCCCCTCCAGCTCGGCCAGCTCCGCGCGCAGCTCGGCGAGGCCGTGCGCGAGCGGCGCGCGGTTCGCGAGCAGGATCTCCGCCCACAGGGTCGCGGGGCTCGACGCGATGCGGGTCGCGTCGCGGAAGCCGCTGCCCGCGTAGTCGAGCGGCGCCCTGCCCTCCGCGCGCGCCCGTCCGGCCGCGCCCACCAGCGCCCACGCGACGAGATGCGGGAGGTGCGAGACGCGCGCGAGCAGCTCGTCGTGCACCGCGGGCGGCATCTCCTCGACGCGTGCCCCGACCGCCTCCCACAGCGCCCGCACGCGCGCCAGCGCCGCGGGGTCGGTCGTGGCCGTGGGCGTGAGGATGCAGACGCGCCCGCGGAAGAGGTCCGCGCGCGCGGCCCCGGGTCCGGCGGTCTCCGCCCCGGCGATGGGATGCGCGCCGACGACCGGGCCGACCTTCGCCCACGCGGTCTCCAGCTCCGCCAGCGGCGTCGCCTTGACGCTGCCCACGTCGGTGAGCACCGTGCCCGGCCGCGCGTGCGGCGCGAGCGCCGCGGCGATCCCGGAGCACGCCGCGAGCGGCGCCGCGAGCACGATCACGTCGGCCGCCGCCGCCTCGCGCGGGTCGCGCGTCACGCGGTCGACCAGGCCGCGCGCGCGCGCCGTCTCCAGGCTCTGCTCGCTGCGGCCGAATCCGACGACCTCGCCCGCGGCCTTCGCCGCGCGCGCGGCGGCGGCGAGCGAGCCGCCGATCAGCCCGACACCCGCGACCGTGAGGCCCGCGGGCGCGGCCTGCGCCGCGCCCGTCACGGTGTCCCGGCCGCGAGGATCTCGCCGAGCGCCTTCAGGAAGCGCTCGTTCTCCTCGGGCAGGCCCACCGTGACGCGCAGGTGCTCGGGGAACCCGTACGCCTCCATCGGGCGCACGATGACGCCGCGGCGGAGCAGCGCCTGGTAGATCTTGGCCGCCGGTCCGACGCGCACCAGGATGAAGTTGGCCGAGCTCGGCACCCACGACAGGCGGAGCCGCCGGAAGCCCTCGACGAGGAACGCCATGCCCGCGCGGTTCACCGCGAGCGTCCGCGCGACGTGCTCCTCGTCGTCGAGCGCGGCGAGCGCGCCGACCAACGCGAGCGCGTTCACGTTGAACGGCTGGCGCACGCGGCCCATGGCGTCGATCACGCCCGCGGGCGCCACGGCATAGCCGATGCGAAGCCCCGCCAGGCCGTAGAGCTTCGAGAACGTGCGCAGCGAGATGACGTGCACGTGGCCGTCGCCGCGCTCGCGGATCGTGTCCGGGTACTCCGGATCTTCGACGTACTCCGCGTACGCGTCGTCCGCCACGACCACCAGGTGCCGCGGCAGCGCGGCGAGGAACGCCTCCCACGCCGCGCGGCGGAAGATGGTGCCGGTCGGGTTGTTCGGGTTGGCGAGGAACACGACGCGCGTCCGCGGCGTGACGGCCTCGGCGAGCGCCTCGAGGTCGTGCGTGTAGTCGCGGAGCGGGACGATCCGGGTGCTGCCGCCGACCGCCTGCACCACCATGCGGTAGATGACGAATGCCTGGTCGGCCATCACCGCCTCGTCGTGCGGGCGCATGAACGTGCGCACCACGAGCTCGATGATCTCGTTCGAGCCGTTGCCGATGAGGAGCTCGTCGGCGCGGACGCCGAGCCGCTCCGCCAGCCGGCGCTTCAGGTAGAAGGCCGAGCCGTCCGGGTAGCGGTGGAGCGTGGCCAGCGCGGCGCCCACCGCGGCCAGCGCCCGCGGCGAGGGGCCGAGCGGGTTCTCGTTCGACGCGAGCTTGATGGAGCCCTGGATGCCGAGCTCGCGCTCGAGCTCCTCGATGGGCATGCCGGGCGGGTACGGCGTGAGGGTCCGGATCCACTCCGGTACGAGGCTGCGGATGGCGTCCATCGCCTAGCTCTCCGGCGCCGGGGCGGCCGGGTACGAGCCGAGGATCTTCAGGTTGAGCGCGCGCCGCTCGACCCCGGCGAGCGCCTTCTGCACGCGCTTCTCCTCGCGGTGCCCCTTGAGGTCGAGGAAGAAGACGTACTCCCACGGCCGTCCGCGGTACGGACGCGACTCGATCTTGATGAGGTCGATGCCGTGCGTCGCGAACGGCCGCAGCATGTGCGACAGGATGCCGACCTCGTCGCGCACCGTGAAGACGAGCGACGTGCGGTCGTCGCCCGACGGCTGCGCGACGTCCTGGGCGCCGATGACGAGGAAGCGCGTCAGGTTGCCCGGCTCGTCCTGGATCGCCCGCACGAGGACGGTGAGGCCGTACACCTCCGCCGCGGCCTCCGCCGCGATCGCCGCGACGCCGGGCTCGGCCCCCGCCCGCTCCGCCGCGCGCGCGTTGCTGCTCTCGGGCTCGGTCGGCACGCCGGGGAGGTGGTCGGCGAGCCAGCCTCGGCACTGCGCGAGCGCCTGCGGATGCGCGACGACCTTCTTCACGCCGCGGATCCCCGCGCCCCGCGCGAGCAGGCAGTGCCGCACCGGCAGCGAGATCTCGGCGCAGATGCGCAGCGGCGACGCGATCAGCAGGTCGAGCGTGTGCGCGACGGGCCCCTCGGTGGAGTTCTCGACGGGCACGACGCCGAGGTGCGCCCGCTCGCTCTCGACCTCGTGGAAGACCTCGGCGATGGTCGTCGCCGAGCGGTAGCTGGCCGCGGCTCCGAACTGCTGCCGGGCCGCCAGATGGCAGAACGTCGCGTCGGGGCCGAGGTATGCGATCGTCAGCCGTTGCTCGAGGCTCCGCGAGGCGGAGATGATCTCCCGGAAGATGGCCCGCACGAGCCGCGCGGGGAGCGGGCCGCCGTTCTGCCCCGCCAGCCGCGACAGCACGGACTTCTCGCGCTCGGGCGCGTACACCCGGGACCTCGTCCGCGCCTTGTGCGCCGCGACGTCGAGGACGACGCGCGCACGCCGGTTGAGGAGACGCAGGATCTGGTCGTCGATGCGGTCGATTCGCCGACGGAGTGAGGGGATCGAGGCCTTGCGGAGCATGCCGCCGCTCGGGTGGGTCGTCTACCGCCCACCTGTATGTTTTGCAAACCAGCGCGGGCGTCGACGATCGTGCAGCGCCGCTGGGACGCACGACAGCCGCGCACCGCCCAGCCCGCGACGACAACCAGTCGCGTCAGACCTGGCGGATCTGCGTGCGCCGCAGCTTGTCGCGGAGCGCGTCGGCCACGAACACCATGACGCTGACGCCGTTGTCGACGCACCAGACACGGACGGCCTCGAGGAGGGTCTGGGGCACCTGCGTCGCCATCTGGACGAGGCGCTCCTCGGACTGCTTGGTCGCCATGGGCCGGAGCTTAGCCCAAAGCTGGATCGCACGCTAGACAGTTGGCTGCACCCTTTGCCGGCCGTTCAGCCCGCCGAGGGCTGCCGGTCAGCCGGCGCTTGGCCGGAGCGACGGGATGGCCGCCCCGGCCTCGCCTCGAGCCAGCACCCACCACCCCAGGAACCCGAACGGAACCCAGATGTACGAAAACGCGCCCGCGCCGGCGACGTTCATCGCGAGCATGGCGCCGTTCAGCGCGAGGTAGCTCACCACCACCGGGTCGCGCGCGGAGAGTCGCTGCATCGCGATGAGCGCCGTCGCCACCTGCGCGACGACGAGCAGGAGCGCCATCTGATCGTACACCCAGCCGTAGGCGGTCGTGACGAGCGAGACCAGCACCACGAGCGGCCCGTGCCGACGCCAGGACCACGTCGCCGCGTGCCGCGACCAGTAGGGCACGAGCCACACCAGGCTGAGGAGCGGCGGGACGAACTGCAGCCAGAAGTGCTCCCGACCGGTGACCCATGCGACGGCGAGCCGGAGCAACGTCCCCGCCGTCGATGCCGGAGCCTGCGGCGCCTCGTGCGCCGCCATGTAGAGGAACTCCGAGACGACCGCCGGGTTCATCGCCATCGCCGCCAGCACCAGCGCGACGGTCGTCCCGACGGCGCCCGCGAGGACTCCCCAGCGGCGCTCGCGCAGCACCCACAGGAGCACGACGATCCAGAAGAGGTGCAGGAGCTGCGGCTTGATCGCGACGAGCGGCAGGCAGCTCCCCGCGGCCACCCATCGCCGCCCGCGAACGAAGAACAGGAATCCCGCGAGGCCGAGCGCGATCAGCGCACTGACCTGCCCCGTGCGCACGTCGATCACGGCGGGCCAGAACGTCAGCACCGCCGGCCAGCACAGGGCACGCCACGCCCGGGGCCCGTCGTACGTCCGCCACAGCAGGTCCACGGACAGCACGCAGCAGCCGATGCTGATCAGGTACCAGAGGAAGCGGCCGGTCGCGTAGGAGAAGGAGCCCAGCACGGCGAGGACGGGCATCGCCCACGGCGGGTACCAGATGCGGTACGGGATGTCCTTCGTCCAGTTCGCCGTCCGCTGCACCGCGAGCACGCGCTGCGCGTCGTACGGGTTCTCGCCCGCGACGAGGAGACGGCCCGCGGCCCACGAGCTGATGAAGTCGTCGGGCGGCGTGCGGTAGGGGTCGGACAGGCGTCGGAGCTGCGAGGCCAGGACCAGGATCGACACGAGCAGCATGAAGCGCAGCACGTACCATCGCGCCGGTCGCCGCATCGGGGGCGCCGTATAGCGTCCCGACCCATCGTGAACAACGCGACACGCCCGACGCGTCGCGGGCGCATCGTCACGCGGCGCCGAGGAACTCCTCGACCTCGCGCAGCACGAGCTCGCGGTCGCCCTCGGGATGCCGCCAGCGGATCCCGGCCTCGCGCCGGAACCACGTCCGCTGGCGCTTCGCGAACTGCCGCGTCGCGAGCACCGTCGCCGCGAGCGCCCGCGGCTCGTCGAGGCGCCCCTCGAGGCAGGCGAGCATCTCGCGGTAGCCGACCGCACGGAGGGCGGGCGCGCCGGCGTCGACGCCCTGCGCGCGCAGCCGGCGGACCTCCTCCAGGAAGCCCGCGGCGAGCATCGACTCCGCGCGTATTGCGATGCGCCGGTCCAGCTCGGGCGTCGGCCGCGCGAGGCCGATCACGAGCGCGTCGTACGGCGACTCGCCGAACCCGTGCCGCGACTGCCACCGGGACAGGGGCGTGCCGGTCGCGAGCGCGACCTCCAGCGCGCGCACGAGACGCACGCCGTCCTGCGGGCCGATCCGCCGTGCCGCCTCGGGGTCGACGGTCGCGAGCGCGCGGTGCAGGGCGGGACGCCCGTGCGCGCTCATGCGGTCGAGGAGGACGTCGCGGAGGGCCGGCGCGCGCGGCGGCGCCGGGCAGAGGCCGTGCAGCAGCACGCGGACGTAGAGTCCCGTGCCCCCGACCACGAGGGCCCGACGCCCGCGCCCGACGACGTCGGCGATCGCCGCCGCCGCCGCCTCGCGGAAGCGGGCGGCGTCGAACGGCGCGTCGGCGTCGACGAGATCGAGGCAGTGATGCGCGACGCGCGCCCGCTCGGCGGCCGTGGGCTTCGCGGTGCCGACGTCGAGGCCGCGGTACAGCTGGCGCGAGTCGGCCGACACGATCTCGGCCCCGATGCGCTCGGCGACGTCGAGGGCCAGCGCGCTCTTCCCGCTCGCCGTCGGGCCGACGAGGCAGACGATGCGCGGCCGGCTCATCGCCGGAAGAGCGCCTCGAGCTGCGCGCGCGACAGCTCGGCCGCGACCGGCCGCCCGTGCGGGCAGTGGGCCACGACCTCCACGCCGTCCATCGCCTCGAGGAGCGCGCGCACCTCCGCGGCGTCGAGCCGCTGGCCGACGCGCACGACGCTGTGGCACGCGATGCGCGCGAGCGTCGCGTCCCGCGCACGCTCGGCGGCGGCGCTGGCGCCATCCTCCGCGAGGTCGGCGGCGAGCGTCCGCAGGAGCTCGCCCACGTCGCGGCCGCGGACGAGGCGCGGCACCGTCCGCAGGAGCCACGTGTCCTCGCCGAACGCCTCGCCCTCGAGCCCCGCGGCCTCGAGCGCCGCGCCGTGCTCGGCGAGCGTCGCGACGTGGGCGGGCGGCAGCGTCACCGTCTCCGGCACGAGGAGCCGGTCGCGCTCGACGCCGCGCGCCCGCGCGTCGGCCTGCAGGCGCTCGTAGACGACGCGCTCGTGCGCCGCGTGTTGGTCGAGCAGCACGACGCGGCCGTCGCCCTCGCAGAGGAGGTAGCCGTCGAAGAGCTGGCCGACGAAGCGGAGCGACCCGAACCCCTTCGGCGCCGCGCTCCACAGCGCCCCCGTCGTCGGCTCCGGCGCGGCGGAATCTGGCGCCGGCTCGTCGTCGTCGCGCACGGGCGCGAAGAACAGGTACCGCGGCGGCGACTCGCGCGCCTCCGTCGGCGCGCCGACGGTCGGCGCGAGCCCCTCGGCGAGGCGCTGGCGCAGCGCGGGCACGACCAGCGTGTGGATGGCGCGCGGATGCCGGAAGCGCACCTCGAGCTTGGCGGGGTGCACGTTCACGTCGACCTCGCCCGGGGGGACGCTGAGGAACAGCACGGCCAGCGGGTAGCGGCCGCGCATGACGAGCGAGGCGTAGCCGTCGAGCACCGCGCGCAGCAGGAGACGGTCGCGGACCCAGCGCCCCGCGACGGGCCCCTCGCCGGGGGCCCCGAACCTCATGTACGTCCAGATGAGGCGCGCGCTCGCCAGCGTCTCGCTCGGGCGGCCGAGGAAGCCCGTGATGCCGTAGCCGCCGACCTCCGCGCGCACCGGCACGAGGGCCGCGTGCCGCCCGCGGTCGAGGACCTGCGCGAGTCGCGTGCCGAGGTCGCGGACGGGCGGCAGCGCGAGCACCTCGCGGCCGTCGTGCTCCAGCCGGAAGCCGACACCCGGGGCGGCGGCCGCGAGGCGCGTGATGGCCTCGGCGATGTGCCCGACCTCGGTCGCGGGGGTGCGCAGGAATTTCCGCCGCGCCGGGACGTCCGCGAAGAGCCCGCGCACGTCGACCGTCGTACCGACGGGCGCGCCCGCGACGCCACCGGAGCGCGCGCCGTCGACGTCCGCCTCGACGACGGCCGCCCCCGCGTCCTCGCGCCGGCGCGTGACCAGGCGGACGGACGCCACGCTCGCGATGCTCGGCAGCGCCTCGCCGCGGAAGCCGAGCGTGCCGACGCCGTCCAGGTCCTCCAGGCGCACGAGCTTGCTCGTCGCATGGCGCGCGAAGGCGAGGAGCGCGTCGCCCCCGGTCATCCCCTCCCCGTCGTCGCGCACGACGATGCCGTCGATGCCGCCGCCGGAGACGATCACCTCGACGTGGCGCGCGCCGGCGTCGAGGGCGTTCTCGACCAGCTCCTTCACGACCGAGGCCGGCCGCTCGACCACCTCGCCGGCGGCGATCTGCGCCTGGACCGCCGGCGGCAGCACCGCGATGCTACCCACGGGGACGCCTCAGAGCACGAACTGCGGATTCTTGCGCGCGAGCCACTCCTCGACCTCCTCGCGCCGCGTCTCGAAGCCGCCACGGCCCATGAGCCCGTACGCGAGCCGCTTGCCCTCCTCGACCCCGGGCTGCCCGAACGCGTCGACGCCGATCAGCTCCGCGGCGGCGATGGTCGCCCACTCGAAGAGGTAGAGGAGCTGGCCCAGCGTGAACGCGTTCACCGCCGGGAGCCCGAGCGTCATGCTCGGCCGCCCGCGCTTCGCGAGCGCCAGCTCGGTCGCGCGCTGCTCCGCGTTCAGGAGCTCGCCGAGCTCGCGCCCGCCGAGGTAGCCGACGCTCTCGAGGTCCTGGTAGGCCGCCGGGATGTCCGCCGTCGTCGCGTGGTCCTCGACGCGCAGGAAGACGACGACCTTGTCGCGCGGGCCGTCGGCCCAGAGCTGGAGCTGCGAGTGCTGATCCGCGGTTCCGACCGCGCGGATGGGCGTCTGTCCCCACTCCACGCGCCGCCCCTCGCGGTCGAGCTCCTTGCCGAGGCTCTCGGCCCACAGCTGACAGAACCAGTCGACCGTGGCGACGAGGCGCTCCGTGTACGAGATGGTCACGACGATCGACTTCCGCCGCCGCGCGCCGAGGAGCCAGAGCACGCCGCCGAGCACGAGCGACGGATCGGCCATGGCCGACTCGGCCGCGCGGCTCCGCGCGTCCATGTGCGCCGCGCCGGCCAGCAGCTCCTCGACGTCCACGCCGGCGGCGGCTGCCGGGAAGAGACCGACGGACGACAGGACGGAGAAGCGCCCGATCACGCCCGCCGGGATCGTCAGCGAGCGGAAGCCCTCGTCGTGCACGATCTGGCGCATCGCGCCGTCCGTCGCGTCCGTCGTGACCAGGATGTGGCGACGGTAGTCGACGGCGCCGAGCTCGCGCAGGAGATGGTCTCGCACCACGAGGAACTGCGCCATCGTCTCGGGCGTCTCGCCCGACTTGCTGATGACGTTGAACAGCGTGCGCTTGACGTCGACCTGCGAGAGCAGGCCCGCGAAGGCGTCGGGATCGATCGAGTCGGCGACGACGACGCGGAACGGCTCGCCCGCGCCGGTGAGGCCGGTGGTGAGGGCGCGCGCGCCGAGCGCGGAGCCGCCGATCCCGAGGACGATCAGGGTGTCGAACTCCGAGCGCACCGCGGCGGCCGTCTCGATGACCTGCTTCACGTCGTCGCGCCGGGACGGCAGATCCGCGAAGCCCAGCTCGCCCGCCGTGCGGCGCGTGACGAGGTCGGCGCGGATCCGCTGCAGCCGTGGCGCCAGGTCCTCGAGGTCTTGCGGCCCGATCCCGTCCGCGCCCACCGCCGCCGCGAGCACCCCATTCAGGTCGAGCTGGACCGTCATGGAGTCGCGCCAGCGACGGCGCCGGTAGTTCGCCATCGTGCGGGGGCGTGTACCCGGGCGGACCCGGGGGGTCAAGGAGCACCGTTTCCGGGCGCCGGGCAGTCCGCTATCTTCCTCGTCGTGTCGCTCGCCAAGCTGGCTCCCGACCTCGCCACGCTGTTGGCCAGGCTGGCGCCGCGCCGCGCCGCCGGCGCGCGCGTCGTGTTCACCAACGGCTGCTTCGACCTGATGCATCCGGGGCACGTGCGCTACCTCGGCGCGGCGCGCGCGCTCGGCGACGTCCTGGTCGTCGGATTGAACGGCGACGCGTCGGTCACGCGACTCAAGGGTAACGGACGTCCCGTCCTGCGCGCGCAGGAACGCGCCGAGGTGCTGGCCGGGCTCGAGGCCGTCGATCACGTCATCGTGTTCGACGACGACACGCCGCGCACCCTCATCGCGGCGATCGGGCCGGACGTCCTGGTGAAGGGCGCGGACTGGGCCGAAGAGGACATCGTCGGGCGCGACGAGGTGGTCGCACGCGGCGGCCGCGTGGAGCGGGTCACGATGGTGGACGGCATGTCGACGACCGAGCTAATCCGACGCATCCGAGAGGGGTAGGCCATGGAAGACCGGATCGAGATCTCCGTTGCCGCGGCGGCGGCCGGCGGCGCGATGGGCGCCGCGGCACCCGCCAACGGGGCCACGAAGCCCGTCGCCGCGGACACGCTGGCGATCGACCTCTCGGCGCCCGAGCTGTACCTCAATCGCGAGCTCACCTGGCTCGCGTTCGAGCACCGCGTGCTCGGCGAGGCCGAGGACGAGCGCAACCCGCTCCTCGAGCGCCTGAAGTTCGCCGCGATCGTCGCCGGCAACCTCGACGAGTTCTTCATGAAGCGCATCGGCGGCCTCAAGCAGCAGGTCCGGGCGGGCCTCCAGGAGCGCACGGTCGACGGCCGGACGCCGCAGCAGCAGCTCGACGAGTGCTACGCGCGCATCGCCGAGCTCGAGGCGCGCCTCCGCCGCATCGTGCACGAGCTGCTCGCGCGCCTGCGCGAGCGCGGCATCGCGCTCGTCTCGTACGCGGAGCTGGATGCCGGCCGCCGCCGCGAGCTCCGCGAGTACTACTTCAAGAACATCTTCCCGCTGGTCACGCCGCAGTCCATCGACCCGGCGCACCCCTTCCCCGCCGTCTCGAATCTCTCGTTGAATCTCCTCGTGACCGTCCGCTACCCCGGCGACCCGGACACGTCGCTCGCCCGCGCGAAGGTGCCCGTCGGCGCGGGCATCCCGCGCCTGCTGCCCGTCGGCGAGGGGCGGTCGTTCGTGCTTCTCGAGCACGTCATGGCGCACAACCTCGACCTCCTCTTCCCCGACATGGAGGTCGAGTCGTGCGAGCTCTTCCGCGTCACGCGGAACGCCAACACCGAGCGCAACGAGGACTCGGCCGACGACCTCCTGGCGATGATCGAGTCCGAGCTGCGCGACCGGCGCCTGGCGCCCATCGTCCGCCTCGAGATGGCGCGCGGCATGAACCCGCTCCACCGCGGCATGCTGGCCGCGGAGCTCGGCCTCGACGAGGGCACCGACCTGTTCGACGTCGACGGCATCCTTGGCCTCCGGGATCTCATGGAGCTGACCGCGATCGACGACCCCGCGCTGCACGACCCGCCGCACCGCCCGGTCGACCACGCGCTGCTGCGCATCCCGCGGAACATCTTCCACGTGATCCGCGACGCGGGCTCGCTGCTCCTCCAGCATCCGTACGAGTCGTACGCGACGTCGGTCGAGCGCTTCCTCCGCGAGGCGAGCGAGGACCCGAAGGTCCGCGCCATCAAGATGACGCTCTATCGCACCTCGAAGGAGTCGAAGATCCTCGACTACCTGTACGAGGCGGCCGACAACGGGAAGCAGGTCGCCGTGGTCGTCGAGCTGAAGGCGCGCTTCGACGAGGCGACCAACATCCAGTTCGCGGAGCGGCTGGAGGAGTGCGGCATCCACGTCACCTACGGCGTCGTCGGGCTGAAGACGCACTGCAAGGTCATCCTCGTGGTGCGCCAGGACTACGACGGGCTCCGGCGCTACGCCCACATCGGCACGGGCAACTACCACTCGGGCACGGCCCGCCTCTACTCCGACTTCGGCATGCTCACGAGCGACGACGACATCGGGCAGGACCTGACGGAGCTCTTCAACTACCTCACCACCGGATACCGCCCGAAGCGGCACTATCGGAAGCTCATCCCGGCGCCCGCGTTGCTGAAGAAGGCGCTCGTCGCGAAGATCGACCGCGAGATCGCGCAGCACTCGGCCGAGGCGCCCGGGCTCATCCAGATGAAGATGAACGCGCTGGAGGACGCGGACGTGACCCGCGCGCTCTACCGCGCGTCGCAGGCCGGCGTGCGCGTCGACCTGATCGTGCGCGACACGTGCCGCCTACGGGCCGGCGTGCCCGGCGCCTCCGAGTCGGCCCGCGTCGTGAGCGTCGTCGGGCGCTACCTGGAGCACGGCCGCATCTACTACTTCCGGAACGGCGGCGAGGAGGAGTACTTCATCGGCTCCGCCGACGCGATGAAGCGCAACCTGGAGAGCCGCGTCGAGGTGGTCGTCCCCGTCGAGGCGCCGGCGCTGCGCGCCGAGCTGCGCGCGGTGCTCGACGCGCAGCTGGCGCCCGAGTCCGACGCGTGGGAGATGCAGCCCGACGGCACCTACGTCCGCCACCAGCTCGCCGAGGGGCAGCGGCGGCTCCACGAGCGCTTCTTCGAGAAGGCGGAGAAGCGGCTGAAGCAGGCGAGCCGCCTACGCAAACGGCGGTCGAAGGGCATCGCCCGTCGACCGCCGAAAGGCTGACGCGAACGTCGCGGCTCAGTTGTCGGCGAACAGCGGCACGTCGAAGTCGATGACGATGCCATTGCTCCACACGCGCTGCTCGACGCTCGGGGGGAAGTCGCAGCCGGGGTTGCCGTCGGGGCAGAGTCCGGGCTGGCTCGGCAGGAAGATGTTCTCGAGGAAGAGCGGCACCGCCGCGACGTGCCCGGAGATCGCGCCCACGCCGGCGCCGGGCTGCGCCACCGTGATGCTGGTCTCGGACGCGAACTGATCCGCCATCATGACGACGCCGGGGCTCCCGGCGACGCCGGCCAGCATCGCGATCGGCCGCGCCGTCCGCGCCGCCAGGTCGATGGCCAGGTGGACGACGAAGAACCGGTCCGACGCGTCCAGCACCGCCGGGTTCCCGCCCTCGAAGAAGACCCACAGGATCGCATTCGAGCCCTGGAAGTAGCCGCGCCCGCCCTCGATCGTGAAGTCGAACTCGCTCGAGCGCACCGGGAACGCCAGGTAGGGCACGTCGTCGCGGCCCTGCAGGAGGTTCACGACGTTGTCGTCGTTCGTGTCGAGGAAGGCGCCGATCTGCTGTCCGGCGCCGGTCACCTGGAACGTGCCGGCATCGAACAGCGAGAGGCTCGTCTCCTGCACCGTGAGCGTGCCGCGGTTGGCGGTCGCCGGCGCCGTGCCGTTCTGTGGCACATCGACCGACGGCGCCTCCTCGGTCACCACCACCAGGCGGTCCACCGTCTCGGAGATGCGCTCGAAGCGGCGGACGCCGCTATGCGACGCCAGGGTCAGCGTCCCGGAGACGGCCAGCGACGGCACGCGTACGTCGATGCGCTCGGGAGAGACGAACGTCGGCGTCGCGGTGAGAACGCCCAGGCCGACGTCCTCACGCGCGAAGATGACCACGTAGGGCGGCGTGGCGCCCGGGGCGACCCACGTGTTCCCGTCGGCGTCGCGGTCGAGGTTCGAGCCGAAGAGCGAGATCGTCTCGCCGCGCTGCGCGACCAGGGGCTCCAGCGTCGAGATCTGCGGCGTCGTGCCGATCGGCCGCGTATCGTCGTCGGCCGGAGGGGTCGGAGGATCGACCGGCGCCGGCGCGTCCGGATCGGCCGGCGCGGGATCGGTCGGGCCGACCGGCGTCACGCCGCCGCGCCGCGTGCGGGCCGCGGTGAAGCTCGCCAGCACCTGGCCGAGCGAGCGGACGCGACCCACCGTCACGTTCTCGCACGCCTCGTCGAAGCGCAGGCGGACGCGGAAGCGCGCCCGCTCGCCGCAGCCCTCGAACTTCGCCTTCACGACGAAGGCGTCGTCGCGCTGCACCTGCGTGACGGCCGTGGCCTGGCACGAGTCGCCGCCGAACAGGGCCGGATCGCCGAGGAACACTCGCAGCGGCCCGGTCGCAGCCGGCGTGCTGCTCTCCTGGGTCAGCAGGACGACCCGGGCGGGCTCGAGGCCCCCGCCGAGCTCGACGGCCGGGTCGAGCAGGTACTTGCCCACGCAGGGCGCCGGCTGGGCCGGGGCCGTCTGGGGGGCGAGGACGCTGGCGGCGAGGATGAGGGCGGCAAGGGCGATGGTTCGCATCGGCGGGCTCCTCTGGGCCCCTCCCGGGGGCCGTTCTGCCCGCTCTACGCGCCCTCCCCTGGGCGGGATGCACGAGACCGGCCCCGACCACGCACGTGCCGCGGCGTCCGGGGGGTCCCTGCCCCTACATCGTCGAGGTGGTCGTGCTGCTGGTCGGAGTCGTGGTCGCGGAGCTCGTGCTGGTCGAGCTCGTGCTGCTGGTCGTGACGGCGCTGCTGCTCGTCGACGACGTACTGGTCGTGCTGGTGCTGCTGCTCGAGCTGCTGGTCGTCGGGCGGAGGCTCGTGGTCGTGGTCGCGCGAAGGCTCGTGCTCGTCGTCTCGGCGTTCGGGACGGTGGTCGTCGTGCCGGCGTCGTTCGGGCAGGCACCGGTCACGGTACCGTTCGCCCCGGGGCTCACCGCCGGGATGACGCACGTGCCCTCGACGAGCTCACGCGGCGTGCCTCCGTCGGGGCACACGCCGGCGCGGCGCATCGCGCCGTCGAACTTCCGGCGCGCCTTGTCCTGGCAGGAGGGCTTCACCGCCCGCCCCGACTTCGCCGCCTTCGCCTGGCAGCCGAGCAGCTTCGCGGCCAGCGTCGCGGCCGCCTTCCGCTTCACGGATTCACACCTGCTCGGGAAGAAGTCCGCAAACGCCCCTCCGACCGCAGCGACGCAGCCGTCGGCGATCTGCTCGCAGCGGCCCTGCGTGCCCTGGCACACGCCCGCCTTCGAGAATGCGTCGGCGAACGCGCCGGCCGCCGCCGCCTCGCACGCGGCGAGGTCGGACGAGTCCGCCTTCGCAGCCACCGTCGAGAGGCAGCGGAGCACCGTCGACTCGCGTGCCGCGACGCCGCGGAGCTTCGCGGCGGCGCACTTGTCGGCGGCGGAGGCGTCGACACCGGTCACCAACAGCGCCCCGACCGCGACCGCCTGCATCAGCCACATCCACCGCATCCCACGTCAGACTACGGGAGCGGCGGGACGTGTTTCAAACCACGCGGATGCGCATGCGGCCCCGCGCCTAGCTGGAGAACGCGTCCGCGAGCCGCCGCTCCTCGGCCGCGCGAGCGGGGTCGCCAAGACGCTCGTAGGCCGCGGCCAGCAGGCGATGTCCATCGACGTACTCCGGATTGAGCTCCGTCACCCGCGTGAGGTCCTGGACGCTCTCGCGGAGTGCACCCCCGTTGAAGTGGAGCAGCGCCAGGCCGTACCACGCGAGGTGGTTGTTCGGATCCGCCTCCGTCGCCGCGCGGTACCAGCGCAGGCCGTCGTCGATACGCTTCTGCATGACGCAGGCGCTGGCGAGCGTCACCATCGCCTGCGCGGAGTCCGGCTCCAGCTCGAGCGCCCGCGTCAAATGGCGGACCGCCGTCGTGGCGTCCCCGGCCTGCACCGCGAGCGCGCCCAGGTTCATGAGCGCCTGCACGTTGTTCGGCTCCGCGGCCGCGACCTCCTGGAAGACGGGGCCCGCCAGGTCGCCGCGCCCGAGCTGGATCAGCTTGGAGCCGACCAGGACGAGTGCGGCCACGCGGCCGATCGGACGCCCGTCGGCGCCCGTGGCGAGGAAGGCGACGGCCTCTCCGGTGCGGCCCGCGCGGATCAGCGCGTCGAGCCATGCGCCTCGCAGGTCTCCGTCGTACGGCGCCAGGCGCAGGCGTGGCTCCACCAGCGCGAACGCGCGATCGACCTGCCCACCCTGCCCGTAGTGCTCCGCCAGACGCTGCACGAGCACGCCGTCGTCGGGCCGCGCCGCGACCGCAGCCAGGAGCGCGTGCTCCCGGTCTCCCCAGGTCACCGAGCGCGCAGCGGCGCGGAGCGCGACGAGCCGTTCGCGGAGCCTCGCCATCTCGGCGTCGTGATCGAGCTGGCCGACGAACGGCGGGCGTGTCTTCCGCTGGTACATCGTGGACGCGATCTGGAGCTCCGCGCGCGCGTCGTAGACGAGGCGCCGGCGGACGAGCGCGTCGAGCTCCGCCGGATCCTGCGGAATCTCCCGGGCGTGTACGCCGGCGAGCAACGGGCGTAGCGCCTCGAACGTCGCGCGCGCGGCGATCACGTTGGCGCCGAAGTCGAGGTGCACGTGGTCGACGAGCAGATCGTCGCCGGGGGTGCTACCCACCGCCGCCGCGGAGATGGTCTCCTCGAGGTCCATCAGTGCGACCGTCCGCGCGCGCGGGCTCGCCGCGACCTCGCGGATGATCCGGTTGATGCGGCCGTCGGCGCGGAAGCGCAGCGTATCGAGGTCCCGCGCGCGCGCCCACAGGTGGCGCGCGTCGTCACCCAGGGCGGCCGTACACTGCGCCATGACGAAGGAGAGATCGGCCGGGCGGTCGTCGATCGCGGCGGCCTCCTCGTACGCGCTCATCGCCGTTCGGCAGTCGCCGAGACTCTGCGCGGCCCGCCCCGCCTGGAAACGCCGGCTCCAGTCGCCGAGCGCGTCGGGGGAGAGACCCTCCCGGTGCATCGAGCCGAACGGCGCGCACGAGCGGAGGTTGATCGGGACCGTCGCGAGGACCACGCTGGCGCCGGCCCGGTCCGCGGCACGGATCGCGTCGCGGAGGTTCGACTCGAAGTATCCGTACATGCGTCGGAGCCGCGGGTCGTCGGCAGGCACCTGCCGGTCGAGGAACATCTCCATGCCGCGCCACTCCCGGCCCGGGCCGGCGTCCTGTCCGGACCAGGAGAGGAAGAGCTGCCCCAGCCGGCTCCGGCGCGAGGCCAGGAGCGTCCGCACGAGCCAGCCGCGGTCGTAGGCCCACTCGGGGAGCGCGCGCGGCCCGAACGGGCCGACCACCTCGTTGTTGCCCATGTAGACGACGAAGACCGCCGGCCGTTGCTCCGCGATCTCCGCGGCGATGCGGCGGATGACGTGCGAGTTCATCGCCGTCATCGCGGTGTTCACGATCTCGACGCGCCGGCCGGTCGTGTACTCGCGGAGCAGCACGTCGAGCGCGCGCGCGAAGCCGAACATCGGCTCGGGGTCACCCGCCGCGGCGGACTCGCCGAGGACGAAGACGCGGAGCGCCTCATCCGTCGGCTGGAGCGCGAACGGCTGCACCCCGCGCGACAGCGAGCGCGGCACGAACTGCAGCGCGAAGTCCTGGTTCGGGATGCGGACCGCCGAGTGCGGCGCCGCCGCCGGCAGCAGGAAGCTGGTCGGCCTCCCGTAGCCCGCGGCCGCCAGGAGGCCGTTCAGCCCGAGGAGCACGAGCAGCGGCGCGGCCACGGCGAGGCCGAGGTTCGCGAGCGCGCCGAGTATCCCGCGGGCCGGAGGCATGCGGCAGCGGTCAGCGCTTCAGCGCGTCGTCCACGCGCCGATCGATCGCCCCGAACACGCCGGTGAGCGCCTTCACCACGAGCCAGCGCAGCGGCTCGGGCGGCAGCGGCACCTGCCGCCGCCCCCACAGCGCCTCGCCCGGCCCGTTCCGCCCCGCGATCATGTCCGTCAGCATCGTCCCGGCGTAGCTCGCGAGCGCGATGCCGTGCCCCGCGTATCCGACGCTGTAGTAGATGTTGCCGTGTCGCCCCGCACTGCCCACCGCGGGGAGGAAGTCGAGCGCGAAGCCGATCGGCCCGCCCCAACGGTGCGTGATGCGGACGTCGGCCAGCTCCGGGAAGCGCAGCCGGAACGCGTCCTCGATGGCGACGAACGTCGCCGGGTCGTCGAAGAGCGGCCGCCCGCCGTAGCCGTAGCGGACGAGCTTCGCGCCGCCGACGATGCGCTGGTCGCTCGTCAGGCGATAGCTCTCGAGCATCTCGTGCGCCGTGTAGATGCCCTCGCGCCCGCCCCACCCGACCTTCTTGAGCTGGGCCACGGTGAGCGGCGCGGTCGCGAAGAGGTACACGTAGAGACGCAGCACGCGCGAGCCGAGCCAGCCGAGGTCCGGCGTGTACGCGTTGGTCGCGAGGATCACCTCGCGCGCGCGCAGCCGGCCGCCGGGCATGGTGAGGACCAGCGGGTCGCCGTCCTCGAGGTGGAGGACGGGCGTGTGCTCGTGGAGCACCGCGCCGGCGGCGAGGGCCACGCGGCGCAGGCCCCGCACGTAGCGGCTGGGGTTCAGGATGCCGCCCCGGCGCATGAGGAATCCGCGCGTGAACGCCCGCGGCAGCCCGCGCTCGCGCATGGCGGCGGGCTCGAGCATCTCGCCGTCGAACCCGAGCGCGCCCGCGGCGGCGGCCGCCCGGTCGAGCGCGTGGTGCTGCTTCTCGTGCACCGCGGCCATGACGTTGCCGACCGGCTCGTAGGCGCAGTCGATGCCGTGCTGCGCGATCGTCGTCTCGAGGTGGCCGATCGCGCGCTGGACGAGCGTGATCAGGCCGCGGGCACGCTCGCGCGCGTAAAAGCGCGCCAGCGTCGGGAGGTCCTTCCCGATGGTCGGCGTCAGGTGGCCGGCGTTCCGCCCGCTGGCGCCGAAGCCCGCGGTCTCGCGCTCGACGACGGTGACCGAGGCGCCGGCCGCCCGCAGCGCGATCGCCGCGGAGAGCCCCGTGAAGCCCGCGCCGATGATCGCGACGTCGACCGCGCCCTCCCCGCGCCACGGCGCCGCGGGCACGTCCGTGACCTCCTCCATCCAGAGACTCGGCGGCGGTCCCCCCGGCTCATGCATTGCGCCCCCTTCCCCTCCATGGTAGCTCCCCCCGGGTCATGGCACGCACCTGCGACGTCTGCGGCAAACACCGCTCGGTCGGCCACAACGTGAGCCACGCCAACAACAAGACCAAGCGCACGTGGCAGCCGAACCTGCAGCGGGTCCACGCCAAGATCGGCGCCGGCGCGCGGCGGATTCTGGCGTGCACGCGCTGCATCCGTTCGGGCCGCGTGGCGAAGGCGTCGTAACCCGGCCCTACCCGGCGCGTCCCGGCCGCACCGCCACCGCCTCGATCTCCACCCGCGCCCCCGCCGGCAGCGCCACGACCTGCACCGTCGCCCGCGCCGGGTACGGCGCCGTGAAGTGCCGCCCGTACACCTCGTTCATCGCCGCGAACTCGGCGAGGTCGACGAGGAACACCGTCGTCTTCACCACGTCGGCGAGCGAGAGGCCCGCGGCCTCCAGCACGGCGGCGAGGTTCTGCAGCACCCGCCCCGTCTCCGCCGCGATGCCGCCCGGCACCAGCTTCCCGGTCGCCGGGTCGAGCCCCACCTGCCCCGCGCAGTAGACGGTGTCGCCGGCGGCGACCGCCTGGCTGTACGGCCCGAGCGCGCGCGGCGCGGACGGCGTCTCGACGGCGCGGCGGCCGGCGCTCACGTCCGCACCCGTTCGACGCGCATGACGCCGCGGACACGGCCGAGGTTTCGCATCACGCGGCCGAGCTCGTCGGCGCTCGCGACCATGACGTCGAACGTGTTCTGCGCCTTCTTGTCGCCGAGCGCCTGCACCTGCGCGTGCGAGATGTTGACGCCGGCGGAGCTGATCGCCTTGGACATCGCGGCGAGGAGGCCCGGCCGGTCGACGCACGTCACCTCGACGCGAACGGCGCGCGGCGCGACCTTGCCGTCGTCCCACTGCACGTCGATGCGCCGCTGCGGGTCGCTCTCCAGGACCTTCGGGCAGTCGAGCGCGTGCACCGTGACGCCGCGTCCGCGCGTGATGAAGCCGGTGATGCGCTCGCCGGGGAGCGGCTGGCAGCACTTGCCGAAGCGCACGAGCACGTCCTCGACGCCCGACACCTTGACGCCGACCTTGGCCTCACGACTGACGAGGCGGAGGAGCCGCTGGAAGCGGCCCTCGGCCTTCTCCGCCTTCTCGGCGCGCTTCTCGATCTCCTCGGCGGGCAGGAGCTTCGCCAGCACCTGCTGCGAGGAGATGCGCCCGTAGCCGACCGCCGCGAGGAGCGCGTTCGCGTCCTTCTGCGCGAGCTCCGTCGCGATGCGGTTGAGCGTGCCCTCGCGCCCGAGCTGGCGGAGGTCGAGGTTGTGGCGGCCGAGGTCGCGCTCGAGGATCTGCTGGCCGACGGCGATCGAGCGCGCGCCCTGCTGCGCCTTCACGTACGTCCGGATGCGCGCCTTGGCGCGCGACGTCTTCACCAGCTTGAGCCAGTCCTTCGACGGCGCCTGATTGTCCGTGGTGACGATCTCGACCGTGTCACCGCTCTGGAGCTGGTAGCGCAGCGGAACGATTCGGCCGTTGACCCGCGCCCCGGCGCAGTGGTGCCCCACCTCCGAGTGGATGCGGTAGGCGAAGTCGATCACCGTCGCACCGACCGGGAAGTTCAGGAGATCGCCCTTCGGCGTGAACACGAAGACCTCCTCGCTGAAGAGGTCCTCCTTCACCGAGCGCAGGAACTCCTGCGGGTCCTGGAGCTGCTGCTGCCATTCGAGCATCTGGCGGAGCCACGCGAAGCGCTGCACGTCTGCCGGCTCGTCCGGCTTGCCGGGCTCCTTGTAGCGCCAGTGCGCGGCGATGCCGTACTCGGCCACGCGGTGCATGGCGCCGGACCGGATCTGGACCTCGATGCGCTCGCCGTACGGGCCGATGACGGTCGTGTGCAGGGACTGGTAGCCGTTGGCCTTCGGCAGCGCGATGTAGTCCTTGAACCGCCCCGGCACCGGCTTCCAGTTGGCGTGCACGATGCCGAGCGCCTCGTAGCACTCGCCCACCGTGTCGACGACGATGCGGAACGCGACCAGGTCGTAGATCTGGTCGTAGAGCAGGTTCTGCGACTGCATCTTCTCGTAGATCGAGTAGAAGTGCTTCGGCCGCCCGGTCACCTCGGCCTCGAGGCCCGCCTCGGCGAGCCGCTTCCCGAGGACGGTGATGACCTCCTTGATGTACCGCTCGCGCTCGGCCTTCTTCTTCGCGACGCTGCGCTTCAGCTGGTAGAAGACCTCGGGGTGGAGGAAGCGGAGCGCGTTGTCCTCCAGGTCGGTCTTGAGCCACGAGATCCCGAGGCGATGCGCGAGTGGCGCATAGATGTCGAGCGTCTCCTGCGCGATGTCGACCTGGCGCTCCGGCGGCAGGTGTCCGAGCGTCCGCATGTTGTGCGTGCGGTCCGCGAGCTTCACGAGGATGACGCGGATGTCGCGCGCCATCGCGAGGAGCATCTTCCGGAAGTTCTCGGCCTGCTTCTCCTCGCGCGACGTGAAGTTGATCTGGCCGATCTTGGTGACGCCGTCCACGAGGTTGGCGATCTCCTCGCCGAAGTTCTTCTCGATCTCGGGGAGCGTCGTCAGCGTGTCCTCGACCGTGTCGTGGAGGAGGCCCGTCGCGATGCTCGGGACGTCGAGCCGCATGTCGGCGATGATCCCGGCCACCTGGACCGGGTGCGTGAGGTACGGCTCGCCCGACGCGCGCCGCTGCCCCTTGTGCACGGCCGCGGAGAAGTCGTACGCGTTCTGGATGACGTCCACGCGCGCCGTCGGGTGATAGCCCCGGACGCGGTCGATCAGCTCGGTGATCGTCATGCGCCCTTGCGCGCGCGCTCGACGATGCGGCGGGCCAGCTCTTCGGGCGTGTGCCCGTCGGTGTCGAGGACCAGGTCGTAGAGCGCGCGGTCGTGGTAGTCGAAGCCGTAGATCTCCCGGTAGCGGCGGGCGTCGGAGGCCTCGCGCGCCTGGATCTCGCGGAGCCGCGTCGCCGCCTCGCCGCCCTCGCGGCCGGCGATGCGTGTGGCGCGCACGTCCTCGGACGCGTCGAGATAGACGCGCAGCGCCGGCACGCCGACCTCCTCCGCCATGAACGCGGCCAGGCGGCCCTCCAGCACGGCGTTGCCCGCCGCCGCCCGGGTGCGCATCTGGTCGTCCAGCGCCCGGTCGATCGAGTGGTCGCGCTCGGCGCGGCGCGCGTACTCCTCGAGCGACACCCCCGCCTGCGCGGCCTGGCGGCGGAAGATGTCCCCGGCGTAGACGTGCTCGAGCCCGAGCTCCTTCGCCACGAGCCGCGCGACCGTCGTCTTCCCGCTGCCCGGGAGGCCGGAGATGGTGATCAGCACGCGGCCATTATAGCTGGCCGACCCGTCCCTCTGCACCGTCTCACGACGTGCGAGGTAGCAGGTCCGGCCCCGAGGGTCGAGAACGCGGCTGCTAGACGATCCCGGGCACGAACCGCCAGCGCGTCCGCTCGCGGTAGGCACGGTAGTCCGGGTCCTCCGCGAGCACCCGCTCCTCGGCGACCACACGCGCCCACATCACGGCGATCGTGACCGCGACCAGCACGACGTTCAGGACGCGCGGGTACGAGAGCAGGTAGCCGACGTACGTGATCGCGTACGCGGCGTAGAGGGGATGGCGGACCAGGCGATACGGGCCGTCCGTCCGGAGCCCGCGATGGGCGGCCACGATGCCGAAGCTCCGCCCGAGGCCCGCGACCGCCACGAGCCCGAGGATCAGGCCGGCGATCTGCACCGGGCGGCCGATCGAGGCGAGCGCGCCGAGCTGCGTGTTCGCGCGCATGAGGAGCGGGAGGAACGTGCCCGCGACGCCGAGGGCCCAGTCGGCGGGGCGCGACGACGTCGCGCGGCTCGGCCTGCGGATCAGGAAGAGGACGACCAGCAGGGTCTCCTGCAGGAAGATCGGGAGGATCGTCCCCCAGTCTCCCGTCTCCTGGAGCTTTCTCCAGTGCGCGCTGGCGAAGAGCGAGTAGAAGACCGCGAGCAGCAGGTTCAGCGCGAGTGCGCCCACCCTGAACCCTGCTTCGACGGGCGCGGCGCCGTCCACCGACGCCCCGTTGGCGATCACGAGCTGCGCGCCGGGCGCGACGCCGATGCGCGCGAGGGTCCCCGCCGGCAGCTCGATCACGCTGGTCGCACGATCGACGTGCGGCGACACCGCCCACGGCGCGAGGCTCGGGATCGTGTGCACCACCCCGAGACCGTCGTCCAGGAAGACGACGTCGATCGGGTAACGCATCCCGAACATGTGCACCTGGCGGCAGGGCCGGATCCACAGGCCCTCGCCCGGCGCCAGGCCCGACGTGCCGAGCAGGCCGCGGAGGCGCGTCCAGTGCGTATGGGCGGACCGCAGGCGATCCGCCACCACGACGCCGCTCGATCCCTCCGATGCCCGGTACAATCCTCGTCCCCGGAGGCCGGCCCGGGGGCCGGCCGCTCTAGCGCGCAGGGCGCGACAGGAAGCCGTTCAGGTCCTTCAGCTTCAGAATAGCCGGTCCCGTCGTGATCACGAACAGCGGCGGCAGGATGAGGAGCGCGAGCGGGAACAGCATCTTGATGGGCAGCTTGCGCGCCGCCTCCTCCGCCCGCTGGCGGCGCTTGGTGCGCAGCACGTCGGCGTGGGAGCGCAGCGTCTTCGCCATGCTCGCGCCCAGCCGGTCGCTCTGGATGATGAGGCCCGCGAGCGACTTCAGGTCCTCGACACCGTTCCGGTCGCCGAGCGCGCGAAGCGAGTCCTCGCGGCTCCGCCCCTCGCGGAGCTCCATCGCGACCAGCGCAAACTCCTCGCCGAGCGCGTCGCGCATCGCCGAGCGCTCCTCGCCCACGCGGGCGATGGTGGCGTTCAGGCCGAGGCCGGCCTCGAGGCAGACGACCATCAGGTCGAGGCTGTCCGGCAGCGCGATGGTGATGGCCCGTGTGCGCTTCCGGCCGCGCCGCTTGAGCCAATAGTTCACCATGACGTGCATCAGGAAGAACAGCGCCACGGCCGAGAAGATCGCGCGGCCCAGCGGACGATCCTTCCACACGTTGAACGCGAGCAGCGCGAGCGCGGGCCCGACGCTCAACACCGTCCGCGCGCCGACGAAGAGCGTGGCGCCTCCGCGCCCGCGGAACCCCGCGATGGAGAGCGCCTGCCCGAGCGTGCCGTCGTCGCTGCCGAGTCCGTACTGGCCGATGGTGCCGAGGAGGCTCGACACGATCGGGAGCCGCGGGCCCCGCTTCTTCGTCGTCGGGGCCGTGACGAGATGCGGCACCATGGCGCGCAGGCGCTGCGTCGCCTCGGACTCCGTCGCCAGCAGATAGTACCCCGAGAGCACCATCCCGACGACGATCATGAACGTGAAGCTGGCGAGGAGAAGCGTCATGTTTTCCTCATCACACCGGGACGCGGATGATCCGCCGGATCACGATGTGTCCCAACAGGATGCTCAGCGCGACGTAGCCGAGCATCCAGTGCCCGGACGACGTTTCGATGATCGGCATGAAGTACTTCGGGTTGAACATGAACATAGCGACGCCGACCAGGATCGGCAGCGCCGTGAGGACGCCGCCGGAGAGGCGGCCCTGCGCCGTGAGCGCGCTGACGTCGCGCTGGAGCTTGGCGCGCTCGCGGATGGTGTGCCCGATGTTGTCCACGACCTCGGCCAGGTTGCCGCCGACCTCCTGCGAGGTGAGGATGCCGATGACCAGGATGGGCAGGTTCTCGTCCCGCACGCGCCGGGTGAGGTTCATGAGCGCGTCGCGGAGGGGGAGGCCGAGCCGCACCTCCTCGCAGAGGTAGCGGAATTCCTGCGCGACCGGGTCGGCGAACGTCTCGCCGACGACGGCGCACGCGCTGACGAGCCCGTGCCCCGCCTGGAGCGCGGCGCGGATCAGGTCGAGCGCGTCGGGGAGCTGCTCCGCGAAAACCTGCGTCCGCTTCGTGCGCATCCGCGAGACGACCATCAGCGGGATGGCGGCCGCGATCCCGCCGAAGATCATCCCGACGAGGAACTTCCCCCCGAAGAGCACGACGAGGATCATGACGATGAGGAACAGGAGGAGGACGTAGAGCAGGACCTCGCCGACGCGTCGGCGGAGGCCCGCCTGCTCGATCATCTGCACGAGCGGCGCCACGAACGGCGTGTTGCCGAGGATCGCGTCGAGCAGCGGGATCTGCGACAGCCGCGTGTCCTTGAGGAGCGGGCCGTTCACGCCGGCGTTGGTCGTGCCGGCCATCGTCGTGAGCCGGTTGGTCAGCGCCTGCTGGTCCTGTTGGCGCGTGAGCGCCAGCGCCGAGAGCGCGTAGCCGACCAGGACCAGCGCCGCGAAGACGAGCAGCGAGATGAGGAGCGTCATGCCGTCGCCTCAGTTCCGCAGGTAGTCCAGCGCCTGCGAGTCGACCGTCTGGCTGGTGGCCTTCAGGTTGTCCGCGAAACGCGGCCGGATGCCCGTCGGCGTGAAGCGGCCCGTGATGCGGCCGTTCTCGTCGTTGCCCTCGCGCTGGAACACGAACAGGTCCTGCAGCATGACCGTGTCGCCCTCCATGCCGACGACCTCGGTGATGCTCGTGATCTTGCGGCTGCCGTCGTTCATGCGCGCGGTGTGCACGATGACGTCGAGCGCCAGCGCGACCTGCTGCCGCATCGCGCGGATGGGCAGCTCGAAGCCGGCCATCTGCATCATCATCTCGAGGCGGTTGAGCGAGTCGCGCGCCGAGTTGGCGTGCACGGTGGAGATCGAGCCGTCGTGGCCGGTGTTCATGGCCTGGAGCATGTCGAGCGACTCGGCGCCGCGGACCTCGCCGACGATGATGCGGTCGGGCCGCATGCGCAGCGAGTTGCGGAGGAGATCGCGCTGCGTGATCTCGCCGCGGCCCTCGACGTTCATCGGGCGCGTCTCGAGCCGCACGACGTGCGGCTGCTGGAGCTGGAGCTCGGCCGAGTCCTCGATGGTGACGATGCGCTCGTTGTCGGGCACGAAGGCCGACAGGCAGTTGAGGAGCGTCGTCTTGCCCGAGCCCGTGCCGCCCGACACGAGGACGTTCAGCCGGGCGCGGACCATCGCGCGGAGCAGGCTGACCATCTCGCCCGAGACGGAGCCGTTGCGGACGAGGTCCTCGATCATCAACGGCGAGCGGCCGAAGCGGCGGATGGACATGATCGGGCCGTCGAGCGCCAGCGGCGGGATGATGGCGTTGACGCGCGAGCCGTCGGGAAGGCGGGCGTCGACCATCGGCGAGCTCTCGTCGATGCGCCGGCCGACGCGCGACACGATGCGATCGATGATCTGCAGCAGGTGGTTGTTGTCGCGGAAGATGACGTTCGTCGGCTCCAGCTTGCCCTGGCGCTCGATGTAGACCTGCTTCGACGTGTTCACGAGGATGTCCGAGACCTCGGGATCGCGCATCAACGGCTCGATCGGGCCGAGGCCGTGCACCTCGTGCAGGATCTCGTCGACGAGCTGCTCGCGGTCGCGCTGGCTGAGCGGCATCGCCTGCTCGTCGATCAGCTGCGCGATGACCGTGCGGAGCTGTGACGTCGCGTCGCGCAGGTCGAGGCGGCCGATGGTGTCGAGGTCGATGCGATCGAGCAGCTCGCGATGCACGCGGAGCTTCAGCTCCTGGTACGTGCGGTCGATCGTCGCCTGGCGGCCGTTGGGCGCCGCGGGACGCGCCGGCGCGGCCGTCGAGTTGGTGGTCACCACCGGCGTCTTCTGGTTCATCCCGATGCGGTCTCTGAGCTTCATGATGCCGGAGCCTCCTTGGCTGCGAAGATGCGCCGGAGCAGCGCGCCGCCACCCTTGGTACGCTGCGCAACGCGGATACCCGTGAGCTTCGACGCGATCTCGTCGATCGCGGCGATGATGCTGCCGCCCGAGAGCGGTGCGCCCGAGTTCATCGCCTTGCTCGCCCCCTCCGCGTCGCGCGGGATCACGGCGAGCGGCGCGTGGCCGAGTGCGCGCACGACGTCCTTCACGTCGAGGGGGCCGGCGATCGCCTCCGTGATCACGAGCTCGAGGTGCTCCTTCGGCACGCCGAGCCGGTCGAGCAGCTCGAGCGTCCGCTTCGCCGAGCGCACCGACGGCACCGAGAGGTCCGTCAGCACGAGCGTGCGGTCGCTCTGCTCCAGGGCGGCGACGGCCGGCCCGTGGATCGTGCGCGGCGTGTCGACCACCGTCCAGCGGAACTGGGCGCGGAGGAGGCGGAAGATGACCTCGACGTCCGCGTCGGCGATGCTGTCGGCCTCCTCGATCTCGGGCGGCGCCGGCAGCACGAAGAGCCCGCTCGGATGCCGCGTCAGCGTGCCGTGGAGGAACAGGTCGTCGACCTCGCCGCGCGCGCCGACGATGGCCGCGATCGACTGCGACGGCGTCAGGTTGAGGAACGCCGCCACGTCGCCGCGCTGGAGGTCCAGGTCGACGATCGCCGTGTCGGTTGCCGCCACGCTCATCAGACGCGTGGCCAGGTTGACGGCGAGGGTCGTCGTGCCGAGGCCCCCGCGCGCGCCGTAGACGGAGAGGATGCTCCCGCCGACGCCGCGGCCGGCGGCGTTGCGGACCTCGGTCTGGCGGAACTTGACGAACGCCTTCGCGAGCTCGGCCCGCGAGAGCGGCAGCGACAGGACGTCCGAGGCCCCGCCGTCGAGGGCCGTCCGGATGAGCGAGACGCTCGGGTCGGTGGACGCGGCCAGGATGGTCACCCGGGGCAGCCGCTCGTGCAGCTCGCGGAGGAGCGCCAGGGCGGCCCGCGGCTCCGCGGGCAGCTCCAGCCCGATCACGTCGACGCGGGCGCCGCGGATGACCTCGAGCACCTCGGCCGGCCGGCAGAAGCGCGCCTCCAGGGCGAACTCCTTCGCCGCCGACTCGACCAGCTCTCGACTGCTCCCGTCCTCACCGACCCAGAGAAGCCCCGCCGCCGTCCCACCCATCGGACCGTCCTTGTCTCGTTCTCAGCGCACCATGGAGACGGTCTGGGTGCCGTAGTCCGACCCGCCGCGTGCTCCCGGCTCGTCCGACTCGCAGATACCGTCCATGGCGATGCCCTTGTTGTTGCCGGTCGACTTGATCGACTTGATCTTGAACGTCGCGAAGCCGACGACCGTCGAGTTCTGGTTGAACTGCCCATTGCAGGCCACGTTCACGATCGGCACGGTGCATTCGGGAAGCAGCCCCGCCTTGAAGCAATCCTCCATCGTCTTGAGGGCGCTGTTCACCTGACCGTTGCTCACCGCGATCGACTGGCCGATGCGGACCGACGGTGCCGCCTCGCCCCCGCCCCCGCAGGCGGCCGGCAGGTACTTCGTGAACGTCATCGCATTCGCGCCGCTCTCGAAGAGCGATGTCCAGCCGCTGTTGTCCGTCGTGGCCGGCGACTGCGTGAGCTTCGGCAGCTGGCTGCAGGCGCCGGAGGTCTTGTATGCGTTGAAGTTGCAGGTGCCGACGGCCAGCGGGCACGGCGGCGCCGCGCTCGCGTTGCCGGAGTACGCCGCGATGGCCTGCCGGGTGACGTCCGAGGTCTCGGCGCCGAAGAAGCCCGCCACCATGTTGTCGACGGTCGCCCGCCCCGTCGCGCGGACGGCGTTCGGAGTGACGCCGCCCACGGTGAAGGTGTTCGTCTGGAAGTTGTAGGTGCCGACCTGGACGTCCGCGGCCGCGATCGTGGCCGCGCCGCCGTCGAGCTGGTTCCGACCGACGACCGTCTGCGCCACGCCGACCGGGTTCACCGCCGTCATCGCGTTCCGGTTGTCGAGCAGGACCCGTGCCCCCGCCGTCGCCGCGGTGTCCGCGACGACCTGCACCTCGTTGGCGGAGAAGCCGAGGTGGCCGAAGTCGATGGCCACCACGGCGAGCCCCATGAACGCGAGGAGCGCAATGGCGAGGAAGCCGAATATCGCCGCCCCACGCTCCCCACGTCGGTTTCTGTGCGTGATCTTTGTCATCTGTAGTTCTCCATCGTGTGTAGTGTGCTTACGGCAGCAACACGTCCGGAATGCGCGGTCGCGCGGCTCCGGCGTCGTCTCTATCCGTGCGAACGTCGCCGTACGTGAGCGGCCCGCGATCCGTCGGGAGCGCGAGCTCCGTCCCCGGCGGCAGCGGGTCGACGACGTACGGCGTGACGATGACCATCAGCTCGATCACCTCGTCGCTGTACTGCGTGTCGCTGAAGATATAGCGGAGCCCCGGGATGTCCTTCAGATACGGGACGCCACGAACGTTCTCGCGGCGCGTCGTCTGGAGGAGCCCGCCGATGACCAGCGTCTCGCCGTCCTTCAGGCGGGTGGACGTGGAGGCGCGCCGGGTGCGGAAGGTCGGGATGCCCTCGACCGCCTGGTCGAAGTCGGGCTGGCTCACCTCGGGCGTGACGGTGAGCATGATGTCGCCCTCCTCGGAGACGCGGGGCACGAAGTTGACGATGGTGCCGAAAGGCTTGAACTCGACGTCGGTCGCGAAGCCGGTGGCGATGCGGATCGGGATCTCGCCGCCGACCTGGAAGACCGCGTTCTGGCCGCTCAGCGCCAGGATGCGCGGCTGCGCCAGGATGGTCGCGAGGCCCTCGGTCTGCATCGCCTGGATGAAGCCCGTGATGTCCTCCTGCGGCAGCTGGAACGCGAACGTGGGCGCCTGGTCGCTCATGGTGAGCGGCAGTAGCGGCTGGTTGAGCTGCGGCGGAACGGTCGCGCCCGGGAAGGGCCCCGCGCCGCCGCCCATGAAGTAGGCGCTGACGAACGTGCGCGCCATGCTCCGGAAGTCGATGCCGTGCTGCTCGACGGCCGTCCGGTTGATCTCGGCGACGGTCACCTCGAGCACCACCTGCCGGTCGATGAAGTCGGCGACGAAGAGCGAGTGCACCGACGGCTCGTCGCCCTGCCCCCAGACCATGAAGTTGGTCTCCTGGAAGCGCGGCTCCGGGGTGAGCGTGCGATTCGTCACCTGGTTGGTGCGGCCGCCGGTACTGCGCTCGCCCCGATCACGCTCGCGCTCGAACGGCCTCGCGTTGATCATGATGGTGCGCGGCCCGAGCACGACGACGCCGGCCATCTCCGGGTTGCCGATCGACACCCGGCGCACGTTGGACGGCAGGTGCAGCATGCGCGACTTCCCGGCCTGCACCCAGATCGCGTCGCCCGGCTGGAGCACGCCGTTCGCGGCGGCCTTCGCGTGCGCCCGCTGCTTCTCGAAGGCCTCGTTCACCGCCTTGCCCTGGCCCTTGGCCAGGCTGGCGCGGGCCTCCATGCGGTCGACGATCTCCTGGCCCGATTCCTTCTTGCGGTTGGCGCACGCGGCCGTCAGGACCACCAGCGCCAACACCCCGAGCACTCTGCCTCTTCGCCGGCCCATCACATCCTCCTCCATGAGTCGCTCATGATCATGTCAATTGCGCACGGACTGCCGCGTCGACCGGTCTCCGAGGTACACCTCCACGGTGTAGCCAGGGGCGGGCGCCGGACGGTGGACCTCACCCGTGCTGGTCTTCACGACCTGCGGCACCGCGTTCGCGAAGAGCGCGGTGGTGGACATCCCCGGCGTCCGCACGACCTCTTCGTCGCGGAAGTTCCGGAGCGCCAGGCGGACAGGCTCCTGCCGGGTCGCCAGCGTCAGCTTCTCCGCCTCCTCGGGCGAGACGAGCAGCGTCACGGTCGGCACCTCGACGGGCTTCTCGTCCTGCTGCTCGATGCTCTTGCCGGTGGCGAGCACGCGCACGTTCTGGAGGATGACCTTGCTGCGCTCCTCCTCGTTGCCGTCGCCCTCGGGCTTGCCCGCGACGAGCACGTCCACGCGGCTGTTCGGCGTGACGAACCCGCTGACGCCGGTGACGCTGTCGACCTTCACGGACATCGCGCGCATGCCCTCGGTGATCAGCATGGGCAGCAGGCCGACACCCTGGGCGACGAGGTCCATTCCCCGGATGGGATGGTTCTTCTCGATCGTGACGCGCGCGATCTGGCCGACCACGTCGCCCGGCTGCTTCACGGCGCCATCGGGCTCCGCGTCGACGGGCCAGCGGGTGGTGCGCACCTGCGACGGGTCGATGCGCGTGCCGATCGGGATCTCTGCCGCGGCCACGACCAGCTCCATCGTGTCGCCGGCTGCCGCACGGCGGGCCGCCTCGACCTCGCGGTCGCGCGCGCGGATCAGGTTGTACACCCAGGCGGACACGAGCGCGCCCAGCACCACTGCCATCAAGAGAATCGTTCCCGGCTTCTTCATCGTCAGCCTCCCTGGCTACCGCCCCTCGTCTCTGAACGTCACGATTCGATCCACTTGAAACGACGGCCCGAACCCCAGGAACAGCCAATCGACGGTCCCCTGCACGCGCAGGGAGACCATCGGCACGCCGCCGCTGTCCGCATTGGAGTTGCCCGTCGCGTTCATCGTCTGCCCGGTGTTGTCGAGGATCTGGTTCTCGACGGCGGTCTCGATCGGGCCCCAATTGGTGATGAACCCGTTGGCGTTGCGCGAGCCGGTCGGCAACGCCGCCGCCGCGCGCGCACCGTCGCGGGCCGCGTGCGTGGCGATGTTGACGATCATCCACGCGCGACCGAACTCGATGATCCCGAGGCCGAGGAACACGAACAGCACGATCACGATGCCCAGCTCGGCCAGCGCCTGGCCGCGCGAGCGAATGCCGCGCCCGTGGCGCATCACAGCGGCCCCCGCATTCCGAGGAAGAACAGGACCACGACGGTGCCGAGACCGAGCGGCACGCTGTAGGGCAGCGCGACGGCGTTCGGATCGGCGGCCGGCGCACGCAGCGGCTCGATGGAGCGCGCGAGCGCGGCCGACGCGAGCATCGCCCACGTGGACCAGAGCTTCTCCTGCAGGCGGCCACGCCGCGCCAGGTGTACCAGCATGATGACCCCGCCGAAGATCATCCCCAGCCCCAGGCCCGCGATCGCGAGCTCCGGACCGACGAGCGCGCCGATCGCGCCCATCATCTTCACGTCGCCCGCGCCGATGCCGCCGGCGGCGAACGCCGGCAGCAGGACCGCCGCGGCCGCGAGGAGGCCTCCGAGGCTCACGCCGACGCCGCTCACCCCGAAGTACAGGCCGTTCAAGCCGATGCCCACGAGCATCGCGCTGAACGACAGCACGTTCGGGATCCGCCGCGTGCGCGCGTCGACGACGCAGCACGCCACGATGAAGACCACGACGATGGTGAGGATGAGTTTTGGCATCGTTCCGTTCAGTTGACGGCCGCGTCGATCGCGTCCCGGGTGGCCTCCCAGATGTCGGCCACGTCGCCCGCTACCACCGAGGCGATGAGTCCGGCGCCGAGGCCGATGATCGCCAGCGCGATGCCGTACTCCGCGAAGTCCTGCCCCGCGTCGTCGGCAAGCAGCTTCCTCAGTAGCTCCATGCGGCCTCTGTCACCCTTCCAACCCCTCGTGCCCCTCTCCAGTGTCCGGGTGTCGCGGCAGACTCTCAAGCAGACCGACACTCCCGAGTGTCGCCGGGAGAGGGAGGCCGGTGCCTCCACTCTCCCGTCGACTCGGGCGCAGAAGACGATGCCTTACGGGTTGACGGCCGCGTCGATCGCCGTCTGGCCGCGGTTCCAGAGCGTGGTCACGTCGTCGGCGATGACGACCGCCGCAGCAGCGGCGCCCACGGCGATGACCGCCAGCGCGATGCCGTACTCGGCGAGGTCCTGACCCGACTCCTCGGTGATCAACCGCTTCACGAAGCTCTTCATCTGACTAGTTCCTTTCCGGGAATCTTCCCGTGTTGTTTTTTCGGCGAAGAGGCCCGCGCATCCGCGTGGCACACCCGCGCCCGTGCCGGCTGGGAAGAGCAAAGGTGATGCCGACACACGGAATGCCGTGAACCTGCACGTGCAGGGCACTTTCATCGTCGGCAGAAATGCAAGGAAGCGTGAGGAACTGGCGCCGTCGCATGCTCTGACACTGCAGATTCCCCGGCACGTGCTATGCCGGTTAGCAGGACAACAATCTGTCTCGCGTCCGGGGAGTGTGCCCCCCATGACACGGGTGGCACACAATGAGCGCCATGGCGGGGCGCGCAGGGAGCGCGGCCTACGGGAACGGAGGCGGGCTACTCGACGTTCTGGACCTGCTCGCGCAGGCGCTCGACCTCGCCCTTGGCCACGAGCGCGAGGTCGACGATGTGGGGATCGCCCGCCTTGGCGCTCGTCGTGTTCAGCTCGCGCTGCACTTCCTGGAGGAGGAACTCGATCCGCTTGCCGACCGAGCCGGCCGCGCCCAGCGCGGCCGCCAGCGCGTCGATATGCGCCTCGAGCCGCACGAGCTCCTCCGTGACGTCGCTGCGCTCCGCGAGCGCCGCCACTTCCTGTGCGACGCGCGAGCGATCGAGGTCGGCCGCGCCGACCAGCCGCACGAGCCTCTCCTCGACCTGCTCCCGCAACGCTGCAATGGCGGCGGGCAGCCGTCGCCGGATCTGCGACGTCAGCTGTCTCAGATGCGTTACCCGCTGGCGCATGTCGCGGTGCAGATGTGCACCTTCCCGGCGGCGCTCGCCGTCGAACGCGCGGAGCGCGGCGGACAGCGCGCGCGTCAGCGTCGCGTGCTCGCCGCGCGTCTCGGGCGGCACCTCGCGCACCTCGAAGAGGTCCGGCATCCGGAGCACGTCGGCGATCGACACGTCGCCGTCGACGCGGAGGCGGCGGCCGAGATCGCGGGCCGCCGCGACGTACGCGCGCGCCAACTCGAGCCGCGCGCTGACGGCGTAGCGGCGGCGGGAGGCCTGCGCGCTGCGCGTGATCGTCACCTCGACCCGGCCGCGCTCCGCGACCCCCCGCACGCGATCGCGGACCTCGCGCTCGAACGCCGCGAACTCCCGCGGCGCGGTCACGCGGACGTCGAGGAAGCGCTGGTTCAGGCTCCGAACCTCGACCGTGACTCGCGCCGTCGGCGCCTCCGCGGTGCCCGACCCGTATCCCGTCATGCTGCGCATCAGCGTCTCCCGATCGCGTGCCTGAGCTCCGCCGTCGTCGTCGTGGCGGTGCCGACCCGCCCGACGACGACGCCGGCGGCCTGGTTCGCGAGGATCGTCGCCTCCTCCAGCGAGCCGCCGGCGCCGAGGGCCAGCGCGCAGGTCGCGAGCACCGTGTCGCCGGCGCCGGTGACGTCGAACACCTGCTGCGCGACCGTCGGGAACTCCTCCACCACGACCCCGCGCGACCCGCGCTTGAACAGCGCCATGCCTCCCTCGCCCTGCGAGATGAGGATCGATTCGGCCTCCCAGCGCTCGAGCAGGCTCTCGCCCGCGGCGCGGAGGCTCGCGGCGTCGCGGATGTCGATGCCGCTCGCCTGCGCCGCCTCGTCGCGGTTCGGCTTCATGAGCGACGCACGCCGGTAGTGCGGGAAATTCGCCCGCTTGGGGTCGATCAGCCACGTGAAGCCGCGGCGCTCGTGCGCGTCCACGATCGCGCGCAGGAGCTCCGGGCCGATGACGCCCTTCCCGTAGTCCGACACGACCAGCACGTCGGCACGCGCGAGCTGGCGGAGGACGGTGTCGCGCAGCCGGCGCGCCTCGCGGCCGACGGGTATGCCGCCATCCTCGTGGTCGAGCCGCACGACCTGCTGCTGGTGCGCGATGATGCGGGTCTTCTGCGTCGTCCGGCGTTCCGGCGACGCGAGGATGCCGCCGGTGGCGGCGCCGGTGGCCGCGAGCGCCTGCCGCAGCCGGTCGCCGGCGGCGTCGCGCCCGATGAGCCCGCACACGGCCGCGCGCCCGCCGAGCGCCCGCACGTTGCTGACGACGTTGCCCGCGCCGCCAGGCCGCAGCTCCTCGCGGCCGACGTGCACGACGGGGACCGGCGCTTCCGGCGAGATGCGCTCCACGTGCCCGAACACGAACTGGTCGAGCATGAGGTCGCCGACGACGAGCACGCGCACGCGCGCGAAGCGCCCGAGAAGGGTCCGCAGCCGCCGCTCGCTCACGCGCATGGCGAGCCTCCGTAGCAGTCGAGCGTTCCTTCCGCCATCCGCGCGAGGCCGTAACGCGCGACGACGCGAGCGTGGGCCGCGGCCCCGAGGCGGGCGCGGAGCGCGGCGTCCGCCGCGAGCTCGCCTATCGCCGCCGCGAGCGCCGACGAATCGCCGGGCGCGACGAGGATTCCGGTCTCGCCGTCGGCGACCGCCTCGACGAGTCCCCCGACGCGGCTCGCGACGACCGGCCGCGCCGCCGCCGCGGCCTCGAGCGCGGCGACCCCCAGGCCCTCCTGCAGCGACGGCAGCGTGACCACGTCCGCGGCGGCGAGGCACGCCCCGATGTCGTCGCGGAAGCCCTCGAACCGGACCGCGTCGCCGAGCGGCGCCGCCGTGCCCGCAAGCGCCTCACGCTCCGACCCCTCGCCGCAGAAGACCCAGCGCAGCGGGACTCCCCGGCCGTTCGCCGCCAGCCGTCGCGCCGCCTCGAGGAGGACCGCGTGCCCCTTCCGCCGCTCGAGCGCCCCCGGCAGCAGGACGACGACGTCGCCGTCGTGGGCGCCCCACGCGGCGCGCACGCGGCCGCGCGCGTCGGGTGCCGCCTGGATGCGGCCGAGGTCCACGCCGCTCGGCACCACGCACACCCGGTTCGGGCGCACGCCCGCCGCCAGCAGCGCCGTCCGAACACCTTCCGAGATCGCGATCACGGCATCGACGGCCTCGTTGTACAGCCAGCGCATCCACGGCCCCCCCGCCGGCACGTAGTCCATGCGCCTGGTGACCACGAGGCGCGCGCCCAGGCCGCGGCAGAAGGGGGCCATCGCGTGCGCCCGAGCGGTGTGGAAGTGGACCACGTCGTGCCCGGGCACGAGGCGCCGGAGCCGCAGCCCGGCGATCACGTCGAGGTGATTGGCGATGCGCAGCGGGCGGACGGGGATGCCGAGTGCCGCCGCCGCGGGCGCGAGCCGCCCCGCCGGGTCCGCGGCGAGCGTCGAGCGATGCCCGCGCGCCGCGAGCTCGCGCAGCAGCGCGAGCACCTGGACCTCTCCGCCTCCCCACCCCCGCTCCGGATCGACGTGCAGGATGCGCACGCGCGGAGCCTATCGCACGAGCCCCCGGCGGCGCGAGAAGCGCCCGGCGTCAGGCCGTCACGGCAGCCGCAGCCCGAACATCGGGACGCGCTTCGCGTAGGCGGAGTACTCGGGGAACGCCGTGACCAGCACGCGCTCCTCGTGGAGGATGCGACGATACTGGAAGCCGAGGGCCATCGCGGCCAGCAGCAGCGCCGGCCAGCCGGGGTGCCGGAGGACGTTCCCCGCGATGGCGATCGCCTCGCAGACGTAGAGCGGATGTCGGACGAGCCGGTACGGCCCGCCCGTCACGAGCCGTCGCGCCTGCGCCATGATGCTGAACGAGCGACCGAGCCACCAGAGGCACCAGAAGCAGAGCAGCGAGCCGACCACCGTCAGCACGTTTCCCACGGCCCGCAGCCCATCGGAGACCTCCGCTCTGGGAAACACGACGAGCGCCACCATCGCGAAGCTGCCGATCAGCGCGGACACGCGCGCGTCCAGGCCCTCCGCCGAGGTCTTCGGCGGCAGCCGGCCGACGGTCGTCGCGACCACCAGGAGGATGAAGCCGAAGCTCGCGACACCCGCCAGCAGGTCCGCCACCCACGGCCAGGAGCCGTCGCCCCGGCGCGCCAGCGCAAAGATCGACCTGGCCTTCAGCGTCGCGCCGAACGCGAAGTAGAAGAGCATGACGGCGCGCCCCAGGACGTCGCGCGTCCGCGGAGACATCCTACGTCTCACGGCGGCGGGCCGGCATGAAGGGCCACGCGATCTGCGTGACGTAGTTGCCATGCACCGGATCGTCGATGCCGTACCGCGCGGGCATCTCGGAGCCGGGAACGTGAAACGTCCCGAACAGTGCATCGAGAAACGCCAGCTGTCCTGCGAAGTTCTTGTCGTATGCGGCACGCTCGTGGGCGTGATGCCAGTGATGGAACTGGGGCGAGGCGATCGCCCATCGGAGCGGCCCGATGCCGACGCGGACGTTCGAGTGCAGCAGCAGCGCGTGCGCCTGGTAGAGTGCCGCGAACACGGCCACCGCCCCGCCGGAAAAGCCAAGCAGGAGGACCGGGGCCAGGGACGCGGCCTTGGTGAGCGCCTGGTCGAGCGGATGCACCCGGTGACCCGCCAGCCAGTCCAGCTCCTCGATGCTGTGGTGAATGGAATGGAACCGCCACAGCAGCGGGACCGCGTGGAATGCACGGTGCGCCCAGTAGAACCCCAGGTCCGCGATCAGCACGACCTCCACGACCTGCAGCCAGAGCGGCTGGCCGGCGACCGCCGTCCGCAGGCCGGACGGGACACACGCGCCGATGGTCACCATCGCGGCGCCGACGACGAGGACGATGCCCCCCCGGATCGGGATGCCGTTCACGAGGGCGTACGTCAGGTCGGTGAGGAAGGCGCGGCGGAAGATGCGCTGCTCACGCCGCAGCGCGAACGCGCGCTCCAGCGGCACGAAGACCAGGGCGGCGATCAGCAGGGTCTTTACGTTGAAGATGTCCACCGAGGCTTCCCGCGCGAACGCCGGACCATTGGACCATCGCCCGCACGGGGTCACAAGGTCGGACGTCGTGCCGCATCTGCGCCCCCACGGGCGCCGTCACGCCGGCGGCTCGGCCGCGCGCAGGAGGATGGCGACCGTCACCCACGTCGCGAGCGCGACCTCGTTGTCGCCGAAGGTGTACTGAGTGATGCCGCCGACGAGGAAGCCGATCATCGCGACCCACGCGCCGGCGGACGTGCTCCACGCGCCCGCCACGTCGGATGGGGCGTGTGCGATCGCGTCCCAGCCGAGGCGCAGCACGTGCGCCCACAGCAGTGCGAACGCGGCGAGCCCCACGAGCCCCGCTTCGGCGGCGATGTGCAGGTAGTTGCTGTGCGCGTGCGAGCGGCGGTCCGCCTCCGGGTGCCGGTCGTAGTACGGCTTCGCCGCGCGCTTGTAGCGGCCGAAGCCGAGGCCGAGCACCGGATGGTCGTGGACGATCTCCAGGTTCGTGCGGTAGATGCCGACGCGCCCCACGTTCTCGCCGCTCGGGAGGAACATCCCGGCCGCGTGCGCACGGAGGTCGGGGCGGAGCACGAACGCCAGCGCCACCGCCGCCGCCACCGCGGCGAGCGCCGGCAGCGCGCGCCGGGGCCGACCGACGAGCACGAGGGCCGCGGCCATGCCGAGCGCGGCGAGCCACGCGCCGCGCGCCGTCGACAGGATCAGCACGGCGGCGATGAGCGGCGCCGCCACGAGCCCGAGGCGATCGCCACGCAGCGCGAGCGCGCCGGCGAAGCCGAGCGGGAAGATCATCGTGTGGGCGAACGTCAGGTAGTTGCCGAAGAACCCGACGACGGCGTATCCGGAGTGCCCGGGGCCGCGCGGCAGCACGGCCGTCGCGCGGCCGAGCGCGGACCGGTACACGTCGATCCCCGTCACGTGCTGCACGATGCCGTAGGCGGCGACGAGCCCGCCCGTAGCCACGAGGAGCCGCGCGAGCCGCACCGCCTGCGCGCGGTCGCGGATCCACCACATGAACACCGGGTACGTGACGACGATCCACAGCCGCGCCCAGCCGTTTGCGGGAAACGGGTCGAGGCTCGCCAGCGTCGACAGCGCGAGCACGCCGGCGAGGAGCGCGAGCAGGCCGTCGAGCGGCGTCCGCCGGACGATGCCCCATCCCGCCACCGCCCCGGCGACGCTCAGCACCGCGAGCGCGAGGACGCCGATCTGCATGCCGCTCGTCGAGAGCGGGATGGAGACGACGGTGAAGGCCAGCAGCGCGTCCGCGACCCGGCGGGCCCAGACCGGTGGCGCCCCGGGCGTCGTGGACGCCGTCACACGCCCCGGCGAGTGAGGATGACCTTCACGGTCTCCGACATTATCTTGAGGTCGAGCCAGAGCGAGTGGTTGTGGATGTAGGCGAGGTCGTACTTGAGCTTGGTCGTGGGAGAGGTGTGGTACTCGCCGTTCACCTGCGCGTATCCGGTCATCCCTGGGCGCACGCGGAAGCGCTCGCCGTAGCCCTGGATGTCCCGCACGAACCGCTCGACGAACTCCGGCCGCTCGGGCCGCGGGCCGACGAAGCTCATGTCCCCGCGCAGCAGGTTCCACAGCTGCGGCAGCTCGTCGAGACGCGTCGCCCGCAGGAAGCGGCCGAGGAAGGTGACGCGCGGGTCGTTCTCGGCGGCGAGCACGGGGCCGGTCCCGCGCTCCGCGTCCGCGCGCATGGTCCGGAACTTCACCATGGTGAAGTTCCGGCCGTCCTTGCCGACGCGCTCCTGCGTGTAGAGGACCGGTCCGGTCGACGACACGCGCACCAGCGCCGCGACCACCAGCATGACGGGCAGCGCGAGCACGAAGAGCGGGACGCCGAGGATCAGGTCGAACACGCGCTTCACCCCGCTCGCGGCGCCGGCGAGCGGATCGGTCACCACCTCGATGAGCGGGATGTCGTGGAGCCGGAGGTGGCCCGGTCGCCCGATCGACACCTCGTACGGCGACGGCACCACCGAGATGCGCGCCCGGAATCCCCGCCATCGGCTGAGCTCGTCCAGCAGGCGGTCCTGCCAGCCGAGGTCGGACGCGATGATCACGTCGTCCACCTCGTGGCGCTGGCAGAGCACCGGCAGCTCCTCGCGCACGCCGAGCACCGGCACGTCGGTGAGGCCCGTCGGCCGCATGCCGTCACTGCCCACCATCCCGACCACGTCCATACCGAGCCAGCTCTGGACGCGGATGGTACGGACGACCTCCGCGGCGCCCGTGTTCGTGCCGACGACCAGCACGCGACGCCGCGGGTAGCTCCCGAGGAGCGACCGGCTGCCGATGCGCCAGCCGACCATCGCCGCGCCGTTGAGCAGCGTCAGCACGACGAAGATGGAGCGCGGGAACGTGAGGTCCTGCGCGAAGAAGTAGACGGCGACGAGCAGCAGGCTCTGCACGACCGGCGCCGCCAGCAGCGGGCCGAGGTATTCCCGCGGGCTGGTCAGCGCGCGCACCTCGTAGAGGCCGAAGAAGTACAGCGCGCCGAGCTGCGCCAGGATCATCTCCGGCCAGTGGTGCTGGACCTCCGCGAAACGGATGCCGGGCAGGTAGCCCTGCGTCAGCGGCAGCGGCACGAGCGTACGCAGGATGAACGCCGCGAGGTAGGCGAGGACGCAGGCGAGGACGTCCCCCGCGACCAGGATCGCCCATCGAAGGCGCCATCCTCCGTCGCGCCGCTGCACCGTGCTGCCCGAATAGCAGAAGGCAGAAGGCGTTCAAGGCTGCGCTACAGCCATCCACGCCGCCTCCACCCCGGCCGCCGAATCCTCCCAGCGATACCGGCGCTCGACGAGCTCGCGGCCCGCCCGTGCGAGCGCCCGGGCCCGGCCCGCGTCGCGAAGGAGCGCGACCGTCGCGTCGGCCAGCCCGGCCGCGTCCTCCGCGACCAGGAGATGCTCGCCCGGCCGCACGTCGAGGCCGTCGGTCGCGCGCCGCGTGGCCACGACCGGCGTCCCGGTCGCGAGCGCCTCGAGGACCTTGTTCTGGAGCCCGGACCCCGCCCGTAGCGGGATCACGGCCACGGAGGCGGCCGCCAGCTCCGGCGCGACGTCGGGCACCGCCGCCGCGAGCGAGACGCCGGGCAGCTCAGCGAGCGCGCGGACGCGTCGCGCCGGGCGCGCGCCGACCAGCCGCAGCTCGGCCGCGGGCACCGCCGCGCGCACGCGCGGCAGCACGTCGCGCGCGAGCCACGCCGCGGCGTCGACGTTCGGGAAGTAGCCGAGGTTCCCCGCGAACACGAGCCGCGCCGCGGGGCGACCATCCGGCCGGTAGGGAAACGCCTCGGCGTCGACGCCGTTCGGCACGACGCGGACGTTCGGCGCGTCGCCCAGCGCGGCCCGCTCGCGCGCCGACACGACGAGGCACGGCCCGCCGCGCGCCACGAGCGCCGCCTCCGCGCGCGCGAGGCGCGCCGCCTCGTGCGCGAGGAGCGGCGCCGCGATCCCGCCCTCGACCGACGCGCGCCGCGCCGTGTTCGCGGACAGCGCGTCGATCAGGTCGACGACCAGCGGGCGCGCATCCGGGGCGAGATTCGCGAGGCCGCGGAGGAGCTGCGCGTGCACGACGTCGAAACGCTCCGCGAGGAGCGCCGTGAGCCGCGCACGCGCGCGACGCCGCGCGAAGAGCAGCACCTGGAGCGGCCGCGCGTCGCCGGCGAGCACGCCCGCGAGCGCCGGCACCGCGCCGGCGATCCCGAGCGGCAGCACCTCCACGCGCACGCCGAGCGCGGCCACGGCCGCCTCGGCGTCGGCCGGCGGCCGCCGCCGGGACAGGATGCAGCACGTGATCGCGTGCCGCGGCGCGAGCAGGCGGAGATGGTGGTACGCCCGCACCTGGTCGCCGCGCCACGGCGGCACCGGGCAGCGCGTCGTAACGAACAGGACCCTCACGCGCGGTCCCAGCGCTTGGTGGTCGCGGCCTGGCGCCAGATGCCCGCCATCCGCCCGCGCCGGTAGCGCCACCACGCGAGCGCGTGCGCCACGCTGCGGAGCGCGAGGTACGCGGCGAGCCGCGCGCGCGCCCCGGGGCCGAGCCTCGCGAGCACGGTCCTCAGGCCGGGCTGCGCGCGGCCTCGCGACTCGATCCCCGGATACTCGTGCGTGAACTGCACCTTGCCCATCTCGATGCGGATGCGCTGGCGGAAGAAGTCGGCGAGCGTGCCGGGCAGCCGGACGGCGACCTCGGCGCCGGGCGCGCGGACGACCTGGTCGCAGCCGACGCGGAGCTCGATCCAGCGCTCGGGCTCGAGCAGGTCCTCGGGGATCGCGGCGGGCAGCGCGGCCAGGCGCGCGGCGTAGAGCTGCGGCGAGATGTTGGGGAACTCGACGCCGTAGGGCGCCGCCATGATGCTCTCGAACAGGCCGGGGCGCGGCGCGCACGTCGTCCGCGCGGTGGCGATCGCCGCAGCCGGGTGCGCCTCGAGCGTGTCGAGCAGCAGGCCGACCGTCTCGGGCGCGAAGCTCACGTCGGCGTCCATGAAGAGCGCGAGCGGCGCGCGGGCCGACGCGCGGAGCACGTTCCACGCGATCGGCTTGCCGATGCGCGGCTCGAGAAGCGCCGACACGGAGACCATGCCGGGCGCGGGCGGCGCGGCGGCGCGAGTCGCGTCCGAGGCGGTGGTCTCGAGCGCCGCGCCGGCCGCCGCCGCGAAGCGCTCGAGCGCCGCGCGCGGGCCCGGCGCGTCCGCGCCGTTCAGGCAGACGAGCACCTCGAGCCCGCAGCGAGCCGCCTGCGGCGCGCGCCGCCAGCTCGCGAGCGCCGTGTCCAGCGTGCCACCGAGCGACGGCTCGTCGGTACGGCACGGGACCGCGAGCGTGACGAGCGGCCCGCTCACTCCGCCCCGCCTCCCGCGAGCGCCCGCGTCACGCGCGCGCACGCGGCCGCCGTCTGCCACCGCCCGAGCGCCGCGGCGAACGCCGCCTTCGCCCCGAACTTGCACGCGCCGACGACACGGAAGAGCCCGAGCTGTCCCGGCCGCCCGCGCCGCGCGTAGAAGCGCATCTCCCCGCGCACGACCGCCGCCTCGCGCCCGAGGCCGAAGCGCTGCGCCGCGCTCACGTTCGCGCCGTGGACGGCTCGCGCGTCGGGGACATGCACGGTGCGGAGCCCGTGGGCCGCCGCGCGGTGGCAGAGGTCGAGGTCCTCGCCGTAGAGGAAATAGCTCTCGTCGAACCCCCCCAGCTGCCGGAACGCGTCGCGCCGCACCGCCATGAACGTGCCGTACACCCAGTCGACGACGTGCGGCGTCCGCCGCACGCGGTCCGCGAGCCGCCCCGGCGTGGTGTCGAGGAGGAGGTGCGCCACGGGATGAAACCGCGCGGACCCCGGCTGCCAGCGCCCGTCCCCCCCGACGAGCCCGCCTCCGGCGATCCCGGCACCCGGCGTGGTCGCGAGGGCCGCGACCAGCCGGTCGATCGCGCCCGCCTCGACCCGCGCGTCCGGATTCAGGAAGACGAGCGCGTCGCCATGCGCGGCCCCGGCGCCGCGGTTCGCGCCCGCCGCGAAGCCGAGGTTCGCGCCGGTCTCGACGACGCGGACGCCGGGATGCCGCACGCGCGCGGCCGCAAGGCTGCCGTCGGTGGAGGCGTTGTCGACGAGGATGGTCTCCACCACGTCGCCGCCGGCGGGGACGCTGGCCAGGCAGTCGAGCAGCGCGGGGCCCGCGTTCCAGTTCACGATGACGACGGAGGAGCGCACTACGCCTACAGCAGCGCCCTTCCCATCCGCCGCAGCCGCTCCGCGTCCGCCCGCTTCGGGAACGAGAAGTACGTCGCCTGCGCGGGGTCCATCGTGCGTCGCACCACGCGACCCTCCTCGATCTGCCGCACCGCCTCGAGCACCGCCTCCACCCCCACCTCCTTCGAGCGCACCATGAGGTCGTGCAGCGAGTCTCCGGGAAGGATCGGGACCGGGCGCTGGAGTATGATGTCTCCCGCATCGAGCTTCTCGACCATGTAGTGCACCGTGACGGTCGCGTGCGGCTCGCCATGCACCATGGTCCAGAAGTTCGGCATCATGCCCTGGTAGCGCGGGAGCGGGGCCGAGTGCAGGTTGATGCAGCCGTGGCGCGGCGCCTCGAGAACGCCCTTGCGCAGGATCTGGCTCGCGGCGACGGAGATGAGGAGATCCGGCCGGATCTCCTCCGCCAACGTCGTCACGAACTCCGGCGCGTTGATCTTCGCCGGCGCGTAGACGGGGACTCCGTGGCGGCGCGCGACGTCGCGCGCGGAGTACGGCCGCGTGAGCGGGACGATGCCGTTCAGCCGGTCGGCGAGCTTCGCGCCAGCGAAGCGGATGCCCAGCCGCACGAAGTCCACCGGCCCGTAGAACTCCCACAGGCGGCCGGCCGTGTCGCGGAGGCCCTCGTTGAACGCCGGCAGGATGATGATGCCGACGACGTCGCGCCCGCGCGCGCGGCAGAGCGCGTCCAGCGCCGGCGGCAGGTAGAACGGATCCTCCTGGGTCGCGATCACGATCCTCATGGGGCGCCGCCCACGGGCGGCGACAGCGTCCTAGGGCTCGCCTCCTCCTCGGTCAAGCGCGCGGCCACCGTGGACGCCTCCCACACCTTCGCGACGCGGAGGAAGGCGTAGAAGGCGCCCGTCGCGGCGATGAACAGCCCGGGGACCCCCTCGAGCACGCCCCGGTGAAACACGTAGGCGCGGACGAAGCGCCAGATGGGCTCGAGGACCATGCGGCCGAAGCCGACGCGGATGCGGGTGCGCCCCTCCATCGCGGCGATCGTCGTCAGGCGGTTGGCGCTCCGGAGATGGTCGGCGATGTCGGCGTAGGTGTGATGGATGAGCGGCTGCCGCAGCGGCACCACCTTGCCCGAAACCAGCGCGCGCTCGTGCGGATCCGTGCCGCCCCAGGTGGTCGCGCTCCGGCGCAGCAGACGGGCCACGTGGCGCGGGTACCACCCGCCGCGCCACCACCAGCGGCCGAGGTACGACACGAGCCGCGGCGGCGCAAAGGCGTCGACGCCGTCGCCGGGGCTCGCGAGCACGCGGCGGATCTCCGTCACCAGCTCGGGCGTGACGCGCTCGTCCGCGTCCACGTTGAGCACCCAGTCGCCGCGCGCCTGGTCGAGCGCGAACTGCTTCTGCGCCTTGTACCCCGGCCACGGGTTCGTGATGACGCGCGCCGAGAATGCCCGCGCGCGCGCCACCGTGTCGTCGCGCGAGCCGCCGTCGACGACGACGATCTCGTCGCACCACGCGACCGTCTCCAGGCAGCGCGAGATGAGGGCGCCCTCGTCCTGGCACACGACGGTCGCCGACACGGTCGGCAGCGGCGGCTGCGGCACGGGGCCGTGGCGCCGGTCCTTTCGCCGCGCCGCGCGCAGCACCCCGCGCATCCACGACCGCCGCGTCTCCGCGTCCGCCTCCGGCCCGAGGTACGCGTGCAGGAAGCGCGCGCGATCCGTCGCCGACGCGAGGCGGCCGAGCGTGCGCTCCAGCTGGACGACGTTCTTCCGCCGCCGCCGGAGGGCGACCGTGCCGGGCACGCGCACCTGCTCCAGGTCGAGCAGCACGCACCGCGGCGCGTCCGCCGGCCCGGCCACGAGCACGTTCACGTCCTTCAGGTCGCGGTGGTAGACGCCGGCCTCGTGCAGGCGGCGGAAGAGGTCGCCGAGCGCGCGGGCGAGCGCGCGCCGCGCGATGCGCCGCCGCCGCGCATCGGAGATGCCCAGGATCATCTTCCAGCGCTCGTCCGCCGTCGGCACGCCCGCGACGGCGCGCGTGACGAGGAAGCTGCGTCCGCGGAGGCCGAAGCGCCGGAACTCGGTGGCGGCGACGACCTCTGGCGTCGCGAAGCCGCGGGCCGCCAGCGCGGCGGCGCCGGCCCAGGCACGCTCCGCCGGCGAGGGCGCGCCGAGGCCCCCGAGCGCATAGCGGAGCCCGTGGACGTTGTAGCGTTTCACGTAGAGCGGCCCGATCGCCGTCTCGATGCGTCCGACGATGACCTTCCGCTGGAACTTGATCAGCGTGCAGTCCGCGCGCGTGAGCAGGCGGTCGAAGTTGCCGTCGGCACCGGTCAGCGTCGCGAGGTCGACGCCGCGCCCGAGCCACGTCCTAGACGCCACGCGCCACCTCGCCGAGGAGCGCCTCGATGCGGTCCAGGTGCTCGTCCCAGGGATGCGCCTCCGCGCACGCGCGCGCCGCGCCGCCGAGCGCGGGCCCGTCGGGGCCGAGCGCCCGCGCGATCGCCGCACCGAGGGCGGCGAGGTCCTCCGGGTCGTCCACGACGAGCGCGTCGAGCGGCGGCCCGAGCAGCTCCGCCGCACCGGCTCGCTTCGTGGTGACGACCGGGATGCCCGCGGCGCACGCCTCGAGGACGACGTTGCCGAACGCCTCCTGCCGCGACGGCACGCAGGCGACGTCCGCCGCGGCGAGCATCGCCTCGACGTCGTCGCGCGGGCCGGTGACGACGGCGCGGCCTCCGAGCGCGGCGGCCTCGCGGCGCCAGCGCGCCAGGCGCTCGTCGTTCCCGACCAGCACGAGCACGGCGTCGGCAGGCGGCGCCTCGCGCCACAGGCGCAGGAGGATGTCGAAGCCCTTCCGCCGGAAACCGCTCCCGATGCCGACGCACACGCGCGCCCCCGCGGGGATGCCGAGGGCCTGCCGCGCCGGCGGGCCGAGCGTCACCCGGTGCTGCGGGTGGAAGCGCGCGAGGTCCACGCCGTTGTAGACCACGGCGATGCGCTCCGCGCCGACGCCGTAGTCGCGCGCGATCTCGTCGCCGGCGACGCGGGAGACCGTGAGCACCCTCCGCGACGCCGCGTACGCCCGCCGCTCGAGCCACAGCACCGCGCGGTGGTACGGCCCACGCCAGCGCGAGCGCAGGCCGGCGGCCTCCATGGCGGCGAGGTAGCTCCGATGCGTCCCGCCGCCCACGCGCAGCACGTCCTGGCGGAGCGTTCGCCCGAAGCCCACGACCACGTCGAACGGCGACCGGGCCACCGCGCGCGGCGCCGCCGCCGCGAACGAGATGAGCCGCACGAGACGCCCGGCGCGCATCGCGGGCACGCGGTGCACGGTGACGCCGGACAGCGCGGCATTGGGCCGTGCCGTGAACACGTGCACGTCGTGGCCCCGCACCGCGAGGCCCGTGGCCGTCCGCCGCAGGTCCGCCTCCGTGCCACCACCGGCCAGGCTCCGATGCATGAACGCGATCCGCATCACGACGCATGCGCGCGCGCCCGCAGCGCGAGCCACAACGCGCGGAGGTGGTACGCGAGGCTTCCCGGCCGCAGCGCCCGCGCCTCGGCGATGGCTGCGCGCGCGCCCGCCGCGTCGCCCGCCGCGGCCCGCGCGCTCGCGAGCCGCGCCCAGCGCTTCGCCTGCCGGCGCGCGAACGTCGCCGGGCCGACCAGCTCCAGCACCTCGGGGTGCTCGCGCGCGAGCTTGTCCGCCAGCCGCACGGCCTCCTCGCGGACGGTCGCGCGGTCGCGGCTGATGCCGGCGGCGTGCCGCCGGTACGCGAAGGCGGGCACGTCGAGGAACACCGTCGGCCCGTCGAGCGACGCGCGCAGCACGATGTCGAGGTCGTCCAGGATGCGGAAGCTCGGGTCGAACGGCCCGGCGCGGTCGAGCGCGCGGCGCGTGAAGCACATCCCCTGGAGCTGGCCCAGGTTCCAGCGGAAGACGTCCGCGAAGCCGAGCGTGCGGCCCGCGAGCGAGCGCGCGACCGCCGGCGCGATCCAGGGCGCCTCGCGCCCCTCGGTGTCACCCTCGGCGGCGAGCATGATCCCGTTCTGGATCACGACGTCGACCTCGGGATGCTCGCGCATGTATGCGACCGGTACCGACAGCCTCCCCGGCAGCGCGCGGTCGTCGGAGTCGTGGAAGGCCACGAGCGCCGCGCGCGCCTCCGCGACCCCCGCGTTCCGCGCCGCGGCGATGCCGCCGTGCGGCCGGATCACGGGCCGGACGCGCGGGTCGGGATGCGCGGCGAGCAGCTTCGCCGTGCCGTCCGTGGACCCGTCGTCGACGACCACCACCTCGAACGCCACGCCCTCCTGGCGGAGGAGGCTCTCGAGGCTCGCGCCGATGAGCGCCGCGCGCTGATAGGTGGGGACGACGACCGAGACCTCCGGCGCGGCGCTCATCCCGGGCCGTCCGCCACGGCGAGGTCGAAGGCGCCGAACATGGTGCGCGCGAAGCCGTCGAGGGAGAACTGCGTGATCAGCCGCTCGTGGCCCGCCCGCGCGACCCGCGCCCGCGCGGCGGGGTCCTTCAGGAGCGGGATGATCCTCGCCGCGAGCGCCGCCGGGTCGGCGGGGGGGACGAGGAAGCCGCTCTCGCCGTCGACCAGCATCTCCGGGATTCCGCCGACGGCCGTGGCGACGATCGGCCGCGCGAGCGCCATGCCCTCGAGCAGCGCGAGCGGGAACGGGTCGCGGTGCGCGGCGTGCGCGAGCACGTCGAGCGTGCGCACCACCGGGAACGGGTTCGGGAGGAATCCCGTCACGCGGACGGCGCTCTCGAGGCGATGCGCCGCGATGCGCTCGCGGACGCTCGCCTCGTAGGCGGGGTCGCGGAACGAGCCGACGAGCAGCACCTCGACGTCCGGCACCGCCTCGCGGACCTTCGCCGCCGCCTCGACCAGCAGGCCGGGGTCCTTCCGGGCGTCGAGGTTCCCGACCATGCCGATTCGCGGGCGGCCGTTCGGCTCGAAGCCGGCGGGGACCGGCGCGGACGCCTGCCGCTCCAGCCATGCGACGTCCATGCCGTTGTAGGCGACGTGGGTGCGCGTCCCGGGCGCCCAGCCGCCGATCGCGCGCTCCGCGAGCGACAGCGAGTCCGCCGACGGCGCGATCACGTGCCGCGCCCGTGCGAGGAGGTGCTTCCGGTACGGGCCGGGCTCCACGTAGCTCGAGTACACGTGCGTCACCGGCGGGCGGCGCGCGACGCGGCCCGCGAACAGGCTGTGCGGGAACGTCGACAGGGTGCACGCGTAGAGCACGTCGGCGGCGCGCGCCATGCGGGCGAGCCGGAGAATCGTCGCGGGCAGCGTCAGGCGGTTCGCCAGCCGCCGCCAGCCGCGGAGGCCCGGCAGGTAGCTCACGATCTCCGGCGGCAGCCCGACCGCCGCGACGAGCGGATCCGGCGCCGCGACGACGATGCGCATCTCCCAGCCGTTCCGCGGCGCGGCCTCGACGAGGATCCTGAGCGCGCGCAGCATCCCCGCGTGATCGGGGTGTGAGAGCGTGACGAGCGCGCGCCTCACGCGCGTCCTCCCGACGCGGGCGCGGGGTCGAACGGCCCACCGCTGCGCATCAGCTGGCGGAAGCCGGCACGCGCCGCGTCCGCCGGCGCGATGCTGTCGATGGCGCAGCGCCGCGCGACTATCCGATTCACGATCCACGCCGCGAGCCGCCTCCGCCGCGCGCGGCCGAGCCCGCGGCCCGCGGCGTACGCGCGCAGCACGCGGGCGCGGTCGGTCGCCGTCAGACGCGGCACGACGAAGCGCCCGAGCTGCACGAGATTCCGCCGCGCCCCGATCGCGACCAGGAGCCGGCTCCGGCGCGTGCGGTCGTTGTCGAGAAACACGAAGGCGTCGTCGCGCACGCGGACGTTCGTCGGCACGAGATCGCCGTGGACGAAGCCCGCCTCGTGGAGACGCGCGACCTCCGCTCCGAGGCAGCCCAGGAGGCGACGCTTCGCCGCGCGGTCCGCACCGAGCCGCGCCGCCGCGGCGAGCAGCTCCTCGCCGCCCGCGTCGCGCGTGACCAGGAGCCCCGCGTTGCCGCGCGCGCCGACGAGCACGGCCTCGGGCGCGGCGAAGCCCGCGGCGACGAGCGCCTCACCCATGCGGAACGCCCGCCAGGCGCGCCACGCCCCCGGCGCCTCCCAGTGCTTCACGAACAGCACGCCGTCGCCGCTCCGGATGCTGGTCGTCCGCGCATGCCGCGACGTCCGCCCCGCGCCGCTCGCCACCGCGGCCAGGCAGGCGCCCGCGTCGACCCAGGCGGCCTTCCGTCCTCGCCATCCCCCCTCGGTCCAGTCGTCCACCGCTATGTCCCGTGTCGCGCCGCGCGCCAAGCGCCCGTCACGGCCTCCGTGCCGATCGTGCGCATGCAGACGCGTCCGATCGGACACGTCCTCAGGAAGCACGGCGCACAGGGGGCGGTGCCCGTCACCGCGAGCGCCTCGGAGCCCCACGGCACAGAGCGCGCTGCGCTGGTGGCGCCCCACAGCGAGACGGTCGGGACGCCGACCGCCGCGGCGATGTGCAACGCGCCCGAGTCGGGCCCGAACGCGAGCTGCGCGCGCCCGAGGACCGCGAGCAGCTGGCGCAACGACGTGCGTCCGACGAGGTCGCGCACGCCGCCGTCGCTTCGCCGCACGACCTCCGCGGCGAACCCCGTGTCCGCGGCGGTCCCGAGGAGCACCGCACTCGCGCGGTCGCGGGCGCGCAGTGCGCGCAGCACCTCGGCCGTCCGGTCGGGGAACCAGCGCCGGCTCGGACACGAGCTGCCGACGCACGCTGCGACGATCGGTCGCGCGAGTCCCTGCAGCAGGACGTCGGCGTCGCGCGCCTCCGCCGCCGTCGGCGCGAGCCCGAACTCGACCGGCGCGGGCGGCAGGCCGAGCGCGTCGGCGAACGCGAGGAACTGCTGCAGCTTCGGCCGCTCGACGCCCTGCTCCACCACGTGCACGTTCGCAAAGAGCCAGTTGCCCTCGCGCCCGTCCGCGCGGGCGAAGCCGAGCCGCTGCCCCGCGCAGCTCGCTCGGGCGACGATGCCGCTCTTGAGGCTCCGCCCGAGGTCGAGCGCCATCGTCCAGCCGCCCGCCCGGACGCGCCGGAGGAAGGCGAGGAACGCGCGCGCGCCGCCTGCGCGCTCGAAGACGACCACCTCGTTCAGCCAAGGGTGCCCCGCGAGGAGCGGCGCCGAGGGCGGCTCGACCGCCCAGCCGATCCACGCCTCGGGCCGCGCGCGACGGAGACGCCCGAGCAGCGGCAGCGCCCGCACGACGTCGCCGATAGCGCCCGGGAGGACGATCAGGACACGCACGCGGCCCCCGCACCCGGCCCGTAGCCGGCGGCGAACGCCCGCCGCAGCTCCGACCCGCCGAGCGCGCCCTCCGGATCCAGCTTGGCGAGCGAGCGCGCGAGCCGCGCGAGATTCCGCCGCCGGGCGCCCGCGCCGAGCGGCCCCGGAACCACGCGCGCACGGTCGAAGTCGATCACCACGACGTCGTGCGCGCCCGGAGACGTGACGAGGAGGTTCGTCAGGTTGAGGTCCGCATGGTACACGCCGGCGTCGTGGAGGCGGGCAACCGCGCTGCCCGCGCGGCCCGCGAGCGCGCCGCGCTCCCGCGCCCCG
>JADMIO010703195.1_pt1 | contig 59161 bp, 52 predicted proteins | sample 8958161 | NCBI WGS metagenome assembly JADMIO01 (sample SAMN16585339, study PRJNA669376) | soil metagenome | isolation source: Crop rotation soil | place: USA: Cullars Rotation, Alabama | collected 2011 | reverse complement strand
GCCGCGACTTCAAGTCACGTGAATTCCAAGCTTCGGATCCCACTGTGCTGGAAAGAAGAAGTGCCCCATCTCGTGGGCGAGCACCGGCCCCTCGGTCGAGGCGTCGTCCATCACCGCGAGCGCGATGGCCGACTCGGTCGTCCCGGCGACGTTCGCGAGGCCCGGCAGCCCGCTCGCGATGCCCCACCAGCTCTGCTTCGGCGTCGGCTCCACCATGAAGACGTGCAGCGCCTGTCCGTCGCCGCCCACGCTCGTGAGCGCGAAGAGGTCCCCGAGGTCCTCGCGCTCGACCCGCACCCAGCTCGCGGCGACGAGGTGGAACGTCACGTTTCCGCGGTCCAGGCCGTAGAGCGGCCGCATCACCTTGGCCAGCGCGTCGAGGCGATCGCGCGCGCCCTGGAGCTTCGCGTAGTTGCTCGGTGTGACGACGTCCCCGTCGATGTCGAGGCCCTCGGGCAGGTAGACGTGCATGTCGACGTAGCCGCCGTGGAACTGCCCGTCGGGCGTCGACTGGATCCGCACGGTGCCACGTCCGGGATGGCTGAACTTCGCCGTCCAGGCGCCGGCCTTCACCGCCGGCATCGAGTCCGGGTGGTTGCTCCCCGGCACCCCCGCGGCGGCGACGTCGCCGTAGCTCGACACGGTCGTCTCGTGATCGCCCTTGTAGACGATCGAGCTCGCGATCACGGCCGACGCCGCGGGGCTCGTCACGTCGAGGACGGCGAGGTCGTCCGAAGGCGTCGTCGCCTGGATGCCGACGTTGAAGCCGAGCGCGTACGCGGGGACGGTGAAGCTCACCTCGGTGTTCGCCGCGACGTCGCCGAGATCGATCTCCGCGATCGGATTCGTGGCGCGATCCTCGACCTTGCCCCACGTGTCCGGCGGGGGTCCGGTGTCCGGCCCGGCGTCCGGGGGCTCGGGAACCGGGTCGACGACGCCGCCCTCGAGGCCCGCGCCCGGCTCTTCCGGCGTCTCCTGGAACGCCGAGCCGTCGTCGGACACGCGTCCGCCGCACCCCGCGAGCGCGCCGAGGCCCGCCGCACCGGCGACGATCGAGCGGCAGAAGATCGCTCGCAGTCGGTCCCTGCGATCGGCGTCCATGGGTCCTCCCTCTCCCTCGATGGTGTCACATGGCCGCCCCCGGCGCATTTCCATCGGGCTCACCCTCGAAAACAGCGACAAAACGAGGGGTTCGGACCTCCCCGCTTGCAATCCCCGCCGATCTGCGGCAAAACCCGTCCCCCCGCCCGGGAAACCCACGAATTTCCGTGGCCTCGGGCACGCCGGGACGAAGCAGCACCGCTGCGTAAACCGGTTTTTCGCGGCTCCTCGCCGGGCATCGCCCGTCCGGACCGCAAAAAAGGCTGAAGCATGGCTCGATACACAGGACCGGTCTGCAAGATCTGCCGCCGCGAGGGGATGAAGCTCTTCCTCAAGGGCGAGCGCTGCTACACGGAGAAGTGCTCCCAAGGCCGACGCCCCTACCCGCCCGGCCAGCACGGGCAGGCGCGCGTGAAGATGAGCGAGTACGCGGTCCGCCTCCGCGAGAAGCAGAAGCTCCGCCGCATCTACGGCGTCGTCGAGCGCCAGTTCCAGAAGTACTACTTCGACGCGACGCGCCGGAAGGGCCGCACCGGCGAGGAGATGATGGGCCTGCTCGAGAGCCGCCTCGACAACGTCGTGCACCGGCTCGGCTTCGCCTCGTCGCGCTCCGCGGCGCGGCAGGTGGTGAAGCACAACCACATCCTCGTCAACGGAAAGCGCGTCAACATCCCGTCCTACGTCGTGTCGCCCGGCGACAAGATCGAGGTCCACGAGGCCAGCCGCAAGAGCGTCTTCATCCAGGCCGCGCTCGCGCAGGTCGACAAGCGCCCGATGCTCACCTGGCTCGAGCTCGACAAGGCCAACTTCGCCGGCGTCATGAAGGGCCCGCCGCAGCGCGAGGAGCTCAACGAGCCCGCCATCCGCGAGCAGCTCATCGTCGAGTACTACAGCAGATAATCCTTGCAGAATACACGCTTGTGACACACGGGCAGGCAGCGGCGGCGCCGAGGGAGCGGGTTCCCGGAGCATCGCGGGACTGCCGCGTGAACCCCCCCCGAAGAGAAGAGAGAACAAGAAGGATGACCAGCATGAACATCACCACGCGCAACTGGCGCGATCTCATCCGTCCCCGCGGCATCCAGATCGACGCCGAGTCCCTCACCGACTTCTACGGGCGGTTCACCTGCGAGCCCCTCGAGCGCGGCTACGGCATTACGCTCGGCAACTCGCTCCGCCGGATCCTGCTCTCCTCGCTCCAGGGCGCGGCCATCACCGCCATCCGCGTCGACGGCGCGCTCCACGAGTTCACGACGGTGAGCGACGTGGTCGAGGACGTCACCGACATCATCCTCAACCTGAAGGAGGTCGTCTTCAAGGCGGCCACCGCGCGCCCGTACACGGTGCGGATCAACAAGGAGGGCCCGGGCCCGATCCACGCGCGCGACATCGAGCTCTCCGAGGGCCTCGTGTGCCTGAACCCGGACCACCTCATCGCGACGCTCGACAAGAAGGGCCCCCTCTCGATGGAGCTCACCGTCGGCGTCGGCCGCGGCTACGTCCCCGCCGAGAAGAACAAGACGGCGACGATGCCGATCGGCACGATCCCGATCGACGCCCTCTTCTCCCCGATCCGCAAGGTCAACTACACCGTGACCAACGCGCGCGTCGCCCAGGTCACCGACTACGACAAGCTGACGCTCGAGGTCTGGACGAACGGCGCGGTGAAGCCGCAGGACGCGGTCGCCTACGCGGCGAAGATCATGAAGGAGCAGCTCTCGATCTTCATCAACTTCGAGGAGACGGAAGAGACGAGCTACCAGGCGAGCCCGGGCGAGGACGAGCCGCTCAACGAGAACCTGTTCCGCTCGGTCGACGAGCTCGAGCTCTCGGTCCGGAGCGCCAACTGCCTCCAGAACGCCAACATCACCCTCATCGGCGAGCTCGTGCAGCGCACCGAGCAGGACATGCTGAAGACGAAGAACTTCGGGCGCAAGAGCCTGAAGGAGATCAAGGAGATCCTCGCCAACATGGGGCTCTCGCTCGGGATGAAGATCGACAACTGGCCCCAGATGCTCGAGCGCTGGAAGTCGCAGCAGGCCCAGGCCTAAGCCCGTCAGCCCCGCGGAAGAAGGAAGAGAGAGTCATGCGCCACAAGAACGCAGGTCGGAAGTTCGATCGAAACACCAGCTCCCGCCGCGCGATGTTCAAGAACCTCGCGGCGAACCTCGTCCTGCACGAGCGCATCGAGACGACCGACGCGAAGGCCAAGGAGCTGCGCAAGGTCGCCGAGCGGCTGATCACGAAGGCGAAGCGCCTCGGGAAGGTCGCCTACACCCCGCAGGAGAGCCTCAACGAGAGGCAGAAGGCGGAGCGGCTCCACGTGTCGCGGCTGCTCCGCGCGTTCCTGCCGCGCTTCGGGACGAAGGTCACGAAGGACGGCGGGTCGACCAAGGTGGACCTCGTCGAGAAGGTCCTGGTCGACCTCTCCCAGCGGTTCGCGGAGCGGCCGGGCGGCTACACGCGGATCGTGAAGTTCGGGCCGCGACGGGGCGACAACGCGCCGATGTCGGTGATCGAGCTCCTGGGCAAGGGCAAAGAGGAGAAGGCGGAGGAGTAGGACTCAGTACTTGGCGTCGAGCCAGGTCCACCGGTCCTTGATCCACTGCTTCGTGTACGCGACCTCGCCGTCGAAGTCGGTGAAGTCGGTCCGCGTCGACCAGCCGGCGTAGGTCAGGTACTTGGCGCGCCACTTCCGCTCGTCGCGGCGCGCGCACTTGTCGACCTCCGCCAGCATCACGTCGAGCGCGGCCATCACGCTCGCCTGGCTGATCTCCTTCTTCAGCGTGGCGTCGTAGCGCGTCTTCAGCGCCGCGGCGAAGGCCGGCTCCGTCAGGAACCGGGTGAAGAGGTGGTTGATCGTGCTGATCGCCTCGGGGTCGGCGTTCGGCGGATCGCGCTTCGTCTGCCACGTCTGGCCGAACGAGGCGTTGAAGTCCCACGGCACCATCTGGAAGAGGCCGCCGGCGGGGTCGTGGTAGTGGTAGCTGTTCTTGCCGAGCGTATCGCGCGCCTCGATCGCGGTCGTGAGGATGAGCCAGTCCTGGTACGCCTTGACGTCGATGCGGGTGCCGATCCCGGCCGCGAACGTCGCCTGATCCGACGTGGCCACGAAATTGACGAGGGCGACGAGGTCGTCGAAGGCACCGGGCTGACCCTGCTCGGGGAGGCCCTCCTGCTTCTCGAACCCGTCCCAGAGGATCGTCTTGGCGGCGCCGCCGGTGTGCTTCGTCAGCTTGAAGTTGGCGTCGTGCGTGACCGCCTTGTAGAGGTTCCCTTCCTGGAGCAGATCGTGGTCCTCCATCAGGTAGCCGTCGACGTGATCGGTGACGGCGTAGAGGCCCTGGTACTGCCCGTTGAGGACGACGACGGCGCTGTAGTGCTGCACCCGGATGTGCGTCGGGTCGAGCTTGTTCCACATCTCGAACGCGAGCCGGTTGCGGACGTACGCGTTGTCGTCGAAGGTCGTCATCAGGACGAGCGTGCGCTTCTTGAGGAAGCCGGCGGGCGGAAAGTACGGCTCGTTGAACTTGTCGAGCTTGTCGAACTTCACCGTGAACGACTTCTTCGGATACTGGAGCGACGCCGCGCCGCGGTACTTCGCCTCGGCGCTGTAGACGTGTCCGCGGTAGCGGATGGACGCCGGCGTCTGGGCGGCGTCGCTGATCGTGGGACTGGTGTCGAGGTGCAAGACCGGGAGCCCGAACTCCTCGGTGTACGTGAGCGGATCGAGCGGCACGTTCGCCGGATCGTCGAACTTGTCGGCGACGCCGATCTTGAACGTCGCCGTCTCGCCGGTCGACGGCACCGTGACCGTGAGCACGTAGACGCCGGCCTGGGCGAGCGTGGGCGTCCACGTCAGCTGCTTGGTGGCGTCGTCGAAGGTCGCGCCCGCCGGCAGCGGCGCGACGGTCACGACGGCCGGGGCGCCGGCGCAGGACACGGTCGCCAGGACCGGCTGCCCCTCCTCGACCCAGTACGGACCGCCTCCCTTGGGCTTGCAGCGTGGAGGGCCGGAGTCCACGACCATGGCGTCCACGAGGCCCGCGTCCTCGACCAAGGGGCTCGCGTCGGGCGCCTGGACGCCGGCGTCGGGGCCGGTCGTCTCCGGCGCGGCGCTGCCGCCGTCACCACCACACGCCGCGGCGTACGCGGCCACGGACGCCAGGAGGATCAGGGGAACGACGCGACGCATGCCAACCCCGAAGCATACCCGCCTCGCGGGGGCCTGCAACGGATCGCTTCACGACCGCTTCGTGTCCGGGTGGGGCTCGCCGTCGCGGGCGACCGACGCCGCGTGCGCGTCCTCGGGCTTCGACGTGCTGAGGGGATGGCTGCTCCCCGGCTGTCCCGTCGCGAGCGTGTGTCCGCGGGTGGACGGCGCGGACGCGTGCGGGGGCGCCTCCGTCCTCGGCGGCTCCGCGAACAGCTCCGCGATCGGCGCGGGCAGGGAGCGCACGACCGTCTCTCGCGCGGCCGGCGACAGGAGCTCGCCGAGGACGCGGCAGACGACCTGCACGTGCTCGCGGGCGAACCCCGCCGCCACGCGCTCGCCGCGCCGCGCCAGCGCGAAGAACCGGTCGACGTCCATGGCACGCAATCGGCGCGCACCCACGCACCGCTTGTAACGGCGCGGTAGCGCCGCGCCGAGCGTGCCGCGCTCCGCCGGCGGCAAGAGCCCGCCGAGCGCGGTCAAGGTCGCGCGCAGCGCGCGGCGAGCGTCGTCCGGCGTGGCCGCGCCGATGAGGGCGGCGACACGGGACACCAGCGGATCCTCCTCGAGCGGAAGAGCGTCGTCCATGCGAGGGGCCTCGCAAGGCCCGTGCCTGCCGCCGCGCGTGGCGAGGAAGAGCAGGGGGGTACCGGGTCGGGGGAGGGTCGCGAGTCACTCGGACCCGGGGGGTATCGGGTCGGGAAATGCTCCCGAGTCACTCGGCTCGCCGGTCACCCCTCCTCGTCCGGCGCTCCGCCCTGCCGCGCGAGATCCTCGACCTTGATCCCGTCGGTCTTCATCCCGCGGGCGCGCTTGGTCATCGTGGCCAGGAGGTCGTCGAGGCTCGGCGGCTCTCCCTTGATGAACCGGAGCGGGTTGACGCGGGCGACGACGAACGTCCTCAGGTACGGGCTCGTGAGGCCGCGCGCCTTCAGCTTGGCCACGGCGTCGGTCACCGCGTCGTCGAGCTCGAGCAGGAGCGCCGCGCGACGCTCGCGCTCGGCCGACGCCTTCGTGAGCGGGCCGTCGACCCAGCGATCGACCTTCTTCAGCGCGTTCGCGTAGGCGCCGCCGGAGATCCGGGGCCGCGCGAGGTAGGCGAAGCCGAGCGTCGCGAGCGACGGCTCCTCGAGCTCGAGCGCGTACGTCTCCTCGGTCGCGTCGCCGAGCTTCGCCAGGTCCTGGTACATCCGCGCCACCTCGAGCGCGCGCTCGCGGAGGTTGTGCGCCTTCTCGATGTTGAGCGCGAGGATCTGGTAGGCGACGCGCCGCTCGGGCACGCAGAGGGCGACGATGGTCTTCGCGCCGAGGAGCCTCATCGCCGTCAGCCGGTGGTTGCCGTTCGGCGTGTGGTAGACGCCGTCGCCCTCGCGCACCACGATGACCGGATCGAGGAAGCGCCGCGTCTTGTCCATCGCGAACGTCAGCTTCTTCACGTGGGCGTCGGACGCGTCCCGCTGGAACGGCGTCGGCGACACCTTCTCGATCGGCAGCGCCGCCAGCACGAGCGCCTGTCCGCCGAGGGGCTCGCGGTACGTCGCGAGGACCGCGCCTCCGTCGGCCCGGATCCCGTCGGCGAGCGCCGCGGCGGCGGGCGGGAGATCGGCGAGCAGGAGGTCCGCCGGCGCCAGCCCGGTCGCCTCGACCTTCACCCCGCGGGGCTTCCTGGTCGCCGCCTTCTTGGCGCGAGGCTTCTTCGTCCCGGCGCCGTCATCAGCCTTGCTCTTCTTCGAGGTTGCCACGACGCGTGGCGTACGCGGCGGGGGGCGTGCGTGTCAAGGCGTCGCCGCGCTACGCTCCGCTGGTGCTGTACGTCGCCGTCGCCCGGACCAGCCAGGTGCTCGCCGAGACGTCCTCGCGGAAGAAGAAGGTCGAGCGCGTGGCCGAGCTCCTCCGCGAGCTCGCGCCGTCGGACCACGCGATCGCCGCGCGCCACCTCTCGGGCGAGGTCGGCCACAAGCTCGGCGTCGGCTACGCCACCGTCGGCGAGCTCCGCGGGCGGATCGCGCCCGCCGCCGAGGCGTCCCTCGAGATCACCGAGGTCGATCGCAGGTTCGCGTCGATCGCGGCGCTCTCCGGCGCCGGGTCCGGCACCGCGAAGAAGCAGGCGCTCGGCGAGGCGCTGGCGGCGGCGACCGCGATCGAGCAGGAGTTCCTCTCCGCGCTCGTCGTCGGCGGGCTCCGGCAGGGGGCGCTCGACGCGGTCGTCGTCGACGCGATCGCCCTCGCCGCCGCGCTCCCGGCGCGCGCCGTGCGCACGGCGTACATGCTGGCGGGAGACATCGGACGCGTGGCGGCCGCGGCGATGACCGAGGGCGCGGCGGGGCTCGCCGGCTTCGGCCTCACCGTGTTCCGTCCGGTCCTCCCGATGCTCGCGCAGAGCGCCGACACCGCGGGAGAGGCGCTCGCGAGCCTCGCGGGCCCGGCCGCGCTCGAGCTCAAGCTCGACGGGTTCCGGGTGCAGATCCACAAGGACGGCGACGACGTGCGCGCCTTCTCGCGCGGCCTCAACGACGTGACCCGCGAGGTCCCGGAGATCGTCGCCGCCGCCCGGCGCCTCCCCGCGCGCCGGCTCATCCTCGACGGCGAGGCCGCCGCGTTCGGCCCCGACGAGCGGCCGCTGCCGTTCCAGGACACGATGCGCGGGCACGGCGCCCTCCGGCTGATGCTGTTCGACGCGCTGCTCGTCGACGAGGACACGCTCCTCGCGACGCCGGCGCGCGAGCGGTTCGACGCCCTGAACCGCCTCGCGCCGTCGCTCGCCGTCCCGCGCCTCGTCACCGCCGACCCCGTCGCGGCCGACGCCTGGTTCGAGGACGCCGTCCTGCGCGGCCACGAGGGCGTCATGGTGAAGGCCCTCGACGCGCCCTACGACGCCGGAAGCCGCGGCGCCGCGTGGCTCAAGATCAAGAAGGTCCACCGCCTCGATCTCGTCGTCCTCGCCGCCGAGTGGGGCTCGGGCCGGCGGCGCGGGTGGCTCTCCAACATCCACCTCGGCGCGCGCGATCCCGCGGGCGGCTGGGTCATGCTCGGCAAGACCTTCAAGGGCATGACCGACGCGATGCTCGCCTGGCAGACCGCGGAGCTGCTCGCGCGCGAGGTCGATCGCGAGGGCCACGTGGTCCACGTGCGCCCGGAGCTCGTCTGCGAGATCGCGTTCAACGGGATCCAGCGCTCGTCCCGCTATCCGGGCGGCTTCGCGCTCCGCCTCGCGCGCGTCGTGCGCTACCGCGGCGACAAGACGGCGGCCGAGGCCGACACCATCGACGCCGTCCGCGCGATCGCGATCCAGGGCGGCGTCGTTCCGGAGTGACGGGGCCGCGGTGTTACGATGCGAGCGGAGGATGACGCCCGACACCTTCGATCCCTCCACGTTCCGGTTCAACTCGCCGCTCGGCAAGCGCATCCTCGCGGTCGCGCGCGGCGGCGATCACGCGCACCCCGGCGAGGAGGAAGCGATCCGCCGCACCCTCGAGCCGCTCGCGGCCGCGGCCGGAGGGAGGAGGCGCTGGCTCGACGCCGGCTGCGGGCGCGGAGGAACGGCGGACTTCGTCACGCGCGCCGGGTGGGCCGAGGTGACCGCCTTCGACATGGACGACGTCTCCATCGCGGAGGCGCGCGCGCGCTATCCGGCCGTCACCTTCCACGCGTGCACGGTCGCCGACGCGCCGCGGACCGTGCCCGGTCCGTTCGATCTCGTCTATCTCTTCAACGCCTTCTATGCGTTTCCCGACCAGCCCGGGGCCCTCCGCGCCCTGCGCGAGCTGGCGGCGCCGGAGGCGACGCTGGTGATCTTCGACTACGTGGATCGAGGCGGATTCCGCGACTGCGCCTTCGCCGGCCTCCCGGAAGCGAGGCACTGGCGACCCCTCGACGCCGCGCTCGATCGCGGGGCCTTTCGGACGACGGGCTGGGACGTCGAATCGGTCGAGGTCCTCGATCGCGAGTACGCGCGCTGGTACGAGGCGCTCGTGTCGCGCCTCGACCAGAAGCGGCCGGAGCTCGAGGCGTTCGCGCCGGCCGAGGCGATCGCGTACGCGCGTCGGGTGTACGGCGCGATGCTCGACGCCGTCCGGGAGGGCGTCCTCGGCGGCGCGATCGTCCGCGCGCGGGCGATCTAGAGAGCCCGCCTCAGCGCACCGCGCCGGTGGCCGGATCGAGGACGGTGAGGCCGCGCGCGACGTCGCCCCTGTACTGGGTGTACGGCCCGCCCACGAGGACGACGGTTCCGCACCCCGATCCGCACGTCGAGGTCCCGGCCGCGAGCGCGAGGACGGCGCCGTCGTAGCCGTTCGGTGCGCCGCCGCCGGGGCTGAAGGTGGTGTCGAGCGCGCCCGAGGCGAGGGCGATCCTCGCGATGCGGCTCGCGCTGTTCGCCGCTCCCTTGTACGCGGTGAACGCCCCGCCGGCGTAGACGCTCGTGGGGGTGACCGCGAGCGCGAGGACGCCGTTCCCGTCCGTGAAGCCGTTCGCCACGAGCCCGGGAGGATTGAACACCGGATCGAGGCCACCCGTGGCGAGGCCGATCTTGACGATCCTGTTCGCGCTGTTCGCCGCTCCCCTGTACGCGGTGAAGTCGCCGCCGGCGTACAGGTCCGTGGCGGTGAGCGCGAGCGCGAACACGGTGTCGTTCAGGCCGTTGGAGGTCGCTCCCGCAGGGCCGAACACGGGGTCGATTCCCCCCGTCGCGAGGGCGAGCTTGGCGATGCGGTTGGCGCTCGCGGCGGCGCCTCTGTACGCGGTGAAGTCGCCGCCCGCGTAGACGTCGGTCGCGCCGAGGGCGAGGGCGCGGACGACGTTGTTGAAGCCGTTCGCGGTCGCGCCCGCGGGGCTGAAGGTCGCGTCGAGGGCGCCGGTGCTGGCGTCGAGCTTGGCGATGCGGTTCGCGTTGCTGGCCGCGCCTCGATAGGCCCTGAAGTCACCACCGGCATACACGTGCGTGGCGTTCGCCGCGAGCGCGAGCACCGGACCGTCGAAGCCGTTGGCGGTGGCGCCGACGGGGCTGAACGTCGCGTCGAGGGCGCCGGTGCTGGCGTCGAGCTTGGCGATGCGGAGCGCCGAGCTCGCGACGCCCTTGTAGGAGGTGAATTCGCCGCCCGCGTAGATGTAGCTCCCCGAGGCCGCGAGCGATCTCACGACGTCGTCGACGCGCGGGGTGAAGGCCGGGTCCACCGCGAAGCGCACGTCGTCCACCTTGGCGAGGTTGCTCGCGGAGCTGCCCGCGTACACCGAGAACCTGCCCCCCACCCACAGGGTCGTCCCGGAGAAGACGGCGCTCGCCACCGTCGTCGTCGCGGCCCCGGCGACGCCGCCGAGGTTGCTGCCAGCGGGGACGAAGCCGGCGTCGAGCGCGCCGTTGACGGCGTCGAGCTTCGCGAAGCGGATCGCCGATCCGGGCAGGCCCCGGTAGGCGTTGAAGTCACCGCCGGCGTAGAGGCTGCCTCCCGACAGCGCGAGCGCGTGGACGGCGCCGTCGAAGCCGTTGGCGTTGGCGCCGATCGGGCTGAACGTGGCGTCGATCGCGCCGGCGAGCGAGAGCTTCGCCAGGCGGACGGCGGAGTTGGCGCTCCCGCGGTAGGCGTTGAACGTGCCGCCGGCGTAGACGTCCGTCGGTCCGAGCGCGAGCGCGTTCACGACGCCGTCGAAGCCGTTGGCGTTGGCTCCGGGGGGGCTGAACGCGGCGTCGATCGCGCCGTTCGCGAGCGCGAGCTTGGCGATCCCGCGGGCCGAGTTGTTCGTGCCGCGGTAGCTCGTGAACGCGCCGCCGACGTAGACGTGGGTGGCGTCGAGCGCGAGCGCGTTGACGTCGTTGTTGAAGCCGTTGCTCGCCGCCGGGCTGAACGTCGTGTCGAGCGCGCCGGTCGTCGGGTTCAGCTTGGCGATGCGCTGGGCCGATCCGGCGCCCGGGCCCCGGTAGGTGATGAACGCGCCGCCGACGTAGAGGTCGGTGCCGTTCGTCGCGAGCGCGTTCACCGCGTCGTTGAACCCGTTGGCGTTGGCCCCGGCGGGGCTGAACGCGGTGTCGAGCGTGCCCGTCGCGATGCTCAGCTTCGCGATGCGGCTCGCGCTGTTCGCGACGCCCCGGTACGTCGTGAAGGCGCCCCCGACGTAGACGTCGGTCGCGCTCACCACCAGCGCGCCGACCGCGTCGTTGAACCCGTTCGCCGCGGCCGGGCTGAACGTCGTGTCGAGGGCGCACGTGGCGGCGTCGATCTTCGCGATGCGGTTGGCCGGCGCCCCCTGGTAGGTCGTGAAGCTCCCGCCGACGAAGATCGCGGCCGGCGTCGTCGCGATCGCGGACACGTCCCCGTTGAACCCGCTCTTCAGCGGGCACCCCGTCGGCGTCGCGCGCGTCGCGCCGGCCGCGGTGTCGAGGGCGACGAGGTTCGACGCGGCGTACGGGGAGACGCGGTTGAACGTGCCGCCGATGTACCAGGACGTGCCGACGTGCAGGAGCGCGTTCACCGTGCCGGCGCCGGTCGCGCTCGACACGCCGAGCCGCGGGTTGTGGAACGACGGTCCGGCGTCCGCGCCGGTTTCGGTCCCGGCGCCGTCCGAGGTGCTCGTGTCACCCGCCGTGCCGGCGTCGGCGGTGTCGCCGTCCTCGGTCGCCGGTCTCGGGGCAGGCTCCAGCGGAGGTCCGCCGACGGGCGTCTCGTCGCCGCCACAACCGTGCACCGCCGCGAGCGCGGCGCCGAGGAGGATCATCACGCCCGAGGTCCGCAAGAACAGTCCACGCATCATCCACGTACCTCTACTTGGGGACCCCGCCGATCGTCCTGCAACCGAACGCCACGTCGACCTTCGCCGTGGGATCGCCCTTCACCAGATCGCACGTCACGCCGCAGAGGAGCACCTTCTTCGGATCGGTCGGATCGTCGTAGTGCCATCCGGTGCCGGCGCAGTCCTTGTCGTACTTCAGCGTCTCCTGAGGCTTGCCCCCGGCGGTGAGCGCCACGTTGACGGCGTTCGGGTCGAGCGTCTTTCCGTCGGGCGGCGCCGGGATCACGTACTCGCAGGAGAGCGCGCTCCCGCGGATCAGGTTCACGGCGTCCTGGAAGTCCTTCGCGGTGTTCGCCGGGTTGCTCGTGTCGACGAGGAGCGCGGCCTTGGTCCCGCCCGCGCTGGCGATGCCGTTGAGGTTCGTGAGCGACTTCCCGACGCCGATGACATACGTCGGGATCGTCGCCGCGTAGACCGCGACCGACGCCTCGACCTGCGCGACGCTCCCGCAGTCCGTCGGCTCGCCGTCGGTGACCAGCACCACGACGATCTTCCGCCCTGGCTTCTTCTGCGCCGCGGCGTAGCCGATCGCCGCGTCGGCGGCGGCCTTGGTGGGTGTGCCGCTGCAGAACGTCTGGGCGTCGATCGACTTCGCGAAGAGGACCGGTTCCGGCAGCGGCGAGAGCGGCACGTCCGGCGTCGTCCACGCGGTCGTCATGGCGGCGCACTTCGCCGCGTTCCCGCTGCCGCAGAAGTACTGTATCGACGCCGTGACCCCGGCGCTCTTCGGGTCGGCGAGGAACAGCTTGAGGCCGGCCATGCACGGGGGCCACTTGGACGCGTTGTTCATGCTGTCCGAGCGATCGACCATGAAGACGAGATCCGCCGGGATCTTCTCCGCCGTCGCGACCGAGGCGACGCAGGCGGCGTCGGACGCCTCGGGCAGCGCTGCTCCGTCGCCGCCGCTGAAGGTCCCGTTGCCGGCGTCGGCGGCCGCAGTGGGCAGGGCCGCGTCGGGAGCCTCGCTCCCGGGCGGGAAGACGCTGTCCTCGCTCGAGCCGCAGGCGACGAGGACACCCAGCCCGACCGCCACGGGGAGCACGCGCCTTCGCATCGGAACCCTCCTCGAAGCGAGGATCATAGCACGCGCCGAGGCCGCGCTCACCCTCCCAGCCGGGCGAGGATCTCCTCCGACACCTCCCACAGACGCCGCGCCGCGTCGTCGTCCTCGGCCGCCTTCGTCGGCGACCGCTCCTTGCAGCGGACGAAGTACTTCCCCGTCACGCCCTCGACCGAGGGATCGCGGGCGAGGAACACCGTGGTCCGCGCGCCGTCGTCCTCGTTCATCAGGAACGGAGCGGCGAGCTTCCACGCGAGCCCCACGAGGCCCTTGTTGTTGACGCCGAAGCTCGAGGCGATGACGCCCGGGTGGAGCGAGTTCGCCGTCACGCGCTTGCCCGCGAGGCGCCGCGCGAGCTCGCGCGCGAAGAGGATGTTCATCAGCTTGGTCGTGCCGTAGACGGCGGGCGAGAAGTACGATCGCTCGCTCTGGAGATCGTCCCAGCGGATCTTGCCGCGGCGGTGCGCGTTCGACGCGACCACGACGACGCGCGCGGGAGCGCTCCGCTCGAGGAGCTCGAGGAGCTCGGTCGTGAGGAGGAAGTACGCCAGGTGGTTCACGGCGAACGTCATCTCGAGCCCGTCCTCGGTCGTCTTCCGCTCCGCGTAGATGGCGCCGGCGTTGTCGACGAGCACGTGGAGCTCCTGCCAGCGTTCCTTGTATTCTGCAGCGATCCGCCGGACCGCCTTCATCGAGGAGAGGTCGGCGACGAGGAGCTCGCACGACGCCGCGCCGCGCTTCGTGCAATCCTCCTTCACCGCCTCGCCGAGGTTGCGGTCCCGGACCACGAGCACGAGGTGCGCGCCGTCCTCCGCCAGCGTCCGGGCGGTCGATCGGCCGATGCCGCGGCTGGCTCCGGTGATGAGGACGCGCTTGCCTTCCAGGCTGGCCATGTGTCGAGGCTAGGCTAACATGACGCGGATGGTGCTTCGGAGGTCCGTCGCGGGCGCCGTCATGCTCGCCTTCGCGGCGTGCAACTCGGTTGCGGGCCTCGGAGACTACACCGAGGGAACGGCGGTCACCGGCGGCACCAGCGCGGCCGCGGACGGAGCGGCGAGCCCCGCCGACGCCCAGGCGGCTCCCCCGGCGGAGGGTGGACCGGCCGCGACGCCGGACGCGCAGCTCTTCGACAGCGGCGTGCTCGTCCCGCCGACCGACGGGGGCGTCGCGTGCCAGCCCTGCGGAGTCGGACCGACCGCCGAGTGCTGCGTCCCCGGGAGCCCGAAGCCGCAGTGCCTCGAGAGCAACCACTGCGGAGCGTGCGCGACGACCGGCAACCAGTGTGCCGGCAACCGCGACTGCTGCGGCGGGGGACGCTGCGCGGCCGGGGGAACGATCGTCGGAATGGGGCAGTGCCAGCCGTACTGCGCCGAGAAATACAGCACCTGCTACCTCACACCCTGCTGCCTCGGGCTCAAGTGCACGGACCAGGCCGGCTTCAAGCAGTGTCTCTGAGCCGCTCGCTGAAAGAAATCGACCGCTCGGGCGTTTCCTCACTGTCAGGGTCGACCCTTGACCCCATGTTGAGGAGAGATGAACGCGTACCGCGGAGGGATCAGCTTCGGTCTGCGTAGACGGACCGAGTTCGTGAAGGTGGCCCGGGCGCTCGAGCCCTCGCTCCCGCAGCTCCACAGGGTGTACGCGCGCCGGTGGGGCCGCATCGTGGGGGGCGCGACGGGCACCCTGCTCGCCTTCATCTGGCCCTTCACGTTCCTCCTCCCCCACACGAAGCCGCCGGACGGCGAGTTCTATCCCTCGCCGAGCTACGGCCTCTCGGGGTGGTGGATGGTCGGCTCGTTCCTCGCCGCGATCCTCGCCGGCTTCGCCGCCGCCCCGATCGCCAAGCTCCTCACCCGGGCGCGGTTCCTCACCAGGCAGGCGCCTGCGATCACGGGCAACGAGCAGCTCGACGTCGCGCGCCTCGACGCCGCCGATCCCTACGGGTCGCGCGCCCGAGCGCTGAAGGCGCTCGAGGTGCCGAGCGTGGCCCTGCCCATGGTCGCGGGCTCGATGCTCCTGCCCCTCGTCATCCACCTGGTCGTCTACGCGGCCTGGTGCGCCTTGACCTCGACGACGTTCAAGATGGACGACTACGCCGCCTGGATCGCGATGAGCATGGTGATCGTCGGGCACGCCCACCTCGCGCTCGCCGTCTGCGTGTCGCTCTTCGCGCGCAAGCTCGGGCGCACGCCGTCCGACGACATCGAGATGACCAGCCGGAACCGCGACTGGGGCGTCGCGCTCGGCGTCGCCACGCTCGTGGCGGCGATCCCGGGCGTCATCCTCCTCGCGGTGCCGCCCATCCTCGCCGTCCTCACCGGCCTCGCCTTCATCCCGTTCATGTACCTCTTCGTCCGCTCGCGGATCCTCTCCGAGCGCGGCGCGCTCGAGCAGGCGCAGATCCTCACCCGCGTGCGCGTCGACTTCACCGACATCGAGCGGACGCAGGACGACCTCGTGCACGAGGACACGGCCGCCGAGGTCGTCGACGAGGCTCCGCTCCGCAGGATGGTCGTCTAGGCGAGCCCGCGGTAGCATCCGGTCGTGGACAACGCGGCCATCTCGAGGGTCCTGATCGATCTCGCCGACGTCCTCGAGCTCTCCGGCGAGACCGTGTTCAAGGTGCGCGCCTTCCGGACCGCGGCGCGCGCGATCGAGGGCCTCGGCGACCGCGCGGAGGATCTCCTCGCCGCGGGAAAGCTCGGGGACGTGAAGGGCGTCGGCGACGGTGTCCTCCGCCGCCTCGCCGAGCTCGTCGAGACCGGCAAGATCGGCGAGCTCGAGGCCGCGCGGGCGAAGCTCCCGCCGGGGATCACCGACCTCATGAACCTCCCCGGCATCGGCCTCAAGACCGCGCAGCAGGTGTGGAAGGAGCGGGGTATCACGACCATCGAGGAGCTCGAGGCGGCGGCGAAGGAGGGGAGGCTCCGGACGCTCGCGCGGTTCAGCGAGGCGCGGGAGGAGAAGCTCATCGCCGCGATCGACGCGTTCCGGAAGCGCGCCTCGCAGCCGAAGCGCCGCCCGATGGCGGAGGCCCTCCTCCTGGCCGAGGCGCTCGTCCGCCAGGTCCGCGCGCTCTCCGGCGTCCTCGCGTGCCAGTACGCGGGCAGCCTCCGTCGGGCGCAGGAGACGATCGGGGATCTCGACATCCTCGTCTCCGCCGAGGCCTCGCACGCGCCGTCGATCCTCGACGCGTTCGCGACGATGCCCGAGGTGTCCGAGGTCCTCGGCAAGGGCGACACGAAGACCAGCGTGGTCCTCGACAACGGAATGCAGGCCGACCTCCGCGTCGTGCCCCGGGCCTCCTTCGGCGCCGCGCTCCAGTACTTCACGGGCTCGAAGGACCACAACGTCGCGATGCGCACCATCGCCGTCAAGCGCGGCCTGAAGGTCAGCGAGTACGGGGTGTTCGACGCGGACGGCAAGAGCCTCGCCGGCGAGGACGAGGCCGGCGTCTACGAGGCGATCGGGCTCCGCTGGATGGCGCCCGAGCTGCGCGAGAACCGCGGCGAGATCGAGGCGTCGCAGGAGAACCGCCTCCCTGCGCTCGTCACGCTCGGCGACGTCCGCGGCGATCTCCACATGCACACGATCGAGAGCGACGGCAAGAGCACCATCCAGCAGATGGCCGAGGCCGCGATCCTCCGTGGGTACGGGTACATCGCGATCACCGATCACTCCGAGAACCTCACGATCGCGCGCGGGATGACCCCCGAGCGGCTGCGCGCGCACGTGAAGCGGATCCGCGAGGCCCAGGAGCAGCTCGGCGGCAGGATCGAGCTCCTCACCGGCGTCGAAGCCGACATCCTGTCCGACGGCTCGCTCGATCTCGCCGGCGAGCTCGACGACCTCGACTGGGTCGTCGGGAGCGTCCACGGCCAGCTCGCGATGCCGAAGGAGCAGATGACGAAGCGCGTCGTGCGCGCCATCGAGAGCGGGAGGATCGACTGCCTCGGCCACCCGACGGGGCGGATGCTCGGGCAGCGCGAGCCGAGCGCGCTCGACTGGGAGGCCGTGCTCGAAGCCTGCGCCAGGACGGGCACGGCCGTCGAGCTCAACAGCTCGCCGCTCCGCCTCGACGTCACCGAGCACGCGGCGCGCGCCGCGAGGGATCGCGGCGTCCCGGTCGTGCTCAACAGCGACGCGCACAGCACGCGCGAGCTCGGGTTCCTCGACTTCGGGATCGGGATCGCGCGCCGGGCCTGGCTCACGAAGGAGCACGTCCTCAACACGCGCTCGCGCGCCGAGCTCCGCGCGTGGCGTGCGGCGCGCGCGTGATCCGCCGCGGCGCTCGCGTGTGGTCCCGGCGTCTCGTGCTCGCCTCGGCGCCGGCCCTGGCGGCGATCCCGTTCGCCGCGTGCGCCTCGTCGGAGCGGCCCGCGGCGACCATCGGGCCGGCGGAGGCGGGCGTCGAGGCCGGCGTACCCCCGCGGATCGTGTTCGTGTCCAAGGCGGCGTTCGCCGCGGACTTCGGCGGCGTGGGCCCGGCCGACGCGGCGTGCCAGGCCGAGGCGGCCGCGAGCAACCTCCGGAACGCGCCTCGCTTCGTCGCGTGGCTGTCGATCGCGGACAGCGACGGAGGCGTCATCGTCTCCCCGGGCCGCATCGCGGGCGACGGCCCCTACGCGGTGCCCTCCGGCCGCGTCGTCGCCCAGGATCACGACGCCCTCTTCGCAGCGCAGCTCGCGCTCCTGAAGAGCGGCGTCGACGAGGAGGCGGACGGCGTCCCGGCGAAGGAGCGCCGCGTCTGGACGGGGAGCACGGCGAAGGGGACACCCGAGAACGACTGCCGGGGCTGGACCAGCAAGGGTCCCTCGCTCGGCACGTACGGGTTGAGCGGCCGCCTCGATGCGACCTGGATCTTCGCGGGGGACGTGGTCTGCAGCGACGCGAAGGCCGAGTACCGCCTCTACTGCGTCGAGGGCTGACCTCGCGAGATCATTCGAACAATCTGCCTTTCGGCGGACGGGGAGGAAGATTTCGGGTTGCGGTGTCGTATGAGGGTGCTACCTGGTCGCACATGTGGCTGGGGAACCTACCCCCGCCCGCTACCCCTCGAGGTCCAGAAATGAACGCGTTCAAGTTTGCCCTTCCGCTCGTGGCGCTCTCTCTCTCGCTCGCCGGCTGCGCCGCCGAGGTCGAGGATGCGGAGGACACCGACTCGACCTCGGCCGAGGAGTCCGCGCTCGCGGTCGCGCGCCTCAAGGGGACCTGGGAGAGCAACACGGGCCCCATCTACTCGATCAAGTTCACGGGGAAGCTGGCGCAGACGCTCGGCGGCGGCCTCCGCGGCCACGAGTTCACCGCGCACATCGACACGGGCATCCGGTGCATCACGACGCCGTGCCCGTCGGAGACGGAGGTGACGGGCGTCTACAAGTCGTCGGGCAACAAGCTCACGCTCGCGTCGTTCGATCGTCCGTCGGCGGAGTTCGCCCGCATCCTCGGCGGCTACACGTCGACGCTCTCGAGCAAGGACCAGACGCTGAAGCTCAGGAAGTCGGACGGTACGATCAACCAGACCTTCCACCGCGCCGCCACCGGCGTGCGCTGCGGCACCACGACCTGCGGCGCCGGCCTCGAGTGCTGCAACCCGCTGATGAACATCTGCACGCCGCCCGGCGGCTTCTGCATCATGTGATCACCCCTCGCGCGCCGCGGCGCGCGAGGCGTCACTCGAGCTTCAGCGGCGCGGCGTAGTACTTCGTGACGGCGCGGGCGAACTGTCCGCCGTCGGTCGTGATGTCGGTCTGGTTGGGGGCGCCGACGCCGAAGGCCGCGCCGAAGCCGCCTGCCTCCGCGAAGTCGCGCGTGTGCTCGAACAGGTACTTCACCCGGTTGTCGCGATACTTCTTCGCCTGGCCCGGAGCGGAGGCGGGGACGCCGAGCGGCATCTGCCACCACAGGAGCGGCAGCCCGACCCGGTCGTGGATCGTGCGCGCCCAGGCGAGGTGCTCCTTGAAGTTCGGCGAGGTCGTGTTCGTCTCGTCCCAGTAGTACCCGCCGTCGTCGCGATCGCAGTTCGGATCGACCTTGGCTTCGAAGCACCCGGCGTCGCGATCGAGCGTCTCGAGGACCACCATGTCCGCCTCGGCGCCGCCCACGGCGCGGAGGAAGTCGCCGACCGCGGCAGGGTTGCCCGGGGCGCCGAACGTGGAAGCGTGGAAGCCGATCAGCGTCTGCGGCGCGAGCGCCCGCCCGAGGCGGACGACGCAGCGGCCGAAGCCGGAGAGGTCGTCGGGGAGGTCCTTGCACTCGGTGACGAGGCCCTTCACGAGCACCCTCACCGTGGAGGGATCGGATTTCTTCGACGCCTCCTGGGCGTAGCCCCAGAAGTCGGGCTCGATGTGGGCGAGCGCCGGCTTGCCGAGCTTGCCGAGCTGGTCGAACATGCGCCGGACGCCGGACCAGTACTTGGTCATGAAGTCGGTGTCCGCGAGGCCCGACAGGTCGCCGTCGTCGCGCGACGCCATCTGGTAGAGCGTGAACATCGACGTCACGCTCTTCGCGGCGTCGATGTTCGCGATCACGGAGACGAAGTTGCCGTCGTTGTCGTCTGGCCAGCCCTTCTCTCCCGCGAGGCCGGTGAGGTAGACGTAGTGGATGTCGAGCTTGACGGGGAGCGAGTAGATCCCCGCCTGCGCGAAGTCGAAGTTCTTCTCGGCGCCGGGGAGATCGTTGCCGTGGCCGATCAGGAACTGGCTCGCCCGCCCGAGCCTCTTGAGCACCCCGGTCGTGTCCTTGCCGGGCGGCGCGGCGGAGGGCTTCACCGCGGGCGTGGGCGACGACTCGATCTCCTCGGTCACGCACGCCGTCGAGCCGAGCGGCAAGGCCAGCGTGGAGACGAGCCCGAGCCCGAGGATCGCCCGCCGCACGCTACTTCTCCCTCACCACGAGGCCGCCCTTCAACCCGACGACGGCGACCATCGCGTCGCCGCGCACGCCCGCGGCCTCGCCCTGCGCGGAGTCGATCGTCACGCCGATCGCCGCGTCGGGGTCGTTCACGAGCGACGCCAGCGCCGGGAGCGCGCTCCGGAGATCCTCGGGCGTCGCGAGCGGCGCGATCGAGGCGTCCTTCTCGACGGCGCGGGCGAGCGCGTCCCAGTCGACGGACGCGCTCGCGCGCCTCACACGGTCCGGCTCGGCGAGCTTCACGGAAGAGAGTCGCACGCTCCTTCCATCATCGCTCCACCGGAGCCCGGCGTCGAGGCCCACGAGGCCGCACGCCTCCCCGCGGAGATCGGCGACGAAGCGAGCCCCGCGCGCGTCCGCCGCCGCGATCCGCACGCGCGCACCGTGGAGATCGATGGAGGGGAGGGTCGTGAGCGCGGCGGCGGCCTGCGACATCGGCGACACGAGCGCGAGGTGGACGTCGCTCTCCTTCGGGATCGCCGGATCCCAGACGAGCGGCGGGGGCGGGCCGGGAGGCGCGCCGCCGTCGCACGGACGCCCCGAGATCTCGGGCTCGGCGGCGATCGCGAAGCGCACGTGGAGGAGCTCGGCGGTCCCCGACACGGGTCCTTGCGTGACGGCGAGCGGCTTCAGGAGGAAGCACCCGCCGAGGGGGAGCTTGCGCGGCATGGAGAGCTCGCGCCACATGCGATCGGGGTGGAGCTGGGGCATCTTTCCATCGATCTCGCGCTCGACGGATCCCATGCGCTTGCGCAGCTCGGGCGCCAGCATCCCGGTGATGTCGATCCGGACCATGCCCCCGAGCGCGCGGAGCTCGCAGCCGCGCGTCACGACGATGGTCACCTTCGACGGCGCGAAGCGGTACTCGGGCGTCAGCCGGAGCGGGATCGCCGCGACCGCGCGCGCCTCGGGCGTGCAGTCCGCGTAGCAGCGCCCCGACGCGCAGATCTCCGCCCGCGCGTGGAGCGGCGTCTCGACGAGGAGGCGATCGCCCTCGACCTTGGTCGTGAAGGGGCCCCGGTCGACCGTGTAGTTGACGTGGCCGGCCATGCCCACGTCGTGATTGCGCTCCTCGGCGACGCGCGGCGGCACCTTCTTGTCGAGCTCCCGCTGCAGGTTGCCGAGCCGGAGCTCCGCCTCGACGACGACGCGCGATCGCGGGACCGAGAACGGCGGCGCCGGAGCGGGCGCGATCTCGCCCGGGGGGATCGTCACGGCGCACGTCTCCGCGGGCGCGCTCGCCGGGGCAGGGTCGTTCGATCCGCGGCCGCACGCCGCCGCGACGAAGAGGAAGGCCGTGGGGATCGCGCGTCTCACGCCGGCGCGCCCCGCCCCGAGGGGCGCATGTGCTCGGGCATCCCCGGCGGATCGTAGTCGGGATCCGGCGCTTCCTCGGGCGGGCGATCGGCCTCGGGGACGTTGCGGAGGTTCACCCGGATCCGCGTCCACGTCGTGTGGCGCCCGCGCATCGCGTCGACGAGGACGTCGTCCGGCCCGAGGTGCCTCGCCGCCTCGGGCCATCGCGCCTTCCACCGCTCGAGGCCCTCGAGCGCCGGCCCCTTCTCCTCGTGCTTCGCGATGACGAGGAGCGGGTGCGCGGCGCGTCGCGCGGCCGTCTTGGTGGGCTTCTTCGCCCGCGACGGCGCGACGCGCGGAGCCTCCCCCTCCTGCTTCGCGTAGTGGGGCGGCCAGGGCGCGTCCTTCTGGCCCTCGGCCTCCTGCCGCTTCGCGAGCTCGAGCAGCGGCTCGAGCGAGCCCGGGCGATCGTCGATCTCGCGGTGCGCGTCGCCGTTCGCGTGGAGGAGCGCGGGCACCGTCCGCAGGGTGAAGTCGCCCGGATCGCACCGGTCGACCTCGTCCCACCGGAGCGGCATCGACACCCGCGCGTCCTTCGTCGGCCGGACCGAGTAGGCGCTCGCGACCGTGCGGTCCTTCGCGTTCTGGTTGTAGTCGAGGAAGACGCCGTGGCGCTCCTCCTTCCACCACTTGGCCGTCGCGATCGCGGGCGCCCGGCGCTCGACCTCCCGGGCGAGCGCCACCGCGGCGCTCCGCACGTCGTGGAAGGACCACCTCGGGTGGATGCGCGCGTAGACGTGGATCCCGCGCGAGCCGCTCGTCTTGAGCCAGCCCTCGAGCCCGTGGTCCTCGAGCGTCGCGCGCGCGACCTTCGCCACCTCGACGATCTGCTTCCACGGGATCGCCGGCTGCGGATCGAGGTCGACGCGGAGCTCGTCCGGGTGCTCGATGTCCTCGACGCGGGTGGGGTGGGGGTTGAGATCGACGCAGCCGAGGTTGATGATCCACGCGAGCTGCGCCGCGTCGGTGATGACGAGCTCGTCGGCGGTGCGGCCGGACGGAAAGGAAAGGGTCACGGTGGGGAGCCAGGCCGGCCGCTTCTCCGGCGCCCGCTTCTGGAAGAACGGCGCCTTGGCGATGCCGTCGACGAAGCGCTTGAGCACGATCGGGCGGCGGGCGATCCCGCGGATCGCCCCGTCGGCCACGTCGAGGTAGTAGCGGACGAGGTCGAGCTTCGTGATCCCGGCGTCGGGGAAGTAAACCTTCGACGGGTTCGAGACGACGACCTCGCGGCCGCACACCTCGAGGACCTCGCGCTCCGCCGCGGCCATGAGACGGAGGATAGACCCATTTTTCCTGGCGATGTGGCTACGTTCGACGGATGGCGGACTCCCCGGAGAGCGTGGCGAGGCGGGTGGTCGACCTTGAGATGCGGTTCATGCAGCTCGAGAAGTTCGTCCACGACCTGTCGAGCGTGGTGGCCGCGCAGCAGCGGACGATCGACGCGCTCGCCGCCGACGGGAAGCGGCTCCGGGAGCGGGTGGTCGATCTCGGGATCGACGCCGGGCCAGGCGAGAAACCGCCGCACTACTAGGCGGCCTAGATCGCGCGCCAGGTCGTTCCGGTCGGGCCGTCGCGGAGCTCGATGCCCTTCGCGACGAGGTCGGCGCGGACCTCGTCGGCGCGCGCGAAGTCCTTCCGCGCGCGGGCGTCGGTGCGCTCGGTGACGAGGGCGTCGATGGCGGAACGGTCGAGGCCCCGCGCGTCGATGCGCCGGGCGGTGACGCGGGCGAAGAAGGCCTCGGCGTCCGCCTCGGCCACGCCCAGGATGCGGGTGACGTGGGTGACGGCGGCGAGGACGGCGTCGAGCTCCTCCTTCTCCGGCTTCTTCGCGTCGCAGAGCTCGTTCGCCCGGGCGAAGAGGCGGTTCACCGGATCGAGCGCGCCGGCGGTGTTGAGGTCGTCGTCGAGCGAGGCGTCGAAGGCATGGACGAGCTCGGCGGCGACGTCGCCGCGCTTCTTGCCCGACGCCTTGGCGGTGGCGAGCTTCGCCGCGAGCTTCTGGCGGGTGTCGTAGAAGTACTCGACCTTCTTCTCCGCCTGCTCGAGCGCGGGGAAGCGCACCTCGCCGTCCGGCGTCTCGGCGAGATCGAACGCGAGCGGCGACCGGTAGTGCGTCCCCAGGATCCAGTAGCGGATCGCCTCGCCGTCGATCCGCGCGCGCAGGCGCCGGAGCTGGAACCACTCGGCGAAGCGCACCTTGCGCGCGTAGATCTGCTCGAGGGCCCTCTCCTCGGCCGTGAGCGCGTCCTTCCGGGCGCGGAGCGCCTCGAGCTTCGGGCGATCCGACTTCGAGATCTTCCGGAGCTCGGGATCGGCGTGCAGGACCGCGAGCACCTCGGGCGAGAACGCGGCGTTCTTCTCGATGTCCATCTCGATGAAGCCGTTGTGCATCCAGGCGCCGGCCATCGGCGGCCCGTACGCGGCCTCGCTCTGCGCGATCTCGTTCTCGTGGTGGGGGAACTTCAGGTCCATGCCGCCGCCGTGGACGTCGAACGTGTCGCCGAGGTGCTCGTGGGACATCGCGGAGCACTCGATGTGCCACCCGGGCCGTCCGTCGCCCCAGGGGGAGGGCCAGCGCGCGCCCGCCGGCTCGTGGGGCTTCGCCGACTTCCAGAGCGCGAAGTCCTGCTCGTTCCTCTTGGTCTCGCCGCTCTTGCCGCGGCCGTACTCGGCCTTCTGCACCTCGAGCTTGCGCTTCGAGAGCTTGCCGTAGTCGGCGAAGGTCGCGACGTCGTAGTAGACGTCGCCTTCCTCGGTGACGTAGGCGTGGCCCTTCGCGATGAGCTTCTCGACGATCGCGACGATGCCCGGGATCGTCGTCGACACGCGCGGCTCGATCGCGGGCGGACGGCACCCGAGCGCCGCGAGATCCTCCTGGTACGCGACGATGAAGCGCTCCGCGACCGCGCGCGGGTCCTCGCCGCCCTCGAGCGCGACCGCGATGATCTTGTCGTCGACGTCGGTGTAGTTGCGCGCGTACGTCACGCGATCGCCCTGCGCCTCGAGGTGCCGCACGAGGACGTCGAAGACGACGGGCGGCCGCGCGTTGCCGACGTGGATGTACCCGTAGACGGTCGGACCGCAGACGTAGATCGATCGCTCCCCGGGCGTCCGCCGGGGCATGGGGATCGTGGCGTCGGTCAGGCTGTCGTGAACGCGGGGGGCCATCGAGCCTCTCAGGTACCCCGCGTGCATGAGCGAAGCAACAGGAGGATCGGCGTGGATCCAGGATGGGCGGCCGCGCATGAAGCCCAGCGCTGCGTTCATTGAATTCACTGGCGAAATTCACATGAAAGTACGGCATCAGCGCACACGGTACGGGCAGGGTTCTTGCGTAGGTACGGGTAGGGTGAGCCGTCAAACCATCATCGCCTGCGTCATCGGAGCATCGACCCTGGCTGCGCCCGACTCTCTCGCCGCGCCGCCATCGACGTCGCCGCGCCCGGTCGTCGCGAGCAACTCACCGCGGCCCGTGGTGGCGCTGCCCGCGCGGCGGATGCCGGCGGCGGTGCAGGAGGACGACACCAAGCCGGCCGAGCCCCACGACGCCGTCCGCGTCGGCGCGCTCGCGGGGGTGGGATTCCCGAGGCCGCTCGTGTTCGAGGGGATGGTGAAGATCGCCGACTGGGTCGGGGTCGGCGGCGAGTACGCGACCCTGCCCACGATGAAGTTCGGCGACGTGGACGCGAAGCTCGCGTCGTACTCCGCGGACGCGCGGGTGTTCCCGTTCCGCGGCGCGTTCTTCCTCGGCCTCCGCGGCGGCTACCAGCGCTTCGACGCCGCGACGACGGTCGCGATCCCGACGGCGGGCGCGAGCGAGTACACGGCGACCGTGTCGACCTGGTACTTGAACCCGCGGCTTGGTCTGCTCCTGACGACCTCGATGGGCCTGACGATCGGGACCGAGGTCGGCGTGCAGCTGCCCGTCTCCTCGAAGCTGTCGACGAGCGCGCCCGCCGAGCTCGCCGGCCTGGTCGGCGAGCATCCGGCGATCCGGTTCTTCGGCGGGACGATGCCGACGGTGGACCTGCTGCGGGTGGGGGGGCTGTTCTAGGCGCGCTCTTGGGGCACCCCGGGCTGAAGCCCGGGGCAGCAAAGTCACTTGATGATCTGCTGGTAAGCCCGCCCCTTGAGGGGCGGGCTGCCATTTCGCGCTACGGGAGCGAGCGCCGGCCGATAGGATCGGCATGCGCGGATGGCCGCCTGCGAAACACCTCGTGCACGTCGTCTGGTCCACGCGCTCGCGACGACGAATCCCACCGGACACTCTCGACAAACAGCTCGCGGCGATGCTCGGTGCACCAGACCTGGCAAGAGCTCGACACCCGTAGCGCCTCGCCCACCTCCCGAGCAGGCAGCCCGCGCAACGGGCTTCACCACAGGCCATCCGCTGACTTTGCTGCCCCAGGCTTCAGCCGTGTCAAGCCTGGGGTGCCCCAAGTGACCGAAATCTAGAGACCGACCTCTCCCGAGAGCCTCTCGAACGTCTACGGCAGGGACGAGCCCGACCCTCTCGACCACGAGGAGCCAAACAGGGAGGACGCGTCCGACCCCGATGGCCTTTCGAAGGCCTCCCCGTGTGGCGTGCTCCCTCAAGCGGCACCCCGGGTGGCCGCTGATCGCAGAGCCGGACGCGCCGGCGTGCCCGGGGAACGAGGAAAAGATCCGGATGAACGGCGACACGCCTCTCCTCGAGACGGTGGGGCGGTGGATCGCCGTCGGCAGGCACCTCGCAGCACCTCGGAGCGTTGCGGCGCGAGGCTGACACCCTGGAGGCCAGAGAGGCGACCCGGACCGGGCGCCCCGACCCTCACCGAGTTCCGCGCGCGATGGATGCGGCTCGTCGTCGCCGTTCTCCGCAACCTCGAGATCTGTGACGCCGACCCCGAGACGATCGAGATCGTCCGGGGGCCCGTCCTCCGTGCGTCGGCGCGCGCGGGCCGCCGTTTCCAGGTCGGCGCGGGGGCGACCGCGAAGGCGGACACGACGGCGACGGAGGGCGCGGCGCCCCCGCTGCGGTGACCGGCTCATTGAACACCATGTCTTGACGGGGCCGACCCGTCCCGCGAGGCTCGGCTCCGGGCAGGGAGGTCGCCATGGCGAAGGCGAGAGCGCGTGCGCGCCGTGTGTGTAGAGGAGGGGTGTAGACGTGGCGGAGATCGCCCTTGTCCGGGTGGCTGCCTTGCCGAACGGTGTGCCCGCGCCCGACCCGCTGCTTCCCGTCGTCGGCGCGTCGATGGAGGCCGTCGTGCGAGCGCTCGGGCAATTCGCTCGGATGGACGAGACCATTCTTCTGCAGGGGCCGACCGGGTGCGGCAAGACGCGACTCGCAGGATGGTGCCACGGGCGCTCCACCCGGTCGAATGGACCGTTCGAGCAGGTCGACCTCGCGGCGAGCCCCGATGAGCTCCAGCTGAGCGCCATCGTCGGCTGGCGGCGGGGTGCCTTCACCGGCGCCGCCGGCGACACGCGGGGTGCCCTTGCGCGCGCGGCGGGCGGGACCCTGTTCATCGACGAGGTGGACAAGCTTTCGCGGAGATCGCAGGCTGGCCTGCTCGGCATCCTCGAGTCGCGCCGCTACAGGCCGCTCGGCGACGGTTCGTCGGAGCGGCACGCCGACGTCCGCTTCATCGTCGGCACGAACGCCAACCTGCGCGAGCGGGTGCGGTCAGGGGCGTTCCGCGAGGACCTGTACTACCGCATCAACGTGCTGGCGATGCGCATCCCGGCGCTCGCCGAGCGGTCGGACGAGATCGCCGGATGGGCCGCGCACATGCTGGGAGAGATCTCCCGGAGAAATACGGCCTCGGCCGGGGAAGCGCGACCGCCGACGCTGTCGCCGGACGCCGCGCACGTCCTCGGCGAGCAGCCGTGGCCCGGAAACCTCCGGGAGCTGGAGAACGTCCTCCGGCGCGCGTACGCGTTCGCGCTCCTCGACGGCGGTGGCGGCCGGGCCGAACTCTGCGTGGACACCAGGCACGTGGAGCAGGCCCTCGCCCAGGACAGAGAGGACGGAGATCGGGCGCTCCTTGAGTCCTTCCGGAGGACGGCCCAGGTGTTCGTGAAGCACGCAAGACGCCGGCGCGTAAAAGGCCAGGCGCTCGATCTCGACGCGACGAGCGCGCTCCGAGGGTTCGTGCTGCTCGCTGCGGCCCGCCACGGCGGCATCGACGGTGCGCTGCGCCTGCTCGGGCACGAGCGCGAGATCGACACGGGAAACCGGATCCGGTTCGTGCGGCGGGAGATCGAGCGCGCGGTGGACCTCTGCACCCTCGTAGGCCTCCCGCGTGCGGGCGGGAGGCTTCAAGAAATGATGCACTCGCTTCAAGAATCGAGGCGAGAGAAGGCGGCAGACGTGACGGGAGACGGAGAGCAGCCGAGGAAGTCGCGCAGGCGCCGTGCCCCTGGCCCTGGCGTGGCCCTTGCTCGGGATCGCGCTCAAGAACTGGAGGGCGATCTGGAGAACCCGCGCGAGCGGAGTGGTGGCGTTGGGAACGGGCACGTCGCATCGGGTCCCTCGGGCGCCCGCGAGCCCCGTCCGCCTGTCGACTGACCTGCTGGCGACAGCCGGCGCTGAAATGAGGAGGGCTGCAACATGAGCATGTGGCATGTCATCGTGAAGAACATGAAGATCCGCTTTCCCCCGGTGACCGACGGGAACGCGCACTACGCCGAAGTGGTCCGAGCTCTCGACGTCTCGAAGTTCAAGACTGGCACCCTCTATGGCCGGCTGATGGACAACACCGGCTCCCTGGGCAACGCTGGCTTCCAGATGAAGCTCGTCGGCCTCCCGTACTGGCCCGACGACGACGCGAACGTCCGCGTGTCCATCTCCGGCGCCGCGGACGATCCGGCGAACGCGCCCGTGCTCTTCCAGCCGCGTTCTCCGACCGTGCTCACGACCTCGTTCGATACCAGCATCTTCGACCATACGAGCGACCTGGGCGACGTGATAACGAGGCTCGACACCCAGGTCTCCACGAATGTCGGGATCGTCGCCTCGACGCTCAGCATGCCGGCGATGCGCGTCCTCGCGTGCTTTTTCGTCCAAACGGGCGGAACGGACTTCGATCACGGCGGGACGATCAGCATCTCCGTGGGGATCGCGCTGAACGAGTGCTAGCTGGCCGCCTACGCACGGCAGGCTGGGGGAATTGTGTTCAACAAGCCTGAGCGCGCATTTTCGCTAAGGGGCCCGCGACGGGGCCCCTTCGTGGCCCGCTCCGTGGGCGCAACACAGGGAGATGGAAGACGCCATGGCAGATCCCGAAAGCTGGAAAGGAGACTGGAAAGGAGGACCCGTACCGGGCACCGTTCAGCCCTTTGCTCATCACCTTGGCATCGATCCCGCCGCGAAGAAGGTCTTGGACAGCGTGGGTGCGGCCGCCGGTCCAACGGTGAAAATGGTCCCCCGGTTCCTGGTCGTCGGAAAGGAGCCTGTCGGCGGCTTCGTGCCGGACTTCCCGACCATCTGGCAAGCGATGGAGACGATCCCGTGGGTCGACCCCGGACACTCGGACGACTACTATACGACCCACCCGAAGCCGGCGAAGCCGCACTCCTTCGGAGACCCCTGGACAATCCTGGTCCTTCCTGGCTTTTACGTGGAGTGGGTCACGATGAGGCCATTCGTGAACTTGGTCGGACTCTACCTGGGGGGAGTTATCATCATCCCGCCGGATTGGCCAGACCGATGGGATGGTATCGTCGACCCCTATGACGACAAGTTCAGATTCGCGAATGTCTACCTCAACTCGTGCAGCACCCTCACGAACCTGTACCTGGGTGACTGGCCAAATCCGCGCCGATATGTGAACGGGAAGCCCGAACGCGCGGCCGAGAGTGTCTTCATCTGGGGTCAGGATCGGTGCAAAAGGCCTGACGGGACATACGGCGGCTACGGGGGCGATGTCTACGGATGCGGCGCCACGAATGTGTGGCTATTCCCGTTTTCCGAGACTCCCGATCATGCACCGGAGACTGGCACCGCCAAGAGGGACGATCCGTTTAGAAAGCTGTGGCACTCGCGGACGCGAGCCATCCGGATGTGCGGGCGGTGGCACACGTCGCTTTGGACAAACATAGGCGCAAGCTGCTACGCGCGGGAGGGCTTCGCCCTCGAGCTCATCGGAACCGGACGAAACAAGGCGGACGGCCTCCTCGCGGACTGTCACTTCATGGACTCCTTCATCGACGACTTTTTCGTGAGCGGACACGATCCCACCCCAGCCCGTCCGTTGCCAACCACTCCCCCGCCACCGTCCGGAGGGATCCTCGTGAAGGATGTGTTTGACGTGCATTTTCGCGATTCATATGTCAGGGTCAACAACATTCGCGACGCACTAGACCTAGCCACTGAGTCACGACCGCCTCCCTATCCTCCGTCATACAATATTTTGAGGCTGGAGCGCGCGCTCAATACCCCTGAGATCTACATGAAGACGGAGGCGCACCTCGAGGGGATGACAATGGTCCACGGCGCGGGACCGAAGTCGAGGTCGGCTCTGCATGTGGGCGAGCGTTGTGACTGCTTCCTCAGTCACTCCTACATCAGGTCAAAGAGCGGAACCGGACGAGCACACATCCTCAACTGCCTCGCAGAGGATACGGTCATCACAGGTGAAATCCTCGAATGAGGCTTGTGAGCGGCTCACCGAGACGAGCGGAGAGCCGCGGTCACCACGTCAAAGCGCTCACCGCCGTCGCTCAGCGACGTACGGCGCGATTATAGGAAGCTCGCCGGGGGTCAACACAACCCGCGTGATGTAGATCCTGCACCCGTCTGGAGAGAGCCAGTCGGGCCAGGATCTCTCATGGTCGGTGCTCGCGAGCTCTTCGACCGCGCGTCCGGCCCCGAACCGGGAGTCCGCGTTGGGCCGGGTCGCGACCGACATCTGGAAGTTCGTCGCTTCCAAGAAGTACATCGTCCTCTCGTCGCTCGACAGTACGGGGCGGACGGCGTTCTCGAGGACGACCGTGGGCGCCTTGTCCTGCCAGGACGAGCTCACGCGCGCAATGACGTTCTCGTAACCGCTGTAGTAGAGGGTCCGTTCATCCGCTGTCAGAAACGGCTCGCGTACCTCGTGGGGAAACGAGGCGATCGGGACCTCCGGATCGAGCGTGAAGGCGGCGTCGGAGGTCGCACGAGAAGCGGACGCCAGCATCCACCGCGGCCCGTTCTTCACGGACCGATACTTGGCGAAATAGATCGTGAGCTCGTTCCGCGAGATGGTGGGGTTCTGCGGTGCCCACGTGGGATCCGACACGCTGGGCGTTACCTTCACGATGGGCAGGCCAGCGACCGGGACGGGCGGCGAGAAAGCCGCCCGGCGATCTGTGCGCGTGGCAGTCCAGATCCCCGTACCCGAGTCCTCCGAGACGGTAAAGTAGATCGTGCGCTCGTCTGGCGTGAGAGATCCCCGATTATAGGCGGGCGTGTTGACCCCGTCGACAGGAGTCGCCTTGCCGAACGGGCCCGGGCACGCTGGATTTGCCGGGAGCGGTCCCGCATCCGCGGCCGGGACACCGCTGCTGGTTGCCCCCCCACACTGGACCGTGAACAGTAGGGGGAGGACTACGATCGCAAGTCGGAGGCGGACGCGCATCGCAGTCGAACCTTACCACGCCCCTCTACCCGCTGCCACCACTCTTGTCCGGCTGTACCGAGATCTCACCACCTGCCGTTTCGCGACGTGTAGGGCACGGCACGGCTCGGCACCTGCGCGCCCGTGAAGCCCGTGAAGGGCCCGTGAAGGGCTGGTGGTGGAATTTGCGGCGATGCCACGTACCAACGGCGCCTCCGCCCGCTGCGGGGTGTGGATCTCATCCTGAGCACCAGCTGACGTTTCACGACGTCTCGGGCACGGACACGGGCAGCTCGGCGCCCGTGAAAGGCTGGTGGGAGCATGCTGGTGCCAATCGCGTGTATCCAATGCTCGAGCATCTGAAGCGCGACGAGGTGGTCGCCTTCTTCACCGCCCGTGCGCGCGGATCATCGAGCCCCAAGCGGAAGGCCGAGTTCGTCTCGATTCCCGAGATCGCCAGGCTCCGCGCCAAGATTGCCCGTGGCCCGGTCCTGCGGGCGCCGGCGAAGGCCGGGAAGCGGTACGACGGAGCGCCCGCGACGCCGCCGGTGGTGAGCGGAGCGGCGGAAGGCCACCGAGCAGGCCCCTGACGCCTCGCCGCGACCTACCGGAGCAGGGACCGTCCCTGCTCGTCGAGGATCGTGTCGTAAAGCTCGTCCACGCTGCACGCGCTCGCGAGGGTGGGCAGCGAGAAGCTGCGGCCGCCGGTGTGGACCTCGGCCTCCTCCGGCCAGACGCCGTCCTCGCCGCGGCGGTAGACCTTCACCCGGCGCTCGTCCTGGCTCACGACGACGTAGGCTCGCAGGGTGGGGAGGGACTGCAAGTCGAGGCGCTTGTCCCCCTCGTCGTCGCCCTCGCGGCTCGGTGACAGCACCTCGATCACCACGGTCGGGTTGACGGTCGCCTGTCCGTCGTGCGCGGGGTGCTCGGGGGGCCCGCAGATGATCGACCCGTCCGCGTAGCGGGCGCGACCCGCCGCCGGGATCCAGAACCTTTGATCGGGGGTGTAGTAGCGGCAAGGAGCCTGCACGCGCATGACGACCAGGCCACCGAGCTTGCCGGCGATCGCGTTGTGCTCGTCCGAGCCGCCGGCCGTCGCCACGATCACGCCGTCGATGAGCTCGTGCCGGTGCTCGCTCGTCTGCTCGACCGCGAGGTAGTCGGCGTAGCTTGCGCGCCGCTCGAGCCGGAGGCTTGCCCTCATGGAACGAGCCTACCACGCGCCGATCAGCGCATCGAGAACGCGAGGACGCCCGCGACGCGGTCCATCACGACCGCGAAGACGGCGAGGATCCCGATCGTCTTCACCGGCCCGGCCAGCGCGTGCAGCTGCGCCGGAGAGGCCGCGCGCGCGGCGAGGAGGATCGCCACCTCGAACACGATCGCGGCGGCGAGGAGCGGACCCGCGACCGCGACCGCGAGACCGATACCCCCCGCGAGATCGCGCGCCGCTGCCTCGAGCGGGTGGACCGGAAAATCCCCGCGGGCGAGGGTCGCCGCGACGCGCGCCGGACCGCCCGAGGCGAGGAAGAGGAAGCTGGCGAGGAGCGACATCGTCACGCCGACCGAGGAGGGCCTCCCCTCGACGACCGGCGCCGCGACCGTGTCGTGGGAGCCGCGGAGGCCGTCCACGATGCCGCCCGCCATGGTCGCGGCCCACAGCGGCACCGCCGCGGCGATCGCGATCGGGAGCCCGCGGACCAGCTCGAGGACGACGAGGGCCGACCAGGGAAGCGACGCGTCGACCGGCCCTGTGGCGGGGATCGCCGGGAACACCGACAGCGCGAGCGTGATCCCGAACACCACGCGGGCCCCCGCCGGCAGGGCCCGGAGGCCGAACGCCGGGACGATCGCCACCGTCGGCGCCACGCGCGCCCACGCGAGGCCGAGCCGCGCGAGATCGATCCCCGCCGCGCCGAACGCCCGCACCACCTCCTCGATCAACGAGGCCATGCGCGGCTCCTTACCAGCTTTCCCGCGCGTTTTCGTGGTATCAACTCCTCGCCCATGGCCCTCGACCTCTCGTGCGTCGGCAAGACCACCGCGCCCACCGTCGTGCGCTACGGGTGGAAGGACATCGTCCTCTACGCGCTCTCGATCGGGGCGAAGAAGGCCGAGCTGGATTTCCTGTACGAAGGCCGCGGGCCCAAGGTCATCCCGAGCTTCGCCGTGGTGCCGATGTTCGCGCCGATGCTCGCCGCCCTCGAGGGGACCAAGGGAGACTTCGCCACGATCGTGCACGGCGGGCAGAAGGTGCGGCTCCACGCGCCGTTCCCGCGGGAGGGCGAGCTGTCGACGACGGCGACCGTGCGCGCGATCTACGACATGCGGAAGTTCGCGTTCGTCGTCTGCGACATGCAGACGAAGGACGCGGACGGCGCCGTCGTCTGCGACACGAGCGCGAACATCATCTACCGGGGCGAGGGCGGCTTCGGAGGGAGCCCGCCCCCGAAGGAAGAGAAGGTCGCCGAGGCGCCGAAGGATCGCGCGCCCGACTTCCGGATCGAGGAGGTCACGAGCCCGGAGCAGGGCCTGCTCTACCGGTTGAACGGCGACGTGAACCCGCTCCACGCGGATCCGACGTTCGCGGCGAGCGTCGGGTTCGCCGAGGGGCCGATCCTTCACGGCCTCTGCACCTACGGCTACATGGTCCGCCACGCCGCGCGCGGGGCGTGCCTCGGAGACGCGACGCAGATCGTCGAGGTCGCGGCGACGTTCCGCAAGCCCGTGTGGCCGGGGGACACGCTCGTCACGGAGGGCTGGCGCCTCGACGGCGGGCGGATCGCCCTGAAGGTCGGGGTGAAGGAGCGCGACGAGCAGGTGCTCACGCAGGCGTGGGTGCGGACGGCGTGAAGGTCGCGTAGACTCGTGGGGTGAAGCGCGCGACCCTCGCCCACGGCCTCGCGATCGTCGTCCTCGCCGCGTGCGGCGAGGACGGACCTCCGCCGGGGACGACGCCGGGGAGCGACGGGTCGGTCGCGCCACCGGGCGGGGACGGCGGCGTGGTCGTCGGGGGCGACGCGGCGATCGAGACGGACGCGGGCGCGGCCGCGGACACCGGGACGCCGGGGCCCAAGGGGCCGCTCTACGCGTTCACCGGGTCGAGCGACGGCAAGATCCGCGCGTTCGCGGTCGACGTCGCCGCGGCGACGCTCACGCCGAAGGGCGAGACGACCGCGGGCGGCAACCCGTCGTTCGTCGCGGTCGACACGAAGAACGGGCGCGTCTTCGCGGTGGACGAGTCGTCCTCCGAGGTGCTCGCGTTCTCGTTCGATCCGAAGACCGCGGCGTTCACGCCCCACGGCAAGACCGGGACGCTCGGCGCGGGGCCGGCGCACGTGTCGGTGAGCCCGTCGGGCGCGTCGGTGCTGGTCGCGAACTACACCGGCGGCTCGGTGTCGGTGTTCCCGGTGCAGGGGGACGGATCGCTCGGCGCCGCGAGCGACACGAAGTCGCCCGGGGCGAAGGCGCACCTCGCGATCACGAGCGCGAACGGGGCCTACGCGTTCGTGCCGTGCCTCGGGGCGAACATCATTGCACAGTACACGTTCTCCGCGGGCAAGCTCACCGCGAACAGCCCCGCGTCGGTCAGCCCGCCCGCCGGCGCCGGGCCGCGCCACCTCGCGTTCCACCCCTCCGAGAAGTGGGCGTTCGGCATCAACGAGCTGGCGAGCACGATGACGACCTACGGGTACGACGCCGCCACGGGGAAGCTCTCGACGAAGGACACCGTGTCGACCCTGCCCGCGGGCACGGCGACCGCCAACACGTGCGCGGAGGTCGCGGTCCACCCGGGAGGCGCGTTCGTGTACGGGTCGAACCGCGGACACGACTCGATCGCGATCTTCTCGCTCGATCAGGCGACGGGCAAGCTCACGCTGGCGACGACCGAGCCGGCGCGCGGGCAGACGCCGCGGAGCTTCGGGCTCGACGACACGGGGGCGCTCCTCGTCGTCGCCAACCAGAAGACGGGGACCGCGGGCGTCGGCAACCTCGCCGTCTTCCGCGTCGACGCCGCCGGCAAGCTCGCCGCCGCGGGGAGCCCGATCACGGGCGTCGGGTCCCCCGCGTTCGTCGGCCTCTTCCGGTTCCCCTGACGAGCGCCCCGGTCAGTGGCTGAGCGCGCTCACGCACGCGCCCATCAGGCTCATGCCGATGAAGATGACGGCGATGACGAGCCGGATCGTCCAGAAGGTGTTCCAGCCGCTCCAGTTGCTCGCGCGGTAGCCCGCGCCGCGGAACGGCTGCACCGGCGGGCTCCCGTAGCCCGGCGGCCCGCCGTAGCCGCCGAACGGAGCCACCGGCGGATACTGCGGATACTGCGGCGCCCCGTACGGCTGTCCGTAGGGCGGCGGAGCTCCGTACGGCGCCTGCCCGTGGGGTTGTCCGTACGGAGGCTGTCCGTACGCCTGGGCCTGCGGGCCCCACCCGGGCGGAGGGCCCTGCTGCGGCGGCGGGGGCGGCGCCGCGAGCGATGCGCCGCAGTAGTGGCACTGCGTCGCCGCCGGGTTCGTCTGGATGCCGCCGCAGCCCGAGCACGTGGGAGCCTGCATCACGAAAAGGTTACGGCTCGACGCCGGGAGCGACAAGGGCTATGAAAACCCCGAATTTCAAGCCGAGACGAGGAGATCCCCATGGCCAAGCTTCCGAAGAGCATCGTGATCGTCGCCGCCAAGCGCACCGCGTTCGGCACCCTGCAGGGGGCGCTGAAGGGGGTGACCGCGAACGACCTCGCGGCGCACGTCGCGAAGGCGGCGCTCGCGCAGGCGAAGATCGCCGTCGAGGACATCGGCCACGTCGTCATCGGCAACGTCATGCAGACGAGCGCGGACGCGATCTACTGCGCGCGCCACGTCGGCCTCAAGGCGGGGCTCCCGATCACGACGCCGGCGCTCACGGTGAACCGCCTGTGCGGCTCGGGCTTCCAGGCGATCATCAACGGCGCCGAGCAGATCCTCCTCGGCGAGACCGAGGCGGTCCTCGTCGGCGGCACCGAGAACATGTCCCAGGCGCCGCACGTGCTCCGCGGGGCGCGCGACGGCTGGGCGTTCGGCAAGGCGCCGCAGGTCGAGGACTCGCTGTGGAACGCGCTCACCGACTCGTGGTGCAACACGCCGATGGCGATCACGGCCGAGAACCTCGCGTCGAAGCACGGCATCTCGCGCGCCGACTGCGACGCGCTCGCGCTCTCGAGCCAGAAGCGGTGGGCGGCGGCGAACGAGCGGGGCGCATTCAAGGACGAGATCGTCCCCTACGAGATCACGACCAAGAAGGGCACGGTCGTCTTCCAGACGGACGAGCACCCGCGCCCGCAGACCACGCTCGAGACGCTCGGGAAGCTGCCGCTCGTCTTCAAGAAGGACGGCACCGTCACCGCCGGCAACGCCTCGGGCATCAACGACGGCGCGGCGTGTCTCGTCATCGTCACCGAGGAGCTCGCCAGGAAGAAGGGCCTCACGCCGCTCGCGCGCCTCGTCCAGTGGGGCGTCGCGGCGGTCGAGCCGAGCGAGATGGGCATCGGGCCGGTGCCCGCGGTCAGGAACGCGCTGGCGCGGGCCGAGCTCGACAAGGCGGACATCGATCTGTTCGAGGTGAACGAGGCGTTCGCGGCGCAGTACCTCGCCGTCGAGAAGGAGCTCGGGCTCGATCGCGAGAAGACGAACGTGAACGGCGGCGCGATCTCGATCGGCCACCCGCTCGGCGCGAGCGGCGCGCGGATCACGACGCACCTCGTGTACGAGCTCGCGCGCCGGAAGGGCCGCTACGCGGTCGGCAGCGCGTGCATCGGCGGCGGCCAGGGGCTCGCCGTCGTCCTCGAGCGGATCTAGGAGCCTGGAGGAGCCCCCAGGGCGGAGCGCTTCAGCTCGACCTCGGTCGCGGTCCGTGCGGTGCGTGCGGGCGCTGAGCCGAGGAGGTTCGACGCCCCGGCCCCGGGGTCGGTCGACTCCCGAGGACCGACGCGCGATGCCGCGCTCCTACCGCTGGCAGATCAGCCCTGCTCGAGGACGATCGCGTCCATCGCCCGCGCGATCGCGATGTCCGAGATGTCGGTGCCGCGCACGATCGCCCAGCTCACGGCGTTTCGCATCGTGTGCACCGCGAGGATCGCGGCCTGCGCGCTCGGGAAGATCCAGGAGAGGGTGCCCGGCTGCACGTTGTGCCACCCGTGCACGATGAGCCGCACCGACTCGTCCGTCTTCGGCAACGTCTTGACGGTCGGCCGCGGCGGGAGCGGAACCGCGATGTCGTGGTACGGAGCCTTCGCCAGCGCGATCGCCGCGACCCGCACGCCGCTCTCGTCCTTCGCCGGGGGCGGCTCGAGGAGCGGTCCGCGGAGCGAGCGCTTTCGTGACGATCGCGCCTCGAGCACGGTGCTCGCGGACTTCGGCCGCCGGGATACTGCTCGCATGGTCACGCCGTCGTCCGTTATGCATGTGCTTTTCCATCACGTAAAGCCTGAATTTCACAAAGAACCTGGCGCATCGCGTCACGGACGCGGCGCCTCCCGGATCAGCGCGAAAACGAGGCTAACATCCGGCTCATGACGGCCACGGGAACCATGCCGGCCCTCCCGCGGGCGGCCGCGGGGGTCCGGCCGTGGCCGCTCCTGCCGCTCGCGCCCGCCATCGTGGTCGTCGTGGGCCTGCTCGTCGCGGGAGCGATCGGCCTCGCCGGGATGGATGCGCTCGGCCGCGCGAGCGAGGATCACGCGCAGGAGCGCGCGGAGCTCCTGTGCGGCACCCTCGCCGCGCGCATCGGTCAGCTGCCGCTCGAGAAGCGGCTCGAGGCGATCCAGCTCGCGTCGCGCCGCGCCGGCGGCGAGTACATGCTCCTCAACCAGAAGGCGGACGTCGTGCGCGAGGTCACGCTCGGCACGCCCGGGCGGTCCGCGCTCACGCAGATCCTGGCGCGCAAGAGCGGCGAGGTGACGACGAAGCTCGGACGGGCGCGCTTCGCGGTGCGGCCCGTCGGCGTCGCGCCGGCGTCGGAGTTCCTCGTCGTGTTCGTACGCGCGCCGCAGTCCCCGGAGGGCGCGCCGGCGCTGCTGACGGCGCTGACGGCGCTGACGACGCTGCTCATCGGCGTGGCGGCGGCGGTCGCGTGGGCGGTCTCGCGCGACGCGACCCGCGACGTCGAGTTCGTGACGCGGCGGGTGCGGGGGATGGTCGAGACGCGCGTCGAGCCGACGGGCGAGCCCGTGCCCGCGCGGGCGATGGACGAGGTCGCGGTGCTCACCAACGCCTTCAACGAGCTCGTCGGCCGCTTCTCCGCGGCCGAGCGGGCGTACCGCCAGGATCTCGCCCGGGCGAGGAGCGCGGATCGCGATCGCGCCGCGTTCCTCGCGGCGGTGAGCCACGAGCTCAGGAGCCCGCTCAACGCGATCCTCGGGTTCGCCGACATCCTGCTCGCCGAGGTCGACGGCCCGCTCGACCGGGAGTCGAAGGAGGAGGTCGAACAGATCAAGGGCTCGGGCACGCACCTCACCGAGCTCATCAACGACATCCTCGAGTTCTCGGCCCTCGAGAGCGGGCAGCTCAAGCTGACGCGCGCCGAGGTCGACGTCGCGGCGATCGTGCACGAGGTCGCGCGCGAGCAGGGCGGCATCCTGGCGTCGAAGCCGATCCGGCTCGACCTCCAGGTCGAGGGTCGGGTCATCGTGTGGGCCGACGCGCGGCGCGTCCGGCAGATCGTGCAGAACCTCGTCGGCAACGCGATCAAGTTCACGCAGCGGGGCGGCGTCGTCGTGCGCGCCTGGCGCGATCAAGCCTCGGTCTACGTCTCCGTCGCCGACACGGGCCCGGGGATCGGCGAGAAGGAGCAGCAGCTCATCTTCGAGGAGTACAAGCAGACGCCGGAGGAGAAGACGAAGAAGCGCGGCTCGGGCCTCGGCCTCGCGATCGCGCGGCGGCTGGTGCTCCTGCACGGCGGGAAGATCTCGCTCGAGAGCGTCCTCGGCAAGGGCTCCACCTTCACCGTCGAGCTGCCGCGGCGGCACCACGAGGGCGGGCCGTGAAGCACGCGAGCCGCCTCGTGCTCCGCCTCGCCGTCGTCCTCGTGAGCCTCCACCTCGCGACGGTGGGGCTCGTCATGGCGTTCGCGCCGCGGCTGTTGCTGCTCGATCCCGCCGTCGTGGAGGCGTCCGCGCCGCTCCTGCTCGGGTGGGCGATCGTCGAATCGGTGATCCTCGCCGCCGCCACGTTCATCTTCGCGCGTCGGGCGACCCCCACCCTCCGGGCGCTCGTGACGGGTTCGTCGGACGTCGAGCCGGTTCAGGTGCTCGTGCTCGCCGGGCTGCCGCGCCGCCTCACGGTCACGTTCGGGACCGCCTCCACCCTCCTCGCCGCGTCGACGCTCCTCCCGCCGATCCGCCCGTCGGCCAACGACAACTTCACCCAGCTCGCGCTCGTGCTCCTGGCGCTCACGATGTCGAGCGCGGCGCTCCTGCCCGCGTACGTCACCCTCCGCAACCTCATCGCGCGGGTGCAGGAGCTCGTGCCGCCCCTCGTCGCGGCGGAGGCGTGCTCGCTCCTCGAGATCGAGCGGCCCGAGGGCGGGCGCGTCCGCGGGCGCCTCCTCGCCGCGGTCGCGGGGCCGGTCGCGTTCGTCGCGCTCGGCGCGTTCCTCCTCGTGTACGCCCACACGCGCGCCTTCGACACGACGTCGCACGAGGAGGACGCGGTGCTGATGGCGCGCGCGATGCTCTCGCCGCTCCAGGGCGGCGACGTCACCGGCCGCCGCGAGGTGATCGAGGAGGCCGCGACCCACGGCTTCGGCATCCAGCTCGACGCGCGGACGGGGGGCCTCGCCGTCGTGCACGGCGACGACGGCGAGACCCAGGTCAGCGTCCCGCTCGAGCCTGCCGAGGGGGGCAACGCCCTCGTCCGGTTCGACACCGCGCGATTGCCGCCGGTCACGCTGGTGTACGTCCTCTTCGCGATCGCGGCGACGGCGCTCGCGGCGGTGCTCGGCTCGCGCCTCGGCGCCGCCTTCGACAACGACATCGCGATCGCGACCCGCGAGGTGCGCGCGACCGGCGTCGCCGACGTGGTCCGGGGCACGCGCATGCTGGGCACCGTGCGCTTCACCGCGGTCGAGGGGCTCATGCACGCGATCGACGACCTCGGCGGCGTGTTCCGCGAGTTCGCCGCCGCGCAGCGCCGCGCGATCCACGTCCGTGAGGCGGCGGAGCGGATGCGCGGCCTCTTCCTCGCGTCGATGAGCCACGACCTCCGGAGCCCCCTGAACGCGATCCTGGGCTTCGCCGAGCTCGTGAAGCGGCGGCCGCTCACGGAGGGCCAGCGCGAGAGCCTCCAGATCGTCGAGCAGCGCGGCCGAGAGCTGCTCCTGCTCATCCAGACCATCCTCGACTCGGCCCGGGTCGAGGTGGGCGAGCTCGACGTCGCGCCGGACTGGACCAAGGTCGACGACGTCGTCATGGGCGCCGTCCTCGACGCCCGCGACCTCGCGCTCGGGTCCGACCTGCAGATCACGGGCGAGGTCCAGGGCGGCATCCGCCCGCTCTTCGTCGACGGCACCCGCATCGTCCAGGCGCTGACGGCGCTCATCATGAGCGCGACCCGCTTCACGGAGAAGGGGAGGGTCAGCGTGCGGGCGATGCTGGACGCGCAGGCCGATCGCGTGTCGATCGAGGTCGAGAGCGCGGGCAAGGGCCTGGCGAAGGAGGAGCGGGACAAGCTCTTCGACGCCTTCGAGAACGTCGAGCTCGCCCGGCGCCACGGCAGCCTCGGCCTCGGCCTCTCGCTGGCGAAGTCGATCGTCGAGATCCACGGCGGCACGGTCGAGGTCGAGGTGCGCGAGGGAGGCGGCACGGTCTTCCGGCTCTGGCTCCCGACCGCGAACGACCGGGAGTCGATCCGCAGCCGGGCCGCGAGCCGGCCGGTCTATCTTTGAGGCGAGCGTCCCGGGCCGAGGTGTGGCACGATCCAGCCCATAGCCTGGAGGTAAGGTCATGGGTGACAGGGCCAACGTCGTCGTCGGACTCGGTGTTCTCGCCACGCTCGGCGTGGTGATCGCGTGCGAGCGGGAGGCGGCCGCGTGCGGGGGCTGCTTCGCTCCGCCGGAGAACCCCTCGGTGGTGACCGATCACAACATGGTCCTCTCCGTCTCGCAGACGCAGACGACGCTCTACGATCAGATCAAGTACTCGGGCAGCCCGAAGTCCTTCGCCTGGGTGCTCCCCATCTCCGGCACCGCGAAGATCGGGATCTCGTCGGACGCGCTCTTCCAGGTGCTCGACCGGAGCACGCAGACGGCGATCCAGGCGCCGCCGCGCAACTGTCCGCCGCCGCCGAACTGCAAGAGCTCCCTCCAGAGCCCGACCGCCGCCGGGGCGGCGGAGGACTCGGCGGGCGGAGGCGTGCAGGTGCTCGCGACCGAGGTCGTCGGTCCGTACTCGACGGTCACGCTGGCGGCGACGGATCCCGACGCGCTCAACAAGTGGCTCGGCGACAACGGCTTCTCGATCCCGGACGACGTGAAGCCCGTCATCGGCCAGTACGTGACGGAGAAGTTCAACTTCATCGCGATGAAGCTCATCCCCGGCGCGGGGATCGACGAGATGCGCCCGGTCTCGGTCGCGCTCCAGGGCGCCTCGCCGGCGCTCCCCCTGCGCATGGTCGCCGCCGGCACCGGCGCCGTCGTCGGCATCACCCTCTACGTCGTGGGCGAGGGACGCTACGAGCCCCAGAACTTCCCCCTCTTTCACATCGAGGACCAGGAGCTCGCCTGGAACTGGGCGAAGAACCAGAGCAACTACAAGGATCTCCGCAAGGCGAAGACCGACGCCGCCGGCGGGAAGATCTGGGAGCTCGAGTCGAGCCTGACCCTCACCCAGGCGCAGATCAAGAGCCAGGTCTCCTCGCCGATCTACGATCCGGTCACGCGGCAGACCAGGACGGACGGCGGCTACCTCCCGATCACCGACAACGGCACGATCTCGAAGACCGCCGAGCAGGTGCGCGACGAGGACATGGCCACCCTCTTCGCCGGGATGAAGGGCACGCAGGTCCGCGTCACGCGCATTCGCGCCGACCTCGCCCACGCCGCGCTCGACAAGGATCTCATCGTGACGGCGCCCTCGAACCAGGCCGTCGCGACCAACGTCCGTGTCGTGACGAAGGAGCAGGACCAGCCGCTCTGCCCGGTGTACGACGGCTGCAACGTCACCGGACAGGCGCCGCGCGATCAGGCCGCCGCCGGGGGAGGCGTGACCTCGCCCAGCGACGGCTCGTCGTTCTCCTGCAGCGCCGCGACCGGCAACCCGTACGCGAGCGTCCTGTGCGTCGTCGGGCTCGCCGGGTTCGTCGGGCTCGTCGTCGCGCGCCGGCGCCGGGGGTGAGCCTCGTGCCTATCCGCGCGAGGCTCCTCGTCTCCGGAGGGCTCCTCTGCGGCGCGATCGCCGCGTGCAGCAGCACCGGCACGACCACGACGCCCGGCGGCACCTCCGACGCCGGCGCCGAGCCGCCGCTCCTCGGGGGCGCGCGGCCGCTCGCGTACATCCGCACGCCCGACGGCTGGGACGGCAAGAAGCCGCTCCCGCTCGTCCTGCTCATCCACGGCTACAGCGCCGGCGGGCTGGCGCAGGCGATCTACTTCGGGCTCGGCAACCTCGTCGACGAGAAGCAGGTCATCCTGATCGCGCCGGACGGCACGTTCGACGCGGGGAACAAGCGCTTCTGGAACGCGGTCGACACCTGCTGCGACTTCGACAAGAAGGGCATCGACGACGTGAAGTACCTCACCGGGCTCGTCGACGAGGTGGCGTCGCGGTACGCCGTCGACACGAAGCGCGTCTACCTCATCGGGCACTCGAACGGCGGCGCGATGACCCTCCGGCTGGCGTGCGACGCGCCGGGGAAGTTCGCCGCCGCGTTCGAGCTCGCCGGCCCGTTCTGGTCCGACCCCGAGGCGAGGTGCACGCCGTCGTCCCCGATCGCGCTCCGGGTGGTGCACGGGACGAAGGACGAATCGGTGCCGTACGACGGCGGATCGCTCGACAGCGGCGATCCCGGCCGGTCGGTCGGACCGGCCGGGATCGCCGCGTTCTTCGCGAAGAAGAACGGCTGCGCGGACACGCCCGCTCCGGCGAGCCCGGTCGACATCGAGGCGAGCCTGCCGGGGGCCGAGACGAAGGTCTCGCGTTACGAGGGCTGCAAGCCGGGCGCGGACGTGGAGCTCTGGACGATCGAGGGTGGCGGGCACCTGCCGGCGATCTCGGCCACGTTCCGGAACGCGGCGTGGGACTTCTTCAGCGCGCACGCGCGCTGAGCGGACCGCGCTTCACTTCAACCGCGCGACGCGTACGCGGGGCGCCGCGGCCGCGTCGATCGTCACGGACACGCCCGTCTCCGCCTGGTCGGCCTGCGCGTCGAAGGTGAGGTACTCCACGCCACCCGAGCGTATCGCCCCGTCGGCGGCGTCGAGCTTCTGCGTCTTCGGTCCCTTCATCTGCATCCCGTGAAAGGACGCGAAGAGATCCGCGCCGCGCTGCTTTCCGGTCACCGGATCGATCGCGGTGGGGAGGTAGGCGAAACAAGGGTTCACCGGCGCGGTGCCCGATCCCTTCGCGCCGTTGCTGAGCGCGAGGGCGGTGAAGAAGTCCGTCCCGATGTCCGCGAGCGACGCGCCGGCGCCGGTGGCCAGGCGCTGGGCGACGCCCTCCTTCGCGTCGAGCACGTCGCGCAGGAACGCGGTGCCGCCGCGCGCCTCGATCGTGCCGTCGGCCTTCGCGCCGTCGCCGCCTGCGCGATCGTACACGTATCGCACGAACAGGTACCCGCCGCCGCGAAGCACGCCGTCTCGCTTGGTGTCGTAGGTGGAGCGGGCGCCGAGCACCTCCGCGAGCGAGAAGTCTCCGATGCCGTCGAGGCCGGCGAGCGTGACGTACAGGTTGCCGGCCTGGTACCCGACGGCGTCCTGGGCGAAGGCGCCGAAGCCTTCGATCATGTACGAGGCGTCGGGCCACGCCGACTGGTTGTTCTTCAGGACCTTCCGGTTGAAGTGGTGGAGGTGCCCCAGCTCGTGGGCGAGGACCTCCTTGATCGCGGCGGGCGTGTTGTAGGGGGGCGCGATGTCGGCCGGCGGCGTGAGGTAGATGTACTCGCCCTTGTTGCCCGCTCCACCGCAGCCCGTGACCTCCAGCAGATCGCACTGGGAGAAGAACGCGACCGCGCTGTCCTTCGTCAGCGGCGAGAACACCAGGCCGACGTGGCCGTCGCCGTCCGCGTCCGATTCCACGCCGAAGATCGCGCGCTCGCGAGGCACGATCGTCTTGTCGAAGTCCGCCAGGAACTCGGTCGTGAACGCCGCGTCGAGGACGGCGGGGTGCGCGGGGGTGGTGTCGAGCCAGACGACGCCGCGCTCGCTCACGGCCGACACGGTCGCGGTGATGGTCTCGACGCGGCTCCCCACGGGGACGGTCAGCGTCCTCGTCGTGCCGACGGCGGGCGCTTTCCCCGCGGGGCCCGTCTCGGGGGCCACGGCCTTGTCCCTCCACACGTCGCTCGGGAGTGCGCACCCCGTGACCGGCTTCGCCACGCCGCTCGCGCTCTCGGGCACGCCTCCGGCGACCGTGTACTTGTAGTCGAGCTTCGACGCGTCGAACTTCGTGGATGCGAGGATCATCACGAACTTCTCCGTGCCCGCGGCGGACGCGAGCGTCACCGCGGCGCGCCCCTCGACGACCGGGACGTCCGCGACCTCCCCCGGCGCGAGGACGAGCGGCCCCGACGGGGCGGGGCTCTCGCTGCCCGTCCCCGCGTCGACCGGCGCCGCGGAGGGCGCGCTCGACGTTCCACATCCCGCGCAGAGCACGATCGACAGGCCGAGGGCTCTCGTGCTCATTTGGCCCCGTAGACGAGCCAGAACCGCGCGAGGTGCCTGTCTCCGACGAGGCTCTTCTTCATCTGCTCGAGCTTGGCCGTCGTCGTCGTCGACACCAGGCGGTACGTCGTGCCCTCGCCGCCGTACCGCGCCGCGCGATCGGGCGTGGCGAGGCCCGTCTGGACGTGAAAGTCCCCGGCCACGGTCATGACCCGGCCCCCCTTGCCGAGCTCGTCGGCCGCGAAGTACGCCATGGTCTCGTCGCGGATCACCGCGAGCTCGGTGAAGTAGGCGAGCGTCTCTTCCTTGGTCATCCCCATCCCGGAGTGCGCGCTCGCGTCGAAGTTGGCGGCGAAGTATCCCTTGTAGACGGCGTCGCCGGCCGCGATCGGCCTCGGGGCGATCGAGGCGTCGTACTTGAACGTGCTCGGGAAGGCGTTGAACACCTGGAGCGGGCTCTTCGGGTACCCGGCGTAGATGGTCTCCAGCGCCTCGTCGGGCACGTTGAGCCCGACGACGGGCCGGCCCTTCGACTTCATGTGCTCGACGAGCGGCTTCCAGTAGACGGCGTACGACTTCCAGGGCTGGCTGCTCTTCTCGAAGGCGTCGCTCGTCGTCTTGCCGGCGATGTAGTCGTCGAGCACCGGCTGCTCGTCGCGCTGGAAGTGCTCCATCGCGAGCGAGACGTCGTCGTACTTCGCGGTCATCCGCGTGAGCACCCAGAGCTCGAGCTCCTGCACCGGCGCGGTCTCGTGCTGCTCGCCGAAGAAGGTGAGCCTGGCCTCGCCGAGCGCGAGGATGAACGCATCCTCGTCGAGGTAGACCTCCTTCTCGGCGTCGAAGATCTGCATGCCGGCGAACGCGGTGCCGTCGTACTTCGGCGCTTCGGCCGCGGTCGGGAAGGTCTTTCCCTCCACCGCCGCGGGGGCGCCGGAGTCGGGCGCCGGTGTCGTGGTGGGCGTCGTCGGCGGAGCGCTGCTCGCGCAGCCGACGAGCAGGGTCAAGCAAGCGCCGAGGGAGGCGTGTTCGAAGGTCACCCCGTTTCCGTGCCACGAAAACGGAGGTTGCGGTAGCGTCTTGGTGAAGGTCCCGGGTGGCGTCCGCCCGACGAGGCGCCTCGATCGCGTGAAACCCCAGTCGTTCCCTGAACATCCGGAGGTCCACCGATCGCCCCGGGTCGACGGCGTCATGAGCGCCTTTTTCCTGCATCCAGAAGCGAACGGGCGATGGCGCGCCGCCTGCAAGACGCGTCGGTCGGAGCGGCGTCGCGCATGAACGCGGCGTCACCACTTGTCATGAAGACTCGATTCAAGCTCGGGCTCCTCTGCGCGTCCGCGTCGATCACCTGCGCCCTCGTGGTCGCCTGCGGCGGCGAGGATGTGTCCATCGGACCCGTCGCGGGCGACGAGACGTCCGCGGCGGAGGCCGGCACCGACGGCACGGACGCCGACGGGAGCGCGCCCGCGGACGGGAGCACCGCCTCCGACGGCAGCACAGCGTCCGACGGCGGGGCCGGCGGCGGCGGGGACGGCGCGTGCGCGTACGCGCCTCCGGTGGCGGACGGCGGCCTCCCGTGCGGAACGCTGCCGTTCGGCGCCCCGGGGGTGATGTTCGTCGGGTTCGACGGCGGCAACACGTTCGACGGAGGCGCGCTCTCGCCCGGCATCTACGACGCGGTGGTGGCCGAGCGGCAGAACGCCGGCGGCGCCTGGCGCGAGACCTTCGTCGTCGACGGCGCGGGCAACTTCACCCGCATCCGGGACGCCCGCGGCGGCGGGGGCGCGGCGTCGCCCGTCACCTTCCGCGCGGGGAAGCTCACGGCGTCCGCCGGGGTCCTCGACCTCCGCTACACGTGCGCCTTCGTCCAGGACGCGGGCGTCGTCGACGCCGGCCAGGCGAGGATCCCGTACGAGATCCTCCGCACCGGCTGCGACGAGTCGCTCCGCGTCGAGGAGAACGGCGGCGGAGGCGGCGTCCGGATCACCTTGAAGCGGCGCTCCCCGTAGGCCGTCAAGGCGTCCGGGCGCACCGAAACCCCAGCGACCCGCTGCGCTCCGTCGGCGGCGACCGGCCCCGGTACGTGGCGCGGAACATCGCCGGAGAGAAGTCCGCCCAGGTCGCGCCGCGCGTCGATCGGAACGGGCTCGAGCAGTTCGCGATCGGGTACGGGCAGTAGTGGCTCGCCGTCCACTCGCTGACGTTGCCGGCCATGCCGAGCACGCCCGCGGGCGTCCTGTCGCCCGCGGCGGCGCCGACGGGGCACGGTCCCTGCCGTTGCCCCTTTCCCGCGGCGTTGCCCTCGCCGTTCCAGCAAGGCTGACGGACCGGCGCCGCCGCGCCCCACGGATGGCGGCGCCCCTGCGGTCCGCGCGCCGCGTATTCCCACTCCTCCTCGGTCGGGAGCCGCTTGCCGTGCGCGCGGCAGTACGTCGACGCCTGGGTGAAGTCGACGCAGCGCACGGGGTGGTCCGCCGGATCGCCGCGCCCGCAGCCCTCGCCGTCCTGCGGCGCCGTGCAGCGCGCCGCCCCCACGCACCTCTGGTAGGCGCCGACGGTCACCTCCGTGACGTCGATCTCGAACGGCTGGAGCGTCACCGGGTGCATCGGGCGCTCGTCGTCCTCGCCGTCGGTCGACCCCATCGAGAACGTGCCGCCCGCGATCGCGATCGTCCCGACGGGATCGACGAGATCGCCCACGGCGAGCGCGCCCGCGGACGGCGCGGCGGACACGGACGGTGCGGGCGTGGACGGCGCGACCGGAGGCGTCGTGAGACCCGCGCGATGGCGCAGGCCCCAGACACCGAGGGCCGCCACGCCGAGCACCGCCGCGATCGACAGCGCGGCCAGGACGGGGAGAAGAGCGCTTCGGCGAGGGGCTTCGGCGGCCGCCACGACGCCGTGCGCTCCCGTCGAGGGCGGCGGGGGCGGGCCGGGATCGGGCCGGGTGATGCCGGCCCGGGAACCGGCCGCGAACGGGCGGGTCGGCGCGAGATCGAGCCCGCGATCCTCGAGGCGCGTGGTGGACGGATCAGGCGGCGGCGGCGCGGCGGTCAGGATGGGACGGAGATCGGTCCAGGCCGCCTTCGCGTCCGGGATGCGCGCGGCGGAGTCGCGCGCCACGCACCGGGCGAACCAGTCGTCGAAGCCGGGCGGGATCCGCTCGCCGCAGCCGTACACCGCGGCCCGCTCCGAGGCGGAGTGGATGGCATCGAGCAGCATCTCGCGCAGGAGCACCTCGGACCCGGCGCGCATCTCGGCCGCTTTCCAGAAGTGCTTGCCGGTGAGCATCCGGAACGCGAGCAGGCCGAGCGCCCACACGTCCGTCGCCGGGACGATCGCCTCGCCGATCGCCGTCTGCTCCGGGGCCATCCAGTACGGCGTGCCGATCATGTCCGTGTTCCCGGCGAGGTGCTCGGCCGTGACCTTCGCGATCCCGAAGTCGAGGAGCTTCACCACCCACGGCGTCCCGACCGATCTCGCCTGCGCGAGGAACACGTTGTCCGGCTTGAGATCGCGGTGAACGATCCCGACGGCGTGGGCGGCGCCGAGCGCGTGGCACACGGGCTCGAGGATCGCCGCGGCCTCCGCCGGTCCGAGCGGTCCCTTCGCCAGGCGGCGGCCGAGGTCCTCGCCCTCGAGCAGCTCCATGGCGATCCACGGCACGCCGGTGGGCAGGTCCACGCCGGCCGCCAGGACCTGGACGACGTGATCGCTCTGGATGAGGGCGCCGACCTTGGCCTCGGTCTCGAAGCGCTTGCGCATGGTGTCGTCGCTGACGAGCTCCGGGTGCATCAGCTTGAGGGCGCGCGACGCCCCCGTGCTCACCTGCTCGACGAGGTACACCGCGCCCATCCCGCCCTCGCGCAGCGGCTTGACGACGCGAAAATCGCCCGCGAAGAGGGACCCCGGGGAGAGGGACGCGAGGAAGGTCGCCACCGGAGGCCCGCTCAGCCGAGCCCGAGGAGCTTCCGCGCCGCCGGCGGATCGAGCGGCGTCCGCCCGACCGTGCCCGCGTACGCCGCGGCGCGCCCGACGAGCGGCGCGCTCCCCTCCGCGAGCACGCCCTTCGACAGGTAGATGTTGTCCTCGAGCCCGACGCGCGCGTGTCCTCCGAGGCGCATCGCGAGCTCCGTCATCGGCTGCTGGTGGCGGCCCACGGCGGCGACGGCCCAGGTCGCCCCCGGAGGGACGAGCGAGCGCAAGAAGAGGAGGTTCGCCTCCGTCGCGCCGATGCCTCCGGGCACGCCGAGCACGAACTGGAAGTGGAGCGGGCTCTTCAGCACGCCCTCCGCGTGGAGGCGAAGGGCCTCCTCGACGTGGCCGACCTCGTAGCACTCGAGCTCGGCGACGCTCCCGGCCGCCGCGATGCGCGCGGCGAGGTCCCGGATCTGCGGGCGCGTGTTCACGAAGACGTCATCGCCGAAGTTGACGGTGCCGCTGTTGAGCGTCGCCATCTCCGGCTTGCACCCGAGCGGCCCGGCGCGCTCGTCGATGGACATGCCGATCGCGCCGCCGGTCGATGTCTGGATGATGCAGTCGGTCTTCGCGCGCACCGCGTCGATCGTCTCCCGGAACCTCGCCTCCGACTGCGTCGGCGTGCCGTCGTCCTCGCGCACGTGCAGGTGGATGATCGCGGCGCCCGCCTCCCGGCAGCGCGCGGCCTCGTCGGCGATCTCGCGCGGCGTGAACGGCACGTGCGGCGTCTGTGCGCGGGTCACCTCGGCGCCGACGATCGCCGCCGCGATCACGAGCGGCGCGCCGTCGGCGTGGTACTCCGTCACGATCGCGTCGGCCGCGCCCGGCGCCGGTCCGGCGGGGAGCGCCATCATGTAGAGCTCCTTCGGGCGCCGCTGGAGCTCCTTCGGGGTGACGCAGGTGCCGCTGGCGCGGCACACGACCACCGGCTCGGAGAGGATGTCCGCGGCCGACGGCGAGACGTCCGGCTTGCGCACGTTCGTGATGACCTTGCGCGCCTCGAAGCGCATCTGGCGGCTCGTGTTGCCGACCTTGATGATCTCCGCCGAGGCCTCGATGTAGTCCCCGGCGAAGACCGGCGCCAGGAACTCGACCGCGTCGTACGCGCGGAAGAGACCCTCGTCGCCGTCGAGCCGGATCAGCAGCTCCGTCGCGAGGTCGCCGAAGAGCGCGAGCATGCGCGCGCCGTCGACGAGCTCGCCGGCGTAGTGGGCGTCGTGCGCGCTCATGCGGAGACGGAGCGAGACCCGCGTTCCGACCATGACCCATCTCTACCACACCCGCGCGAGCCCGCGCCCGCGCCCGCGCTCCCCCGACAGTGATAGATTCGCACCCCCTCGATGAGGACGAGCCCCCTCACCCTCGCCGCGATCCTGCTCGTCGCGTCGACCGTCCGCGCCGAGTCCGATCGTCTCCACGAGGGCGAGACCGCGAGCGTCGGCCACCGGACCGACGGCGCCTCGCTCGCGCGGGCGAAGGTCGACCTCGCGATCTTCCCGTACCCGGGCGGCGGCGAGATGTGGGGGGGCCCCATCAACGCGACGCGCGCGGAGGCGACGTTCCTCCGCCGCAAGGACGGGTCCTTCGACGCCGAGGAGGCCCGCCTCGCGTTCATCCGGTGGCCGCACCTGCACGTCCTCGCGCTCGAGCGCGACGTCAGGCTCGGGACGACGGCCGGCGTCGAGCTCGCGGGCCTCTACCTCCCGTACGTCACGCGCGGCCACGCGGGGGCCGACCGGTGGGCGATCGCGCACGTGGGCGCCGGCGCCGGCTATCGCTGGCTGCGCAAGGTCGACCGCGCCCGCGAGGACGGCCACATGGGATCGGTGACGGTCGACGCCCGGCTCGACGATCAGGCGCCCGTGGGGAGCGGCCCCCTCTCCGTGCGCGGATCGTTCGATCTCGCGTACACGTTCGCGCTCGGCAAGATCGAGGACCAGACCACGCTCGCCTTCGCGCACGCGCTCGTCCTCGACACGCGGGCCGGGCTCTACGTCGACCTCGGCCCCGGAGCGCCGACGCGAACGGTCGCGCGCACCGATCCGACGACCGGGGCCGTGACGTACCGTCGTCACGCCAACGAGGGACAGCGGTGGCGCGCGCTCGTCTGCGGCCTGTCGCTCGAGCTTCGTCCGTTCGACACGCTCTCGACGAGCACCCCGGTCGCCGCGGTCGAGGTGGGGATGTCGCATGAGTTCTGACCGGGGGCAGCGCGCGAGGAACCGGGGGTGCCCCAGCGTCGTCGCGCTCGGCCTGGCGCTGTTCCTCGCGCCCACGTCCGCCCGGGCGGCCGAGGCGCGCCCCGCGTCGCCCAACGCGGACGCGGTCGTCCCCGCGTACCTGCCGCAGAACTCCCCCGAGAACCTCACGGCGCGGCTCCAGCAGCTCCAGTCGTTCGTCTCGACCGTCGCGCGGACCGTCCCGGCGACGTACCGCCTCGCCGATCCGAAGCTCTTCTGCTCGAGGTTCGTCGACTTCGACATGCAGCGGTTCACCCACTCGCTCTGGGGCGAGCTCGTCCGCGTCCCGCGCCGCGAGCTCCTCGCCCAGTTCGCGCGGTTCGTGGAGGACTGCGGCTTCTCGCTCGACGCGGCGAAGCGCGCGGGCTTCGTCCTCGACTACCTCTACTGGAACCGCCTCGCGGACACGCTCGGCTACGAGGTGTCGCAGGTCCTCGAGGTCCGCGACGCCTTCTACGAGATATACGTGAACCAGATCTCGCGGGTGCACCTCGAGAAGAACGCGAAGGTGCGCGCCGCGGGCGGGCCCGATCCCCACGAGACCCGCGGCGACTTCCTCGACTCGACGCCGATGTCGCGCATCCGCTGGTTCCGTGCCCTCGCGGAGCTCGTGAACTCGTTCTCGCCGAACGAGCGCCGGACGCTCAACTTCATGATCGAGCTCGTCGACTTCCGCGAGGGCTACCTGATGCCCTTCGGCGGCCAGATCATGAAGATCCTCGAGAGCCCGGACGACGTGCGCGTCGTCCACGAGTTCTACGACTACCTCATGCACGTCCGCGCCCACCCCGAGCTGCTCGGCGAGCGGCACGGCGGATGGCACCGCCTCATGAAGGTGACCCGCGGCAGCCCCGAGCAGGCGACGCGGATCTTCGGCGTCATCTCGTCGCTCGTCTACATGCCGCTCGAGGACCTCGCCCCCGCCCTCGCCGCCCGGGGCAAGCTCGAGCCGGCGACGATGCGGGCGCTCCACAACGGGAGCATGGCCTACTACCTCATGAACGAGCTCGACGAGCGGGCCGCGGTCACCTCGAAGAAGAGCGCCGCGTCGCTCGAGTACCACTTCTTCTACCCGGACGGTTTTTCGACGGTCGACTGGAAGTGGTACCACTTCTACAACAACGCCCACGTCGGCTGCGTGCTCCGGAAAAGGGGCTTCCCCCGTGAAGCGATCGTGGGGTCGGCCCGTCTACTGGCCGTTCTCTACGAGGGAACGACGATGAACCTTGCCATCCCCGCGCGCCGTAGGTTATCGCTGGACCCCCGGGCGACGCCGATCATCGAGTCGAGCGAGGACGTCCAGCTGAACGTCGCGGGCGCGAAATACGGCGTAGAGGTGTGTTTTTGAGGATGATCGGGTCGGCGAGCAAGGCGTGGATGGCGGCGGTTCCCGCGCTCCTCGCGCTCGTCTGCGTCGCCCGTGACGCGCCGGCCGAGGACGCGCCCCCGGCGGGCTCCTGGCGCAAGCTCGCCGTCCGGAGGTTCACGATCCCGGTGGAGACCGAGATCGACCACTCCCTCAGGGACCTGCCGCGGATCCTCAAGGCCTACCAGCCGGCCGGGGCGAAGGTGTCGGACGTCTCGGTCGTGCTCGACGGGCCCCGGAAGGTGCCGCGCGTCACGTTCAAGGCCGTGGTGCACGTCGACGTGGACGTCGGCATCTTCACGATCGCGAGGGACGAAGCGGTGTGGGTCCGCGCCGACGTGACGGGCCGGGTCGGGCGCTGCCCCCAGGACGCGTCGCGGGCCGGCTACGAGATCCGGATGGATCTCACGAGCTCCGACGAGCCGCTGTCCGCGAACGCGAGCACGCTCGTGGCGTCGTTCTGCGTCGGCGATCCGAAGAACGCGTCGCGCGAGGTCGAGCTCACGAGCTTCATGCAGATCGGGCCGGACTACGGCACGAGGGTCGCGGGGAGGCTCGCGACGAACATGCTGATCAAGCAGACGGACCCGTTCGTCGCGGCGCTGAGGGCGACGCTGAACCGCTGACCGCCGTCCGCTGACCGCTGACCGCTGACCGCTGTCCGCCGTCCGCTGTCCGCTGTCCGCTGTCCGCTGCCCGCTGACCGCCGTCCGCTGTCCGCTGTCCGCCGTCCGCCGACACAGCTATCACGCGGAATCCGACGCGAACCGCCGGGCGGGTGGAGGCGGCGCCGCGGGACGGATCCGGCTCAACACGACGAGCGGGGCGGCGACGATCGCCGGGGCGACGATCTCCCCGGCCGTCGCGTCGACCTGCACGACGCAAGGCAAGATCGCGCGCTGATCCCCGGACGGGCTGCACCGAGGGTCGGCTCGACTCCGGGGGCCCGACGCCGAGGGAGGAACCGGCGCTCTCCGGCGTACAACCGGCCACCATGCTCGAGATCCTCTTCCTCGCCCGCTTCGTCCGCCGCCTCGCCGCGATCGCAAAAGAGAAGGGGCGCTCGGGCACGTGGGGAGGCCTCGGCGCCCTCCTCTGGTTCGGCGGCGAGCTCTTCGGGTTCGTCCTCGGCGCCGCCGTAACCGACGACCTGGGCCCGGCCGCGTACCTCCTCGCGCTCGTGTGCGCCGCGCTCGGCGCGACGGCGGCGTACGCGATCGTGAAGAGCCTCCGGCCGGTCGACGGGCCGTACGCGGTGCCGCTGCGCGCGAGCGAAGCGGTCGCAACGTCCGGCGAGCCGGTGGACGTCTGGAATCCCTACGCGCCGCCTCGCGCGCGCTGAGCGAGCTCTGAGCCAGGGCCGCGAGAACCTCCGGACGGATCGCCGCCAGCCTCGACGCCTCCCGCGGAAACGAGAGCACCCGCTGCCTGCAGCGGGTAGATTGCCCTACCCGCTGGGCGACCATGTCGAATGCAGGCGACGCACCTTCGAAGATTCGCCATGTCCCCGGGCTCGACGGGCTCCGCGGCGCGGCCGTCATCGGCGTCCTCTTCTTTCACGCCGACGGCCGATTGCCGGGCGGGTACCTCGGCGTCGACCTCTTCTTCGTGCTGTCCGGCTTCCTGATCACCTCGATCCTCCTCGAGGAGCATCGCCGGACGGGGGCGATCGCCCTGCGGACGTTCTGGATCCGCCGCGCGCGGAGGCTCCTGCCGGCGCTGCTCTCGCTCATGCCTGCGGTCGCCATCTACGCCCGGGTCCTCGCCTCGCCGACCGAGCTCACCCGCCTGAGATACGACGCGCTCGCGACGCTGGCCTACGTCGCGAACTGGCGCGCCGTCGTTGCCCGCCGGAGCTACTGGGACATGTTCGCGGCGCCGTCGCCGCTCGAACACACGTGGAGCCTCGCGATCGAGGAGCAGTTCTACGTCGCATGGCCGGTCGTGGTGATCGGCGTGCTCGCGTTCGCGCGCGGGCGCCTCCGCGCGATGTTCCCCGTGTGCGTCGCGCTCGGCCTCGGATCGTGCGCGGCGATGTTCCTCCTCCACGACGGCGGAGCCACCACGCGGGTCTACCTCGGCACGGACACACGGGGGGCGGCGATCCTCGCGGGGGCCGCGCTCGCGTCGGCGGACATCCCGCGCGGCGCGGCGCGGCGCTACCTCGTGCTCGACGCGCTCGGCGTGCTCGCGGCGATCGGGCTCGGCGTCGCGTGGGCGCGGCTCGACGGGCAGAGCGATCTACTCTACCGCGGAGGCTTCTGGGCGACCGAGGTGGCCGGAGTGATCCTCATCGCGTGCTCGGTGTGGTCGCCCGACGGACCGGTGGCGCGGGCGCTCTCGTCGAGGCCTCTCCGCGCCGTCGGAGCGGTGAGCTACGGCGTCTACCTGTGGCACTGGCCCCTCTACGTGGTCCTCACCGAGGCGCGAATCCACGTGGGCGGGCTCGCGCTCCTCGGGGTCAGGCTCGCGGCGACGTTCGCGGTGGCCGGCGTCTCGTACCGGCTCCTCGAGCGGCCGATCCGCGAGCGAGGCCTCGCGTGGGGCCGGCCTGCCGTCGTCGTGCCGGGAGCGTTCGCGCTGGCGGTCGCCGCGATCCTCGTCTCCACGCGGGGTGGCCTCGGCGCGGCGGCGACCGTGGATCCGACGAGGACGCCTCCGACGATCGCGGTCATCCAGCCGCCTGTCCCCGAGGCGTCGGCCGGGCCCCCGCCCCCGCCGGTGGACTCCTTCCTCGCCGCGAGCGAGCTCCCCCCCGGCGCCATCAAGACGCTCGTGCTCGGTGACTCGGTGGCGATGTCGCTCGGCATCAAGATGTACTGGGCACGGCGCGAAGGCGATCCGTACGTGGTGCAGCGCGCCGTCGGCGACTGCACCATCATGGAAGGCATCGTGCCCGTCCAGAGCTGGTCGGGCGACCCGCACGGCAACGGCAACTGCGCCCAGAGCTGGCTCGCCGACGTCGCCGAGCTCCGCCCGGACGTCGCGCTCGTCCTCTTCGGAGGGGCCTACTTCTCGAAGTTCATGGTCGGAGGACGGTGGTGCGCGGCCTGCGACGAGGGCTGGCGCGACGTCTACGCGAGACGCCTCGCGGCGCTCCTGCGGTCGATCGCCCCTCACGTCGCCCGCCGGGTGGTGGTGCTCCCGCCGTTCCCGGTAGGTCGATGGGAGTCGCTCCACGAGCGAGCCGTCTGCTTCCTGAGAACGCTTCGCGACGCCGCCCGCGCGGGGAACGCGGAGGTGATGGACCTCGGCGGGCACATGTGTCCCGATCGAGGCTGCACGCTGACGAGCGAGGGCGAGGAGATCCGACCGGACGGCCTTCACTTCGGTGATGGCGCGAGCGAGGTCGCGAGGTGGACGATGGACGAGGTCCGGCGCGCTCAGCGGTAGTGTCGCTGCGATCGACCCGGAGCGGTTGGAGCGCGCCCGTGATGACTCGCGCCCATCCGCTTCGCTGTTTACACGCCCGCCCGCGAAGAGCCTTGCGCTCCGTCCATCGTGGACGCACGGGCCTCCACGGCGTCGACGACGAGGAATGCGCGAAAGCACCCACGATCCCGACGGTGCCCCGCTGCGCGTCCGTCGGTTCCGGGGGACGGACGGAGGCGGCACTCCCGTTGCACGGGGTCCGACAGGTCGCGAACGACGACCCAGCAAGGAGACACCATGGATGCGACGAAGCTCGTGTTTCGCGGCGGTCTGATCGGCACCCTCTCCATCGCGGCGCTCACGCCTGAGCGCGCCGCATTCGCGCAGGCCCTCGACGGCGAGCCGCCGCCGACGATGCCTGCGGCTCCGGCGCGGCCGCTCGCGCCTGCCGCGCCCGCGCCACCGCCTGGCTCCGCGGCGTCGTCCGATCCGCCGGTCGCGCCGCTCGCCGTGGTGCCCGTCCAGCCAGCCCAGCCGCTGCAGGCGCTCCAGCCCGTCGAGACGCGCCGCACGATCGAGGCGAGCCGGACCGTCGAATCGAGTCGCGCGGCCGAGGCGCGCGAGCCCGCGGCGGCCCGAGACCGGGGCAGCGATGCCGCCGCGAGTCGCGAGTACCTGGCGGATCGGCGCCTCCTGCACGGCTTCCGCCTCGGCTACGGCCACGTCATGAACTTCGACAAGAGGGTCCCGGCGCTCGGCGACAAGAGCCTCGCCGACAAGATGCACATGCGCTCGCCGCACAACTTCCTCATCGGCTACGAGGCCTTCTACCGGATGGTCGGCCACTCCTGGCTCAACGTGATCCTCACGGGCAACGTGATGATCGCCGGGCTCGAGCAGAGCCAGTTCTGGCCCACGAGCAACGGGCTCCTCGGCTTCGAGTTCAACAACTCGTTCCAGCTCGGCGTCGGCGCGAACCTCGCGCCGCTCGAGGGCCACATCGCGCACACGGTCGTCGCAGCGGGCTGGACGCCCCGGGTCGGCACCTTCTACACGCCGATCCATGCGTTCTTCATCCCGGACGTCGACGGGCTCCACCGCGTGGGAGCGCTGACCGGCGTGACGTGGTGACGTCTGCCGTCGCGGGATGGTGGCGCATGACCCCAGCTTCACGTGAAATTTCCTAAATCAGGTCCTCGCCGTGCCCTCGCGTTGCGCGCGGCGGGCACTGACTCACCATGCGTTGCCTCCGGCGTCTACCGCCGTGGTGGCCGCTGGCGCTCGTCATCGGGCTGAGCGCGGCGCTGGTCCACTGCGACACCGGCTCGATCGCCGCGCCCGCCGTCCGCGAGGGCGGCGGCGAGCGCGCGACGAGCGCGACCTCGAGCAGGGGGCGCGCACGGCTTGCGAGGAGCGCCGATCCGGCCGACCGGTGCACCCTCGCCTGCGCGGCGGCTCCGGACGACGCGCGCGCGTGGTCCACGTGCTACGCGTGCAAGTGCAAGGCTGCGCTCGGCACGTTGCCGACGGCCGCGGATCTCGACTGCGCGGCGGGCGACGAGATCAAGGTCTACCGCCTCTCGCTCGATCGCGGCACGCCCGTCGAGACGGCGCTCGACGAGGAGCCGGCCGACGGCTGCGCGAACCCCGCGATGCTCGACATGGCGCGCCAGGATCAGTGCGTGCCCGGGAGCCGCCTCTGGCAACGCACGATGCCGAACGGGAGCATCTTCAAGTCGATCTGTCGCAGGAGATCGGGGGTCCCACGCGACGCCACCCTCGCGTACGACGACTACGGTGTCATCGGGCACAACCCGGCGACCGGCGCGACGTGCTTTTGGGTGAAGCCGAGCACGGACGATGTCCGCCTGTACGACGGCAAGCTGCCCGATCTCGACATCACCGGCGGGGACCCGGCGAAGGTCGACGCGTACGTCGCCCGCTACGAGCCGCGACAGGAGGGTGATCGATGCGTCGGCTGCCACGACGGCGATCCCTTCATGTACTCGTCCTACCTCCGGTCGGTGTGGGACTTCTCGACGACCGCGCACCGCGCCGCCCCCTATGCGCTGGTCCGCGCCCTCGGCGATCCGTCGCCGGTGCCCTTCAAGCACCTCGTGAGCCCCGAGGCGAAGGTCTGCACGACGTGCCACCGGATCGCGAACGCCAGGACCTGCGATCGCTGGCTCCGCGCGGCGACCGGCCGCTTGCCGAGCGACCGCTTCTATCAGCACGAGCTCGAGGATCCGAACGCGTACTACCCGCTCTCCTACTGGATGCCCGCGGGACACGCCGGGCCGGACGGCACGTCGGAGGGGCCGCTGTCCCTCGTCGGCTGGTACGAGAAGTTCAGGCCGGCCGTCGACTTCATCGAAGGATGCTGCGACGCACCCGACACCCCCGGGTGCGCGTGGGAGCCTCTCCCGGCCGCGGTACCGTGACGGCTACTCCCGGGGCAACCTTCGCCTGCGCAGCGTCCGCACCAGGAAGAGCGCTCCGAGCGCGCCGAGGACGAACAGGGCCTGTGACGACCGGGCCCCGGCGCGCGCGATCCGGCCCGAGACGGTTCCGGTCGTCGTGGTCTGGTGGATGTTCTCGACCACTTCCTGGGGCGCGGGCGCGAAGCGCAGCGTGTCCGCGAGCGCGGCATTGCGCAGGTCGGCGCGCATGCGCGTGATCCACGCGTCGCCCGGTTTCATGCCAGCGAACGCGACGTCGAGATCGTCGCAGATGGCCTCTACCTCGCGCGTCGGTCCGGCGTCCCCCGCGTCGGGTCCGGCATCTCCCGCGCCGCCTTCGTCCACGGCGGAACCCGCGTCGGCGGTGTCCGCGTCCTCGCCGCCGCTCGCGTCGTCCGAGGTCGCGTCCGCGGCGGCGTCCGCCGCCGGCCTCGGCTCCCCGAACGTGGGACACGCCTGCGCGTACGCCGCGGCCACGCCCGGGTTACCGCCCCCCGCGCCCGGCAGGCGCGCTGACGGGTCGAGGTTCGGGTGCCGTGCGTACTCGGTCACGAAGCTGCGCTCCTCCCCCGTCGCCATCGCGGCTTGCACGAGGTTCTGGTAGTTCGAGCGCTGTCTCGCCGCGTCCCACACGAGCTTCGAGAGGTCCAGCGTGGCCTCCGGGAACGAGGGGGCCGTGGTGTACCGCCCCTCGCCGAGGATGTAGATCGTGAGCCCGAGCTTGATGCCGGCGCCGATCTGCATGAGCCTGAGCGGCAGCGTGGTGTCCGCGCCGGGGAAGACGAGGCGGATCGGCTGCATCGCCCGCACGCTGGTGCCGGGGCGCAGGCGCAGCGCGATCTTTCCAGCACATTGGGATCCTAAGCTTAGAATTCCACGTGGACAAGTTGTCGCG
>JADMIO011246861.1_pt1 | contig 59162 bp, 49 predicted proteins | sample 8958161 | NCBI WGS metagenome assembly JADMIO01 (sample SAMN16585339, study PRJNA669376) | soil metagenome | isolation source: Crop rotation soil | place: USA: Cullars Rotation, Alabama | collected 2011 | reverse complement strand
CGCGACAACTTGTCCACGTGGAATTCTAAGCTTAGGATCCCAATGTGCTGGAAAGATTGCTTCGTCAAAGCGACCCAGCCACGCCAGGCGAAGACCATTCTGCCTCAGCGCGCCGGCGTTATTCGGATCAAGTTCCAGAGCTCGCCGCGTCCCGCGTTCGAGGGCGTTGAAATCGCGGTCCTGGAAAAACGTGACGGCGCCGAGCACGACGTGCGCGGCGGGCAGTGTCGGGTCGAGTTCGAGAGCTTTCAAGGCGGCAGCCCGCGCCTTCGGAAATTCTTCCATTGGCGGCGCTTCGCCGTAAATGACCATGAACAGATGCGCGTTGGCAAGCCCCGAATAGGCGAGCGCGTATTTCGGATCAAGCACGATTGCCTGTTCGTAAGATTCAATCGCCACCCTGACATCTTTGCTCTTTCGCCGATTCAAGAGCGAATTTCCGCGCAGGTAAAGCCTGTAGGCTTCAGGGTTATCAGTGTAATTTCTGGTGACCTTCTGTTCCTCTTCGTTCGTCATGCCGGTTTTGAGCTTGTTTGAAACATCACGGGCGACCTCGCTTTGAAGTGAAACTATCTCGTTCTGTTTGCGGTTGTATTGCTGACTCCAGATCACTTTGGTAGAAGCGACGTCAATCAGCTCGACAAACAGCGAAAGATCGCTGCCGCGCGAGGCGACCCGCCCGTTAAGAATCGCCTGCACATTAAGGTTTTTGCCGATCGTTTGCGGGTCAATCTCCTGTCCCTTGTAACGAAAGACGATCGAACGCGGTTTTATATTCAAATTCGGCAACTGCGACAGGCTGCTGATCAGAGTTTCGGTCATTCCGTCCGAAAGATAATCAATTTCCGGGTTGCCGCTTCCGTTGGTGAACGGCATCACGGCGATTGATTCGATTTGTTTCGTGTTGCCTTTAGCGATAAATCCGAAATAGAGGGCGGCTGAAATCATTCCCAACAAAACGACGCCGACTATCGCGGTCGTGAGCTTATGACTCTTCGCCTGCGTCACAGCGTATTCGAGGCTCGAAGCGTTCGTAATATGCTGCGTCGCTTTCACCTCTTCGGCTTTTGTTTCTTCAATTGATTTTCCCGAATAGATGTGAGTAGGATTTTCGCCTTCCGCATCGGTTGTATGCGTTTTGTTCGGAATGATTGAACGTTCAAGTTCGCCCTGAATATCAAGCGTCCGGCGCAAGTTCTTCAGATCGATCAACAAATCCCGTGCCGTTTGGTAGCGCATCTCTTTGTCTTTGGTTAAGGCTTTGCGAACGATTCTCTGCAATTCGTCCGGCACGTTTTCGAGAAGTTTCGGCTCTTTTTCCAGAATCGAAACGATCGTGTGATTGATGGTTTCGCCCGTGAAGGGAACTTTCCCCGCGAGCATTTCATACAAGACAACTCCCAGGCTCCAAATATCAGTTCGCGCGTCGGTCTCACGCCCGCGAGCCTGCTCCGGCGACATATAGGAAACTGTTCCCATCACCACGCCCGGATTGGTTTGCACTAAAGCCTTTGTTTCGTCTTCAAGCGAAATTCTTTCGGACTTTTTCTTTTCGGTCAGTTTCGCCAACCCGAAATCCAACACTTTGGCGTAATCATCCTCACGAATCATGATGTTTTCGGGCTTGATGTCGCGGTGAATGATTCCAGCCTGGTGCGCGGCGGAAAGCGCTTCGGACGCCTGGACGCCGATTTTCAGAATTTGATTGAGCGGCATCGGTTCTCTTAAAGAAAGATGTTCGCGCAAAGTTTTGCCTTCGATAAATTCGGTGGCGATATAATTTTTGCCTTCCGCTTCGCCGATTTCATAAACGGTCAGAATGTTTGGATGGTTAAGCGCAGAGGCGGCTTTCGCTTCCTGAATAAAACGATTCAATTTATCAGCATCGCGGCTGAATTCTTCGTTCAGGAATTTGACGGCGACTTTGCGGTCAAGCCGCGTATCCTGAGCCAAATAGACCTCGCCCATCCCGCCCGCGCCGATCTTTCGGATGATGCGGTAATGCGAAATTTTTGAATTTTCTGCCAGCAGGTTGCTCATAACTTACCGGATTTACTGCGGCGGCTCGAACTTCTTCAGCAATTCCCGAAATCGCGGGTCGTCGCGCAAGCTGTCGAACGCCGGATCATATTTAATCGTAAAAAGCCAAAAATCGCCTTCGTTCGCGCCTTTAATGAGCTCGGTTATGGATTTTTCCTTTTCGCCGAGTTGGGCGAGAGAAGTAGCCGGAAGCGCTCGGCTCGAAGTAGGACTGACAGTGCTTTGCCGGATCATCTCGCGCAAATATCCGTTCCAGCCGTCTTTCGCAAAACTCTCGCGCACCAATCTCGCGTCGTCAGCTTTGTCATTAATTTCGAGCGATTTCGCGCGTTCCTCGACCGACGCGGCGTAATTTTTTTGCTGTCGGTAGATATTCGAAAGCCAGGTATGCGCCCAGGGAAGCGTCGGCTCCATTTCGGCGAGCTTTTTGAACTGCCGGATGCTCTCGTCCGTCTTGCCCGAAACGAACAACAGGACGCCGTAATAAAAATTGATTCCCGCCGAAGTCGGATCAATTTCCAGCGCCCGTTTTATCGAAGCCAGCGACTCGTCGTAACGCCCGAGCATCATTAGGCGCGCGCCGTTCCATTGATGCGCTTGCGGGTTGTTCGGGTTCAGCTCCATCGCCCGTTTAAATTCGCGCTCCGCCGCCGCCCAGTCGTAATCGAGCATAAACTGATAGCCGAACGAAGCGTGCGCTTCCGCCAACTGGTCGTCGAGAGCCAGCGCCCGCAAAATGTATTCTTTCTTTTTCGGTCTGTCAGTATCCTCGTCGATGTCGGCAAGCCCGACGTAACCGAGCGCAAAGTTCGGGTCTTTCTCAACCGACTGCCGGAAAAAACCTTCGGCTTTTTTAAATTCACGTCCGGCGCGTTTGTTCCAAAAGAAACGACCCTGCAAATAAAGCCGGTAGGCTTCCGAATCCGTCGTATAAGTTTTCGCCAGCTTTTGCACGTCCGCGCCTGACAGTTTCGATTTGAGTTTGCTTGACACGTCACGGGCAACTTCGCTCTGGAGCGCGACGAGTTCGGAGGATCTTCGCTCATATTTGTTGCCCCAAATCACATTTTCCGTCTGCGCGTCAATCAATTCCAACGAGAGCGTTAATTGTTCGCCGCGTTGGACGACACGCCCCGTCAAGATCGCCTGCACATTTAGTTCGGAAGCAATCTTTTTCGGGTCAATTTCCTTGCCTTTGTAACGAAAGACCGATGACCGAGCCTTGACGTTTAAGTTCGGGAGCTGGGACAGACTGTTGATGAGCGTTTCGGTCATTCCGTCCGAGAGATATTCAATCTCGGTATTCCCGCTCGCATTTTCAAACGGCATCACGGCGATTGATTCAATTTGTTTGCTGTCGGTTAAAGCGGCAGGGCGGCGGTAGGCGAAAAAGCCGGCGAGCACAACGAAGCTCAACAACAAAATCCAAAACCAATTTCTCAACCAATTTCTTTTTTTCTTCGGCTCCTCCGGCGGCGTCTGTTCATCAGCCCCGGTGACGGTCGCCGGAGTTTCTTGCGGGTCGGTCGTGACGGGGGAAAGCAACACCGTGCGAGCCTCGCTCGCCTCGTCGAGTGTTTTGACCTGCGCGGTTTCGTCCGCCGGCAAGCCGATGCGCCGCAGCAAGTCGGCAAAGCGCGAATCCGTGCGGATTGAATCGAACATCGGCTCGACGTTCAGAAAAGGCATAAAACCGGAGCGTTCTTCACAAGCCTTTTCCAGCCACTCGAAAGCCTCGTCCGTCTCGCCCAAGCCGAGATAAATGACCGCGAAATAATAAGACGAGACGTAACGTCCGCCGTCGCCGTCGCTCTCTAAATCCTTTAAAACCTGCCGCGCCTCGGTCTCTTTTCCGGTGACGGCGTAGGCGTAACCGAGATGAGCTTCGAAAGCCAAGCCGCCGTCCGAAAAAATGACGGCTTTTCTGAGCGCCGAAAGGGCGTCCTCGAATTTGCCCTGCTGGAGGTAAGCAAAACCCAGGATGCGGTAGGCGAAGGTCGAATCCTGTTCCATCTCGAGCGCGTTTTTACACTCTTTGATCGCGTTGTCGTATTCCCGCGCGAAATAGTAAGCCCAGCCGAGACTGACGTGCGCGAAGGGCGAGAGCGGGTCGAGACGACTGACAGTTTGGCACTCGCGGATCGCCTCCTGGTGCCGCCCCATCGCCTTCAGGTAAAAGCCGTAACCGTCGTGCGCGGTCGGGTAATTCGGGGCGAGCTCAATGGCTCGCTTGAATTCGCGCTCGGCAGCCGGGAAGTTCCAGTCGTAAAGGACGCGGAAAAAGCCGAGCGAGGAGTGCGGCTCGCCCAAGGTTTCGTCTATCGCCAGCGCGCGTTCGGCGGCGGCTTTGGCTTTCGGGTAGGCGTCGTGCGGCGACCACCCGCCGGTCGAAGACGCGAGAAAAGCGTAGGCGTCGGCGATCCCGGCGTAAGCCAGCGCGTAGGTCGGGTCGAGCTCGATCGCCTGCTGGAAATACTCGATGCCTTTTTTGATCCATTCCTCGGTGCGTTTGGTCGTCACGAAATAGCGCCCTTTCAGATAGCACTGATACGCCTCGGCGTTTTCCGTGTAGCGCTTGGTGAGCCGCCTTTTTTCTTCGCCCGTCAGCTTGAGCTTTAATTTTTCGCTGATGTCTTCGGCGATCTCTTCCTGCAGCTCGAAAATGTCGGCGAGCTGCCGGCGGTATTGCTCGCCCCAAATTTGCGCGCCCCTTTCGACGTCGATCAACTCGACGCCGATGATGAGATTTTCGCCATACTGCCGGACGCGCCCGGTTAAGATGGTTCTCACGCCCAACTGTCTGCCGATCGTCGGCGCGTCCTTTTCAGTTCCTTTGAAGCGAAAGACGGTGCTCCGCGGCGCGACGCTGAGGTCGGAGATTTGGGCGAGCGCGTTGATGATGCTCTCGGTGATGCCGTCCGACAGGTATTCGGTCTGCGCGTCGTCGCCGTCGGCACGAAGCGGCAAAATCGCCAGGGAATTGATCGTTTCTCCGGACCTCAAGGCTGACGTCTGGCTCGATTTGAGAATCGCTCCCAAAGACAGTTGTTGCTGAAACTGTTTCAAGTCGCCGAGCAGTTCGGCGCTCGACTGATAGCGCTCGTCCGCATTCTTGCGCAAAGTTCTGGCGACAATGCGGCTCAATTCTTCCGGAACATCGGATTTTAGGACTGAAAGCGGCTCAGGCTCGCGCTGCAAAACCGCCGCCAGCGCATCGACCGCCGTCTCGCTTTGAAAAGGGTTAAATCCCGCGAGCATTTCATACAAACAGACACCGAAGCTGAAAATATCGCTGCGGGCGTCGACCCGTCGCCCGCGCGCCTGTTCGGGCGACATATAGGCGGCGGTCCCGATAATCATTCCGGCTTGCGTCTGCACCTGGGCTTTGGTCACGGCTTCGGCGTCTGCCGTAAACTCTCCAGACGGTTCCGCCAGCTTCGCCAGACCGAAGTCCAGGACCTTGACGATGCCGTCCGGGCGGATCATCACGTTTTCCGGCTTGATGTCGCGGTGGACAATGCCGGCTTCGTGCGCGGCGTTGAGCGCCGCCGCGATTTGGACGGCGATTTCGAGCTTTTCGGGCAAAGACAGGTCTTCGCCTTTGGATTTTTCGCGCAGGGTTTCGCCGTTGACCAACTCGGTCGCGATAAAACGCGTGCCCTCGACCTGCCCGATTTCATAAACCGTCAGAATGTTCGGGTGATTCAAAGCCGAGGCGGTTTTTGCTTCCTGTATGAAGCGGCGCATTCGTTCTTCGTTTTGAGACAGGTCGTGGGGCAGGACTTTCAGGGCGACGCGGCGTTCGAGGTCGGTGTCTTCGGCAAGAAAGACTTCACCCATCCCGCCTGCGCCGAGGGATGAATTTATTTTGTAACGCCCGAGTTGTTTGCCGGCAGAAATCATATCCTAAGGTGAGCGCATTATAGCATTCCCCGGAAAAATTACGATGAGGAAACCAGCCATGAATTACACGAATTACACAAATTAAAAGAGCCTTCGCTTATTCGTGTAATTCGTGTAATTCGTGGCTGGTTTTCCGTTCGCGCGCCGAACTTACTGGCGAACCGGGCGCGGGAAACTGACGGGGCTTTTGTTGCCGTCTTTGTCGACGGCGCGGACGCCGAAAAAGTAATTGTCTTTGGACATCTCTTTCGCCGTATAAGTCGTGACGTTACCGACGAAAACCGAATTCGTCCAGACGGGCGAAGTCGTCTCGCGCCAGACGATTTCGTAACCCGCCAGGTCGGCGTCGGTGTTGGCGTCCCATTTCAAATCCGTATCGTTCGTCAGACGCGCCGTCACGATGCCGACGTTTTTCGGGCGCGCCGGGGCGAGCGCGAGCGCGGCGAGTGCGGCGTCGTTGACGCGCGCGACGTTTGCCACATACTCGAAATCGACGAACTCCGGCAGATCGCCGTATTGAATGTTGTTTTCGACGCGGACGTTCTGGTGCTGGTGCGTGTAGTCTTCGTGAATTTCGGTGATTCTGACGGCAGTAAATCCTCGTTCGAGAAAGGGAATGTGGTCGCCGCCGCGCAGGTAACGGTCGCGCCGATACATCATCTGGACGCGGAATTTCGGCAGGTATTTGTCCCCGGTCTCCTTGATGAACCGGGCGAGCTGTCGCGACGCCGAATCGTTTTCGCCGCCCACGCCGCGCCGCGTGTTCGCCTCTGCTTCCGTCTCGCTCGACGGGACGCCCTCGGAAAAGACGCGCACCGACTGGCGGTCGGGCGCGTTTTTATAACTCGTCACGCCGCCGATGATGTCGTTGGTGAACATCGCCTCGATGTTCATCTTTTTATCTTTCGCCTGCTGCGCGAAATACGTCGAACCCAAAAGCCCCTGTTCTTCGCCCGCGACGGTCATAAAAATAATCGTCGCGTCGAATTTTCTTTTGCTCATCACGCGAGCCATCTCGATGACCGCCGCCGAGCCGGAAGCGTCGTCGTTGGCGCCGGGCGCGTCACATTTCGCGTCCGTGGGGGAAGTGCACATCGAGTCGTAGTGACCGGAAACGACATAAACCCGGTCGGGGTCGGTCGCGCCTTTAAGCCAGGCGACGACGTTGGTTAAATTCGTCGCTTCGGGGACGCGATTCGCTTTCGGCTGTAGGAAAGTCTGTTTTTCGACCTGCAAACAGCCGCCGCAGTCCTGCGAGATTTTTTGAAATTCGGCGTAGATCCAGTCGCGCGCCGCGCCGATCCCGCGCGCCGGGTTTTCCTGTTCCGAAAGCGTGTTCCGGGTGCCGAAACTGACGAGTTTGCGAATCGTCGTTTCGATATTTTTGGCGGAAATCTCTTTCAGCATGGCGGCGATTTCCGCGTTCGGCTTTTCTTTTTTCGCCTTTTGCGCGAAAGAATTTACCACAGAGACACAGAGACACAGAGACAAGAGAAAGAAAATTTTTGTTTTCATAAGTTTTGAATTGCTGCCGGGAAATTGTCCACAGATTAACACAGGTGAAAACAAGTAAAAAGTAAAACGGAGAAGTAAAAAGTAAAAAGTAAAAAGTAAAAACAAATCAACCTTCGAGATTATAGAAAAGCGATAATCCAGAGACTTTTTTACTTTTTACTTTTTACTTTTTACTTTTTACTTTTTACCTTTCCAAAACGTCGAATGCCTGCAAACGGTTGCCGTCCGCCGAATAGAGCAGTCCTGCCGCGTCGTCGGTCGTAAAACGCGCGTCGGGGTCGCCGATTAAAATAAACCGCGCGTCCTGCCCGGTCTGGACGTTAACGCCGACCAAGCCTTTGCGGTCAAAAGGCTTCGGCAAATCGGTGTAAAAATACATAAAATTTTCGCGCAGGGCGGCGAGCCGCTGGCGGCGGAAAAAATAATTTGAAAGCTTATCGAGCTGCGTCGCCGGGTCAAGCCGGTCGAGCAGGCTTTCCTGCACGTCGGCGCGCGAAGGCAAACCGGGGCGCGGGATATTCGAGAGGCTCGGGCGCGGGACGCTCGGCAAGTTCGGGCGGTTCAGTATGCTTCCGTTTGACAGGTTGGGGAAGCGCGCGGCGACGCCGTAAGTCCTGATTTGACCGGTCACGTAATTTCGCGCCGCGTTTGAAGCCAGAGTTGAAAGATTGACCGAGGAAAAACGCGCCTGCAAACCCGACCAGCGGAGCGAGAGCGCGGAACGCAAATTGAGCGCGCCCCGCGCCAGATTAAACCCGGAAGTCGCCAAGCCTCCGTAGCGAAAATAGAGCGCGACGGCTCGTGCGGCGACGCCTAAAACCGTCCGGAAAACGCCGCGCCCGGGCGCCTTGTGTTTGACCCGCCATACGGATTTCGGATTTCGGATGAATTGGCTTTGAAATTCAGCCTTCGCAAACCGGGTAAAACCCAAGTCTTTTTGAACGGGCAAATCCGCACTCCGCATTCCCAAATCCGCAATCGAGAATGCGGCGATTTCGTCGCGCCCGCCGACCACCGCTTCGCCGCGCTCGTTGACGAGGACGAAAGCCGCCTTTTCAATATCGTGTTTGACTTTCCCGACGCGGCTTCCGTTTTTCGCGTTGAGCGCGGTTAAATCGTCTTTATCGGCAAACACAATCGTATTCGCGTCCGTGAAGGCAAAATTCGTCAAGCCTTTGTCGGCGCCCTTGTAGCGCCAGAGCGTCCTGCCGCTTCTCGTGTCGAGCGCCGAAACGCCGAACGGTCCCTTTTCTTCCGTCTCGCCGTCCTTGATGCGCGTGAACTGCCCGCCGGTGCGGACGTATAAAATGTTTCCGACCAGCGCGGTTTCCGGCGTGACGCCCAAATCCTTTGCCTCCCACTCGGTTTTTCCCGTCCGGCGCGAGACGGCGCGCACTTTGCCGTGTCCGGAAACGTAGACGTTCTTTTCGTCAAAAATCGGGTCGGCTTCCGTGAGGGCTAAACCGTCTTCGTTGACTTTGAATTTTTCGCGCTCGCCTTCCTTGCCCGTCCGGGCGTCGTAGCTCGTCGCGCCTTCGTAAAACAGAAACAGCCTGCCGTCCAGAATCAAAGGCGGGCGGTAGTTGTCGAGCGTGTAGGCGACCTCCGCGTTTTCCGTGAAATCGGCGGGCATCATCTGGACGTCGGATTCGAGCTCTTTTTTCCAGAGCTCGTCGCCGTTCGTCAGATTAAAAACGTGGATCACCGGCGTCCGTTTGAATTCCTCGCCGATTTTGCCTTTCGCCTTTTTGACGAGCACCGCGCAGAGCAGATTCGAGTCGGGCTCGACGGCGAGCTGCATCACGTCGCCCTTGACCTTGTCGCTCTGCCAGAGTGTCGCGCCCGACAGGACGTCGACCGCCAGCAGGACGCTCTTTTCGCCCTTGTCGAGCGAGAGCAGGATCAAATCGGTTCCGGGGACGGGCGTGATCGAGGTTTCGTCCAACCCCTGGTGACCGCGCCGCCAGATTGTCTCGCCCGTCTGCCCGTCGAGGGCGTAGAGCGATTTATCCGTCCCGGCGATGACGACGCCGAAATCGGTCTGCTGGTAAAACTGGACTTTCCCGTTGAGCTTTGCCTCCCAGACGGGTTGAGCGTTTGAGGTAAGAGCCGCAAAAAAGCACAAAAGGCATAAAAGGAGTACTGCTTTCATACAATTGATTTTAACCCGACAACTAAGAATAGAGAAAGATTTAATTTTTTTGAGAGTGGGCTTTTATGGTACTAATCTTTTTATACAAATCCATTAAAACGGGCGGGAAATCAGGAAAATGTTCTAAATTGGGGCTGGCTAAATTGTCGCAATGACCAATTATCTTTACTGTTTTGTCTTTGTTTTCGTACTGTAGGCGGATGGTATTGTTGATGAAATTATCAGTACAACTTCGCTCAGGTTCATACGTGTGATTGAGTCTTAAAAATTCATCGCTTGTTAATAAATCCAGTATTGCCTTGACTTCATCTTCGCTTATATAAGCTTGCTTTTGAGTCTTGAAGTCTTCAGTGCTGTTTATTCCCCTCGGCGCTTTTTTGTCCGCGTCAACGACATCAAATTCAACCAAACCGTTGTCGTAAAGCCGAAAATCCAATATTTCACCGGTCATGCTCCAGATTCCTATGTATTCTTCGGACATTTCCATGACAGGCGTGGAATTCGGCTGTTTGACCTGTAAATCCTCAGGGCTCGAACAAGAAATGGAAAACAAATTAAAGATGGAAACTGAAATTATGAGGAAAAACTTCATGAAATGTCACTGAATCCGGTAAGCCTTGCCCTTCCAGACGACGACGAGCGTGCCGCCGATGCTCTCGGCGATCGAGCGCAAGCCGGAGTCGAGTTTTTTGTATTCGGGCGTGCCGCGGCGGACGTTGACGGTCGCCTGCTGATTGTAGGATGTGTCATACCAGACGCCGCTCGCGAAGTTGAAAGTTTTGTCGCCCGCCCGGCGTCTTTCGGGAGCTTTGTTTTTCACATCTTTCGGCGCGTCAGCCGTTTCCGTCGCCACGCTTTTCCTGTTTTCAGAGCGGGCGCCCGCCATCGGGGCGGAGCGCGGGACGTTTTGCGAATCCGGCATGATATTTCTTTGACTCTGCGTCATCGTATTCTGCGAGAGTTCCGCCTGTTGCTTCGTCATTCTGGCGGTTTCGTTATCGTTGTCTCGATAATCGTCTTCTCTTTTTGCCGGCGGACCGGTTTTAACTTTGTATTCTTCTTTCGCGGTTTTTTCGTCCGATTTGGCGAGTTCGCCTTCGGGCGGCACGGGTTTCGCCGCCGGTCTCAATTCTTTATCTCTTCCGGCTTGCGCCTGAATCTGGTCGAGCAGCGCCCCGCCGACGCTTGAGGTGTTAGCGACAACAGGAGCGTTTTTCGTTGTCGTAGTCGTCGAAGTATTCGTCGTCGTCATCAAACTGTTTGAATTCGATGTTGTCGCCGTCGTCGCGTTCGACATCGAAGTCGTATTCGACGTCGAAGATGTATTTGCCGTAGACGCGGAATTGGACATCGGGTAGCTTTCGCTCGCGGTCGTCTCGCCGTCGGAACTCATGCCCTTGCTGCCCACCGGTCTTTCGTAGGCGTCTTCGTTCTGCGCGACCGAGGCGTTATCCGACTGGCGCGCGGTTTGCAAAAACATCAGTGCGATGACGCCGCTAAACAGGAGCGCCAGCGCCCCTACCGCAAACGCCATTTGCGGGAACATAAATAATTTTTTATACCAGGGAATCGCCGCCGCGACGACCGGCTCAGACTGTTTCGCGTGAACAATTTCACTTTCTGATTCGGCGTTGAGTGAAATCAGGTTTGAGAGAATTTTTCGACACCTCAGGCAGTCCGCCAGATGCTCGGTTGCCCGCGAGCGCGATTTTGCAGGCAGAGCGTTTTCGGCGAAAAGGGAAATCTCGTCGGCGTCAAGGTGGAGCGACTGCAAGCCTAACCCACCCGCTAACGCAGGTGATTCCGACTGCGCCGCCTGACGCAAAAGAGAATCCATTTCTTTGTCGAACTCAAATTCCATTTTTACCAAATTAACCTTTAAATGAACGCGAACGCACGCCGATTTTTAGTTTTTTTATTTTCAAATCCTTGTTAATCCGCGTTCATCGGTTTTGTTCCCAAACCGTTAAGAGAACGCCTCAGCGCCAAAATTCTTGCACGAGCGCCACGAGCGCCAGGAGCGCAAAGAGGCGTTCGACGCTGAAGTCGAGCTTTGACGCCGTCTCGGCGAGATAGCGTTTGACCTCCTCTTTTTTCCAGCCGTGTTTCTCGCACAGAATCTTTTCGACCGCCTTTCTGATTTCCGTCTGCACGCGGACGAGCTTGCGGCTCGCCGTCGCCTCGTGAAACCCCAAGGTAGCGCCGATGTCCTTTAGTTTCACGTCGTCGAAATAATAAAGTTTCATAATCAGGCGGTCTTCCGGCGCGAGGCGCGTGACGGCTTCCGCCAGGGCACCGGCGATGTCCTTTTGCGCCTCGGTGCGGCTCAGAACTTCCTCGGGGTTTTCCGTCGCGTGAACGACCTTCGAGTTGTCGGAATTTTCCGACGAATCCTGCGCCAGATTTTCAAACTCTCTGGCTTCTTCAATTTGCACGAACTTCGCCTCTTTGCGGAAATGGTCAACGGCGAGCTGCGCGACGACCGCCCGGAGCCAGCCCGCCAAGGATCCGCGCCCTGAATAATAGGAAAGCTTGCCTTTCGCCTTCCCGTCCTTTTCTTTGAGACCGTAAAGCTCAGCCCAGATCGAGCTCGCCAAATCTTCGGCGTCCTCGTTGTTGGCGGAAATCTTCCGCGCCGCTGATTTGACGGTCGAATCGAATTTCGTGACCAGGTCGCCCCAAGCCGCCTCGTCGCCGCGTTCGCAGGCGGCGATCAGACACAAGTCGTCGGCGTTGAGCGCGTCGACAAATTCCCTGACTTCTGTCCCGGAGGCGTTTTCGGAGTCGCGGAAAACGTATTTTTCAACCGTCGCGAGGATTCGCGGCTGTAAATCCGTGATATCAAGTCGGCGCGAGTCGGTCGCGCGCGCGAGGAGCCGCGCGATCGATTCGTCAATCATTTTTTGATGTTTTTCGACGGAACTCATCAATGAATAAAAAACTATCAGATTCTAACACTAACCGCTAAAAAAAATAAGATGCCGTAAAGAGACGCAAAGTAATCAATATTTTTCCAAAAAATCGTATTTTAATCCTCCGGGGTTGCCCGAAAGATTCCCGGCGCGCGGCACCGGGCTGCCTGACGGGCGCCTCTGCGGAGGCTTGAAAAAGTATTTTTGAGACGGCTTTTAGCAATGTCCGGGGCGGGAAGCTTATCGTTAGTTTGCAGTTTTCGGGAATAAATGCGAAGTTACTGCCGTCAGACGTAATCAAAAATCGTCGGAAATTCTATTTTGCAAAATCAAAAATCGGTGTCGGGATGCGAATTAAGACGCATAAGATCCTTCAATATTTTATCGCGCTCGTGTGGCTCATTAACGGGTTGTTTTGCAAGCTGCTCGGTTTTGTCCCGCGCCACGAAGAAATCGTCCGAAGGATTTTGGGCGACGAACACTCCGCCGTTTTGACCAAAGCAATCGGCGTCGCGGAAATTTGTATGGCGGTCTGGGTTCTGAGCGGCATCCGACCGGGGCTAAACGCCGCCGCCCAGATGATCATCGTCGCCGCGATGAACATTCTCGAATTTTATCTGGCGCCCGATCTGCTGCTCTGGGGCAGGGCAAACGCCGGTTTCGCTTTTCTCTTTATCATCGTCATTTACGTCAACGAATTTTACCTGAGCGGAAAATCAGGCGGCAAAAATTAGCATGTTTTCGTTTCTAAAAAATCATCCTTTTGCCGTCGAGGCGTTTTTCGACACCTCGCTCGTTTTAACTTTTGCCGTCCCGCCGGAAAAACTGCAAAGTCTGATTCCGGAATGCTTGGAATTAGACTGTTTTGAACAAAAATGGGCGTTTATCGCCGTCGCGATGGTCGAGACAAAGGGGCTTCGACCGAAAGGCTTTCCGAAGATTTTCGGCAGAAATTTCTTTCTCATCGGGTACCGGGTTTTCGTCAGATACACCAACGCCGCCGGCAAAAGAGCGCGGGGCTTATACATTCTCAAATCCGAAACGGACAAAAAAGCGATGGAGTTTTTTGGAAATTTGTTCACGCATTACAGTTATACGACGACCGACATTCGAAAAACTGGCGGCAATGGTCCGACCGAGATAAAATCGTCGAAATCAAATTTTAAAGTCGTCATCGACGATTCCGGCGCGGAAAACGTTCCTCTCCCTGAAAATTCGCCGTTTTCCGACTGGAAAGAAGCCCGCAGATTTGCTGGACCGCTGCCGTTTACTTTTACTTATTTTGCCGAGAAGAAAGAGATTTTGATAATCGAAGGCGTCCGGCAGGACTGGAAGCCGAAGCCCGTCAAAGTCGAAAGCTATCATTTTTCTTTTTTGGACAATCTAAAGCTTTCCGACGCAAAACTGGCGAACGCTTTTATCATCAGAAACGTGCCTTATTACTGGAAACGGGGGCGAATCGAGCGATGGTGCAAATGAGAAAACCATTTCAGGGCGTCTGGAACGTCGTCCGGTTTAACTGGCATTTTTATCTTTTTTCTTTCGTTATGTTGTCGCTGGTCTTGCTGACCGGAGTTTTAAACGAGTCCTTTCGCTTTTTTTCAATAATCCTGTTTTCCGCGGCGCTCGTCGCGACTTTGATTTCGCTTCTGGTCACCTACTACGTTTATGATTTGTCGGGTCTCTACGGTTTGTCCTGGCTGGATGGATTGGACACAAAAGAAAAATGCAGAATCGTCAACATCAACGCCGGATTCGACGAAACGAGCGTTCTGCTGGCGGACAAATTTAAAAACTCGGAGCTGACCGTTTTCGATTTTTACGACCCGGCAAGGCACACCGAAATTTCCATCAAAAGAGCCAGAAAAGCCTACCCGCCATTTCCGAACACCGTCCAGACGGCGACTTCCAACATACCCCTCGCCGACGGTTCGGCGGACAGAGTTTTCGCAATCCTCTCCGCCCACGAAATCCGCGCCCCCGAAGAAAGAAACGCTTTCTTTAAAGAGCTGCACAGGATTCTACAACCGGACGGGCGCGTCATCATCACCGAGCATCTGAGGGATACGGCTAATTTCCTGGCTTACAACGTCGGATTTTTTCATTTTCATTCGAAAAGGGCGTGGCTCGAAAACTTCCGGGCGGCGCGTTTTGAGGTCGATAGGGAAATAAAAATCACCCCGTTTCTGACGACCTTTATTCTGAAGAAATATGATTCTCCATCTTAAAATTATCGGCTTCATACTGATCGTTTTGGCGCTCATTCACGCTGGCTTCCCGAGGCGCTTCAAGTGGGCTGACGAGTGCGCCTCGCTGAGCCTGATCAACCGGCAGATGATGTACGTCCACACGTTTTTTCTGGCGCTGACGCTGTTTTTGATGGGCGCTCTGTGTCTGACTTCCGCGAGCGAAATCGTCGAAACCGGGCTGGGCAGGAAAGTGGCGTTGGGACTCGGGATTTTCTGGGGACTCAGGCTGCTCTTTCAATTTTTCGTTTATTCGTCGGAACTCTGGAAAGGCAAAAAGTTTGAAACCACGATTCACGTTTTGTTCTCAATCCTCTGGACGTATATCAGCGCCATTTTCATCCTCATATATTTCGCTTAATGAACTACACAGGCGGAAACGCGAGTGTAAACGAGCGTGTTAATAACCCCGGAGAAACACGCTCGTTTACACTCGCGTTTCCGCCTGTACAGCATAAAACTGAAATTCGCTTTAGTTTGCGCCCTTGCTGCCGCGCGGTTTTCTGCCCTTCTATCGTAAATGTTTTCGCAAAAACGAAACAATCTTCCACCCGTCCAGATAAACCCACGGCTTTTCGCCCAAAGTGTAGTGACCGCAGGGGATTTTGACGGCGCTGTGTTCGATACCGTGTTCGCGCAAAGCCCGCATCATCCTTCGCGACAAATCAATCGGAAAAGTTAAATCATAGAGCGTGTAAATGTAGCGCTGCGGGCGCGGCGGCATTTTCGAGAGCTTGTCCATGTAAACCATCGGCGAAATCGGCAGCCAGAACTCGCGCAAATCTTCGAGAGAAATATTGCCGTCCAGACTTTCCTTGACGTGATAGGTCGAAAGCCCCTGCCAGACGACGTCCGCGACGTAGCCGGAAACGTGGTTGAAAACTCCGGCGTCAATCGTTAAATCGTGCGTGAAAGCGAAAAATCCGACGCAAGAGCCGATGCTCGTCCCGACGACGCCGACCTTTTCGTAGCCCTGCCGTTTGAGCCAGGCGACGGCGGAACGCGTGTCGACCACGGATTGCCGCAAAGATTGCAATGTGCGCCCGACGTTCGGCGCGACCAGATAATCGGCGCGTTCGAGCTCGGGCGGCATCCTTTCTTCGTGATACGGCAGTGTCAGGCGGAGAGCGGAAACGCCGACGCGATTGAAAACCTTGCATAAATCAAAATAGCTTCCCGCCTTGGCGTTCCAGTGCGGCAGGACGACAACCGCCGATTTTTTGTTTTCTTCGTGCGGGAAAAAGCGGGCGTAAGCCGTGTTGTTTTCCGCCGAGGGCGTCTCGATTGCGCTCGTCCAGGTCAGAAGGCTGTCGGCTGTTAGGGGTTGGCTGCTGGTTGTTTCTAATTCGTAATCCGTAATTTCCGGCGAAAAGAAAAACTCGGCGCTGTTTGCCAGAACTTTGCGCGAGTATTCGCGGAAAAGACGTCGCGGGTCGTCGCCGTTCGCGCCTTTTTTGATGAATTCCGTGCCCCATTCAAACGGGCGCACCTGGCGATGCGCGCCGAGGCTCGCGTAATAGCGTTCGCGGTTGTGCATCCAGCGTTTGAGCATAAGCTTTATATCCTAACTCAAAACGCCGATTTACGAAAAGCGGCTCGCCACAGAGAGCACAGAGAAGTCACGGAGAAAACACAGAGAAAACTAAAGTTGTTGAATTTTTCTCTGTGTCTCCCCTGTGACTTCTCCGTGCTCTCTGTGGTGAATTCTTACTCGATTTTCGGCAAAACGTATTGCACTTCTTTCAGCTCGGCGAGAGCCGCAAGTTTTTCGACGGCAATCCGCCCGAGAACAGTTTTCGCGCCCCTTTCGGCGGAGATTTCAAAGCCCAGGTTTTTCAGCCCCGCCAGAACTTCGGGCGTTTTTTCGGTCAGCTCGACTCGAATCTCGGCTTTGCCGCCCGCGACAAATTTTGCCTCGTTTGCCGTCGGCTCGGCGATGTTTTTCTGCAAACGCTCGACCAGTTCAAACAGCCAGACGTGGAGTTTTTCGGCGAGCAGTTGCCGCCTCAACATTTCGGGCGTGACCGGCGGCTCTTCTTCGGTTTGGACGCGCATTTCGCCTACGGAAACAGTCGCGTTCGGTGTCGAATTGCCGGTCGTCCCAAAGTTATAAACGATTACGCCGGTTGTTTTAACCGCCCGCCCTGAAATTATCGTCGGGGCAAATTTTGCGGCGCGCGCCGCCTGTTCAGCCGCCGCCCGCAGTAGCGGATGACCTGAAACCGCGCTGGCGGCAATCACGTTCCCGTTTTCGTCGATCATCACCGAGACGTTGACCGCCCCACTCGCGTTAACCCCTCGCGCCGCCGGCGGGTATGGCGGAACCGGCAGATTTGTCGCCTTGCCGTTGATGACTCCGAGAGAAAGGTTCTTTGCAGGAGGCACCTTATATGCGTAGGCTCCGCCCGAACCGTTTCCCGAGCCGATGCCGTTGCCGCTTCCCCTCCCGACGCCTATTCCCGTCTCGATTTTAATTACTTCATCAGCGTCGTCGAAAATGCCTTGGCGATTTACTCCGTCGGGCAATTCGACCGGGACTTCGACGGTTTTCGACTTTCCGCCCTCGTTGACTACCCTTTCTTCGACCGCGACGAACGATGTGAACTGCGTCATCAGACGATATTCGAGCCCGATATTTTTAATCGTGTCTTGCAATCCCGGCTTCATCGCCCCGTTTTGGGCGCCGCTCCAGTCCCGCGACATCAAATCATCAATCCGCGTCCGCGCCCAGAGCGTCGCCAGGCTGTCGTGACTTGCCTCCGTGTCGGGAAAATTCACCGCGATCTCGCGCACGAAATCCCGCCCGCCGGATTTTCCTTTGAGGCGAATCGTCCCGCGCGCGCCTTTCGTGTAGCGCCCGTGAACGACGACCGGCTTGGCGCTGAATAAATCAGGGATCTTATTCGGATAGATGTCGGTGACCGGCAAGCCGTTCCAATCAATCGAAACGTCTGTCAAGAGCGGAGTCCGCACGCGCTCGTAAAACTTTTTCGCAGCCTTTGAGCCGTCGTCGGTGAGGGCGACGTATTCGACCTCGCCGTTGCCTTCCTGAGCCATTTTGTCGAGCAGGAAGCGGTTGACGGAGCTTCCGATGCCGAACGAAAAGACGCGGGCATTTTTGTGTTTTTGAATCTCGCCGATGATTTCCATATCGTTGCCGACATAGCCGTCGGTCATAAAACAAACTACCCGAAGGTGGTCCTGCGCGTCCGAAGGCTCTAAAGCGGCGCGGATCGCTTTCATCATTTCCGTCCCGCCGCTCCCCTGGCGCGAGGCGAGAAAGTCCTGCGCTTTGGCGAGATTCGCCTGTGTTGCGGGAACGGGCTTGTCGAAAAGAACGCTCGTCGCACCGGCGAAGGTTATCAGATTAAAAGTGTCTTCCGGATAGAGATTGTCGAGCGACAGCTTCATCGCTTCTTTTGCCTTTTCGATCGGGAAGCCGGACATCGAGCCTGACGTGTCGAGCACGAAAACGATTTCCTTCGGCGTCACGTCTTCCTGGCGGATTTTATCGGGCGGCTGCAAAATCAGCGTGAAAAATCCGCCTCTTTTATCCCTGTGCGTCAAAACGGCGTCTTCAATCTTCTCGCCCGCCACGTTGTAACGCAGGACGAAATCCTTGTTCGGAATCGTCTTTTGGTCTTTGAGTTTGATGTCGGCGCGCGCCGCGCTTAAATTCGCGGTTTCGATTTCGTGCGAGGTCGAGCGAATTTCCCGGACGGGAACGCCCGCGTCCAGACTGACCTCGATCGAGATGTCGTGACCGGCGCGTTCTTTGGCGGGCATCGGCGTGATCCGCGAGGCGTCCGGCACCCGGTTCGTGTCGGGGGCGAAACCGTTGCCTTTTCTGCCTATGGGAGCGCCCGGGATGTAACGGGGTCCGACCGTCATCGGGAAAGAGAATTCATAGGCGCCGTCTTCGTATTTCAGAGTCTCGACGTAGCTGATTTCGACGACAATTTTTTGGTTCGGCATGATGTTGGCGACCGCCTGCGTGAAAATGTTCGGGCGCTCCTGGTCGAGCAGACTCGCCGCCTGACCTTTGGTTTTCGCGCGTTCATAAACCTTGCGGGCTTCCTCTCGCGATAAAATCCTGCCGCGAATCGTGCGGTCGCCGATGCGCATCGTCATGTCGTCGACAGCCGCCGCCTGCGGTAGCGGAAACGTATAGACGGCTTCGATCGGCTCGGTAAACTTGTTTTCGAATTCCTGTGTGACACGGACGCGCGACAAAAAGCCGCTAATTTCGGCTTTTACGTCGGTGTGTTTTAAAGGGCAAGCGCCCAAAGCCGTGCCTTTTTTGGCGAAGGCTTCGAGCGAGCCTTCGGTCGCGTCCTGGGCGCGGATGCTGATGAACGAAAGAAAGACACAAATCGACAGGAGAAAAATTTTTCTCATAGAATTTTCCTTTAAAGAGATTTAGAAATTTCGGAGATTCTCCTGCTACAACTCGTTAGACACCACAACTCGCAAATTAGTTCCCTCGGGGACGAGAAAAAATTTGTCGGTGCCGGGGAGCCGGACGAGCGAGCGCGGCGAAGGCTGGAAAATTATGAGGGTCGTTTATAGCCCGCGTCGATGAATTTTTGGCGGCGCGGGAAATGCAGCAGCGTCGCCAGGATTCCGAAGGCGAGCCACAGGAAAAAGTATCGGTAGTGAAACGCGAAAGCCAGAACTACGCCGAACAGCGAAGCCGACTCGCAGAGTGCCAGCGCGATGATGAGTCCGGTCTGGAGAAGCGGGAGTTTTTGCTCGGCGACCGCCTGGGCGAACAACTTAGCCTTTAACACGAACGAAAGCCCGACGGTCGAGATTGCGACAACCGCCAGAGCAATTACAAATGGCGCGTTCTCGTCCAGAAAAGGCTTGGAAAAATCAACGCTGAACAATTCCGGGTGAGTGAAATAAACTACTAAAAAGAAAAGAAATTGCGAAACCAGAAGGGCGAACCAGATAATCGTCGACACCCGGTAAAAGGCTTCGGCGCTGCTGTTTTGATTTATCGGTTGCATGGCGGTAATCCCTCCAATAGTTTTAAGTTTTGAATTTTGAGTTTTGAGTTTAAGATCGTTAATTCAAAATTCAAAATTCAAAACTTTAATTCGTTGCTTCCAATTCTTCCTCTAAAAGCTGCCGCTCGTAAAGGTCGGCGTATTCGCCGTCGAGTTTTAAAAGCTCGTCGTGCGTCCCGCGTTCGATGATTCGCCCGTTTTCCAAAACGCAAATCAAATCGGCGTCGCGGATCGTCGAAATGCGGTGCGAGACGATGAGGGTCGTTCTGCCGCTGCGCACCTCGCGCAGGTTGTGCAGAATCTTTTCTTCGGTATAGGTGTCGACCGCCGAGAGCGAGTCGTCGAGAATCAGAATACGCGGGTCGCGGATGACCGCGCGGGCGATGGCGGTGCGCTGTTTCTGACCGCCGCTTAAGGTGATGCCGCGCTCGCCGACGAGCTGTTCGTATTTGTAGGGAAAAGATTCGACGTCTTCGGCAAGCCCGGCGATTTCCGCCGCGCTTTCGATTTCGGATTGCAGATTTCGGATTTCGGATTTATCCGTCTCCCCGTCTCCCCGTCTCCCCGTCTCCCCTTCTTGAAACCCGGCAGCTTCCGCAGGCGGTTCTGACCTTTCGACTCCGAAGGCGATGTTTTCGGCGAGCGTGTCCGAGAAAAGGAAAGTTTCCTGCGGCACGAAACCGATCGAGCGGCGGAGCTGTTCGAGCGGGTAATCCTTGAGCGCGACGCCGTCCACGAAAATCGTATTTTCCGGCGCATCCATAAGACGCGGGATGAGGTTCACGAGCGTCGATTTTCCGCTTCCCGTTTTGCCGACGAAGGCGACGGTTTTTCCGGGCTGGATGGTCAGATTAATGTCCTCTAAAACGGGTTTGCCGTTGTAGCCGAAATTGAGATGGCGGAATTCGATTTTGCCCTTTATCTTCGGCTTTTCCGCCGCATCGGGCGCGTCTTTGATGGTCGGCTCGATTTCCTGAATCTGGTTGATGCGTTTAAGACTCGCCGTCCCGCGCTGGTAAAGATTGACGACGTAGCCGAGCGCGATCAGATACCAGATCATCCGCTGGAGATACAGGATAAACGCCGCAAAGTCGCCCGCCGAAATTTCGCCGCGGACTGCCATCGGAACGCCGACCGCGACGATGATCACGAACCCGAGCCCGATAAAGAAAAAGAGCAGCGGGCGCATCGCCGCCGCGTATTTCACAAGCGCCAGGTTTTGCCTGGCGTATTCGCGGTTGAGGAGCTGGAACTTTTCGATTTCCGGCTGTTCCTGCGCGTAGGCGCGCACCACTCGCACGCCCGACAAATTTTCCTGAGCCCGCGCCGTGATGTTCGAGAAAAATTCCTGAATCTTTTCGAAACGGACGTGGATTCGCGCGCCCAGAAACTTGACCGTCAGAGAGACGAACGGCATCGGAATCAGCAGCAGCAGGGTTAGTTTGAGATTCATCCGGATTAAAATCGGGAGCACGACGCAGAGCGCGAAAATCGCCTGGAACGAATACAAAATCATCGGTCCGACGATTTGCCGCACCGCCGCCAGGTCGTTCGTCGCCCGCGCCATCAAATCGCCGACGCGGTGGTTGTAAAAAAATTCGAGCGGCTGGTCGATCAGCGAGTCGTAATAATCGCGCCGCATATCGTATTCGATGTGCCGCGAAGTGTTGATAAGCAGCCGGCGCTGCCAGAAAAGAAAAACTCCGCTCACCAGGTTGACGCCGAGAATCATCAGCGGGTAATAAATAACCTTGTTCCACGTCACGTCCTGGCTCAAATCGTCAATTGCCCGCCCGACCAGATACGGAACCAGGAGCCCGAAACACATCGAGACGAGAATACACCCGATGCCGAGCAGAATGTGAAATTTGTAAGGCGCGAGATAGCGCGTGAATTTTCTGATTTCTTCCATAAAAGAGTTTGGAGAGTCCGGAGAGTCTGGGGAGTCCGGGGAGTCTCGGGAGTCAATTCACATGACTCCCGAGACTCCCCGGACTCCCCGGACTCTCTAGACTTTCGAATACGTCGAGAGCGCCGTCGCAATCAGTTTCCCTTCATCGTTGACGACCTCCGCCGAGGTCGTCAGCAGACGGCGCCCGCCGCGGACGATTCGTGCCGTGCAGAGAATGGCGCCTTCCGTGACGGGGCGCAAATAATGCACCGTCAAATCTACGGTCGAAGCCTTTTCGCCTTTGTCCAAAACGCTGACCACGGCAAAAGCCGTCGCCGTGTCGATCAAGGAGGCGGTCGCGCCGCCGTGCAGGACACCGTGCGGCTGCCGGAGCTCGTCGCGCATACTAAGGCGCAGGACCGCCTCGCCCGGTTTCAACCCGACGAGCTCCAATCCGAGAAGTTTAATGTAAGGGACTTCGCGGAAAACCGCCTGCACTTTTTCCAGCATCGATTCTTCGATTTCACTCATTTTTTATTCGTTCCTGCCAGACGATTTCCTGAAATTCCTTTATTGAAACCTTGCGGTAATCCTTTGGCAGTTCAAAAAGTTTTTCGTCAAGCGTCGTTTTGAAATTTCTCAGCTCGACGGAAAAGACCGGCGTTTTTTGTCCGCTGCCGTCACCGGCGACGTAAAACTCCTGCCTGACGGGCAGTCTCAAATTTTCGTCGACGAAAATCAAAATCTCCGAAGGCTGGTTTTGAGCGTCTCCTAAACTGACGCGAAATTTTGCCAGATTGTTTTCCTTTCCCAGACTTTCAAAGGCGGCTGGGGTTTTCTGATTGAGCCATTCGGTCTTCAGAAAATCGTTTAAGGTGCCCTCCGCCGGTTGCGGATTCGACTGATTTTCCGCGTAAATTTTTCTCGCGCGGTGAATCGAAAAAGTTTGACCGCCGGCAGCTTCGAGCAGGGAAGTCTCGTCGCCGTCGCCAACGTTAAAGACGGTCAAACGGTTCGTCCCGTTTCTCGCCGTGAAAAAAATCCTTTCGGTTTTTTCGCTCCCGGCGTAAGTCTGATTGACAATCTCGGTTTGATAAATTTCCGGCTCCACGGTCGAGAAAGGAATTTCGCTTTTGATTTCCTGAGTGACCGAAGGCACAGGCGTCGGCGTCGCCCCTTCGCCACCCCGCCAAAAACCGCACGCCGAAGTGAAAATCAAAAAAAGGGCGAAAAAAAATTTGTCTGCGCTTGACTTAAACATCCGTAAAAACGAAATTTTAACATATTGGATGAAGGGGACCGAAAAACATCTTCGGATTTTTATGAAACCAAGTTTCGGACAATTAGCTTACCTTCTCGGCGGGATCATCATTTTGCCCCTCTTGCCGTTTCTTTTCTGGCAGGGCAGTCAGACCAGAAAAAAGGTCGGACGCCTGCCCGACGCGGCGGGCGAAACCAGCGGGCTGTTTGGTGAGGCGACGCCCGTTTTGAATCTTCTCGCCGTCGGCGAATCGACGGTCGCCGGAGTCGGCGCGCGCAGCCACGACGAGGCGCTCGCCGGACAACTGGCGAAATTTTTGAGTCTCGGAGTCGGGAAGGGCGTCCGCTGGACGGTCGTCGGCGAGAGCGGCATCACGGCGCGCGAGACGCTCGAAAGGCTCGTCCCGCAACTGCCCGAAGCGGAGATGGATTTGGTCGTCGTCGGCTTGGGCGGCAACGACACTTTTAAAGTAAACAGCCCGAACGGCTGGCGCCGCGACATGACCCGGCTGGTCGAAAAACTCAGGGAAAAATACCCGGACGCCAAAATCCTGCTCGCGAACACGCCGATGATCAGAGATTCCCCGGTGCTGCCGCAGCCCCTCAAATTCGTCCTCTGGCGCGTCTCCAGACTCCACCACACGGTCATGCAGGATTTGGCGAGGACGACGGACGGGGTCTTTTATTTTGACGAAGCCGAAAAAGTAGACGAGAGATTTTTCGCCGACGGCGTTCACCCGTCGCCTTACGGCTACGCGTTGTGGGCTGAGGCGATGGTTAAATTTTTGCTGAAAAAGACGGGCTTTTGTGGGCTGGAAATTGCTCTGACGCAAAGGCGCGAAGAAGATGGGACGCTGATTGATTAGGATTAGTTAAGGTGATTTAGGATTTAATCTTAATCAATCTTAAGGAATCCTAAATAATCAGCGTCCTATTTTTTCAGAAAATCTTTGCGTCTCCGCGTCTTTGCGTTAAAATTCCCCCAAATAATGAACCTCGAAATCTCACACAAAGAGCTTGCCGAACGTCTCAAAGCTCACGAGGAATGGCTTCTGGTCGAGCCGGATGGCGGAAATTTCCCGCTCAGCCGGTCGGAAATCGAGCTCACTTTCGAGCGCGGAAGATTGCTGCTCGCCTTTTTGGACGAAAAGGGTTTTCAGACCTGGCGCGTCGCGGGCTGGGAATTCGAAAAACAGAAAATCCTTTTCAATCTGACGCGAAATTTTGGCAGGGAGCGGAGAAAAACTCGGCTCGTGCCGCGCGTTTTAGCCGCCGAATTAGCCGATACGGTCGAGGGAGCGCGCCTGGAGAAGGCGAACAAAATCGCCGATTTAATCGTCCGGGGTCAACCGAAAACAAAACTCCGGCGCGTTCGATTAAATCAAGAGACGGGGCGTTTTGCGCAGATGATTTTCGAGGATTTTTCAGGGAAACAAATTGCCGCGCTCGCCGACGTCTCCGGCGTTGCGTCGCCCGAAAATCTTCTGGCGAGCGCCATCTTATGGCTCGAAAAATTGGGGCGGCGGAAAGACCCGGTCGAAAGAGTTTGGCTCCCGGCGGAAAAGAGACCGGCGAGAGGGTTGCAGAGACTCCTCGCTTTGCTGCGGGAAAGCCGGCGGGCAAAAATCGAGCTTTTTGAGATTTCCCGATCAGACGGGCAGGGCGAATTGCTGTCGGCAAAACGCAAATTGCAAACAACGGATCTGTGGCGGGAAAAGCCGAAGAAAATTCCAGCCGTCAGGCTCGCGGAGCTGAGCCGAAAGGCGCAGGAAATCGTCTCGCTCGCCCCGCGAGAAATCGACGCGATTTTTACCGCGCACGGCGAGACTCTGCGCTTTCGCGGATTGGCTTTCGCGCGGGTCAGAAAAATTTTTGGCGCGGAAAAAGCCTGGTTCGGGGTCGAGGCGAAACGGCAAATCCTGGGCGCGGAAACTTTTGAGGAATTTTTGGAGCTGGTCGAAAATTTGAAAATCTACCGGCGCGCCGATTCGCCGAACAAACAACACGCCCTTTACCTCCTGGCGCCGGAAAGCTGGCTCGAAGCCCTCTTGAGAAAAAACGTCAAACGACTGGACGCAAACCTCATTCTGTCTCCGATTTACAACCAGTTTCGCGTCTCGGGCGAGCGGATCGATTTGCTCGCGCTGAGGCGCGACGGTCGGCTCGTCGTCGTCGAGCTGAAAACCTCGCCCGACCGGGAAATGATTTTTCAAGCCGTCGATTACTGGCGTCAGGTCGAGCTGCAAAGGCGGGCGGGGAATCTGCAAAAGGCGAAAATCTTCGGTGACGCCGAAATTTCCGGCGAGCCGGCGCTGGTCTACCTGGTCGCGCCGACGCTCTCGTTTCACCGGGATTTTGATTTCCTGGCGCAGACCGTTTCGCCGGAGATTGAAATCGCGCGTTTTTGTCTGAACGAAAACTGGCGCGAGAGCTTGAAGGTGATGAGAAGGGAAGTGATTGGTAATAGGTAATAGGTAATTGGTGATTGGTAATGGGTAATGGGTAATTCGTTTTCTGCTAATTACCCATTACTTATTACCTATTACCTGCCTTCAGTCTTTCACAAACCTGTAGCCGACGCCGCGCACCGTTTGCAGAATCTTCGGGTTGTTCGGCTCGTCTTCCAGATAGCGGCGCAGGCGGACGATGAAATTATCGATTGCGCGCGTGTCGGTGTCTTCGTGCAGGTCCCAGACTTCTTCGAGAATGGTTTTTCGCGAAACGGGTTTTTCGGCGTTTTCAATCAGGTAGCGCAGGAATTTGACTTCCATCAAAGTCAGGTGAACGACTTCTCCCTGGTGCCACAATTCGAGGCTTTCGAAATCAATCGTTCTGCCGTTGACGACGTAGATTTTATCAACCGGGGAGGCGGCTTTTTCGGCGATCTTTTCGCGCTGGAGCCATTCGCGCCGCCGGAGCAGACCGTTCAGCCGCGCCAGAAAAATCTGCAGCTCGAAAGGCTTCGGCAGGTAGTCGTCGGCGCCGGACTCGAAGCCCTGCAAAACGTCTTCGGGGCGGCTGCGCGCCGTCAGCATCAGAATCGGCGTGAAATTTTCCGCCTCGCGCAGAGTCTGGGCGACCTCAAAGCCGTCGACTTCCGGCAACATCACGTCCAGCACGATCGCGTCGAACTGTTTGTTTTCGGCGAACAAAACGTCTAAAGCCGCTCTGCCGTCCGGGGCGACCTCGACTTCGAAATTTTCGGCTTCCAGGTTAAAACGCAGCCCGTCAGCCAGGTGTTGTTCGTCTTCGACGATTAAAACTTTCATATTGGATTGTGAATCGTAAATCGTAAATGGCTGTTGGCTATTGGCTGACAGCTAAGGGCTAACGGCTAAGAGCCGTTCACGATTTACGATTCACGACTTTCGGGAGTTGGATGATGAACGTGCTTCCTTCGCCCTCGCCTTTGCTTTCCGCGAAAATACGCCCGCCGTGTTTTTTGATGATCGAGCGGACGATAAAAAGCCCGAGACCGGTGCCCTTTTTTCTCTGCGTCGGGCTGTTCTGGACGCGGTAAAACCTCCGAAAAATACGCTTCAATTCGGCGGGCGGCATCCCGATGCCGAAGTCCTTGATGCGGACAACGACGAAATTCTTGTTCAAATTTTTGACGCCGATAAAAATCTTGACTTCGCTGCCCGAATATTTGACGGCGTTGTCCAGCAGATTCGTAAAGACAGCCTGCAATTCGTTGGCGTCGCCCGAAACTCGCGTCCCGTTTTCCGACTGGGTGAAACTAATCGCGTTTTCATCCAGGTTGTAGCGATTCCTGATGCGCTCGACACATTCACTGATGAGCTCCGGCAGATTAATTTCGGAAATGTTCAGCAGGCGGTTTTTCTCGCGCGTGCGGCTGGCGAGCAAAACCTGCTCGACGGTGCTCAAAAGCCGGTCGCTGTCGGCGAGCATCACGTCGTAAAACTCCGCCCGTTTTTCCGGCTCGACCTCGCGGGTTTTCAACGTTTCCAGATAAAGGCGAATCGAGGCGATCGGCGTTTTCAGCTCGTGCGTGACGGCGTTCATAAAAGCGTCCTGCTGCTCGTTGCGGCGGATTTCGCGGATTAAAAACGAAGTGTTCAGAACCAAGCCGGTAATGATCAGCGAGAAAAAGACGATCCCGAGGATGAGCATCGCGATCTGCTGCAAATTGAGCAGAATCCAGCCGACGTAAAGCGCGACCGCCAGCGCGATCAGGCAAATGCCGAGAATCAAAAAGAAGACGCTCGATTTTCTCCGACCGGAAACACGCATGTTTCAATTTTAAGGGCAAAAGTAATAAAGGCAAAAGCAATTAAGGCAAAAGGCAAAAGTAAAAAGGCAAAATGAGGGCGAGAGAAGCTTTTCATTTTGCCTTTTTACTTTTTACTTTTTACTTTTGCCCTTTACGCCGCCTTTCTTAATGCCTCGTCGGGCGCCTTTTCGTTCTCAAACTTGTAGGCGTAAACCTTTTCGGCGAGTCCGATCTTTTCCAAAAATTTGATTTGCAGCCAGTTGACGTCGATTTCATACCAAGCCATCCCGTGTTTTGCCGAGCGCGGGTTGGCGTGATGGTTGTTGTGCCAGCCTTCGCCGAAGGTGATGGCGGCGATCAAGCCGTTGTTGCGCGAATCGTCGCGGGTTTCAAACCGTCGTTTGCCCCACAAGTGAGTCGCCGAATTAACGAGCCAGGTCGAGTGCCAGCCCCAGACCGTGCGGAGGAAAATTCCCCACAAAACCATCGACCAGCCGCCGATAGCGAACAAAACGGCGCCGACGACCACGGAAGTCAGATAATAATATTTTGTCGAAACGACGTGAAAATTGTCTTTCAGCAGGTCGGGGGCGTAGCGCTTAATGGTTTCTTCGCTCTGATTTTGCGCCGTCCCGCGCAGAATCCAGCCGATGTGCGACCAGTAGGTGCCCTTTCGCGGGCTGTGCGGGTCTTTCTCGGTTTCGGTGTGGGCGTGATGAATGCGATGCGTCGTGACCCACATCAAAGAACCCGATTGGATGGCGAGCGTCCCGCAGAGAGTCAGAAAACGCTCCATCCACTTCGGAGTCTTAAATCCGCCGTGCGTGAGCAGACGGTGGTAACCCATCCCGATGCCCCAGCTCCCGGCAATCCACCAGGTAATGGCGGCGGCGAGCAGGTTTTGCCAGCTGAATGTAAATAAAGCCCAGACCGCGAAAATATGAAAAACGACGACGAATGCCCCCGTAACCCATTGAATTTGTTTTGATTTCGCTTGATTGATTTCGATGACGTTTTGCATTGTTCCCCTTTAGGATTGCTGATAATTAAAAAACGCAGTTTTTGTAACTTGCGTTTAGATGTAAATCCTAACAGGTTTTATGCGGCGTGATTGTAAGAGTTTTGTAATAGATATTTTACGGGCGACTTTTATTTTGGAATGCCGTTTTCCTAGCCGTTTGTATATTTCGTGAAGCTCATATTGTTAAACCGACGGAAAATAATACTAAGGCTTAAAGTCGGTGGCTTCTGCCTGAAAAGTGGGGCGCATAATTATATTTCCGGTTATTTTCGGGGAAATCCGGCGGGCGGCGAAAATCGGCAAATTGTTTTATTGCGATATCTAAAATGACGTGCAACCGCGTGATGATTGCCGTCATCTATTGTCTCTTTCCCAACCCCCTTGCTCTCATATCGTCATTATTGTTTAATAGGCGGGATACTTACAATCATTCGACTAATAGCCTCTAAGTGAATTAGACTAAACAAAATTTTTTAAACCCAACTCATAAAGAACAAGCCGGTCTCAGAAACGCACGCCAGGGAATTTGTCGGGTAAATTAAAAGAAGTCTAAAAAACGCCCGACAAATTTAGCTCGGAAATAGTCATGGGATAACGAAAACCTAAAGGTGTATCTATGAAAAAGCTCCGTTTCCTCTTCTTCGCCTTTGCGCTTGCAGTGATTACTCTGTCTTTTGCGACGCTCGCCGGCGCCCAGATCAACGACAAATTTAAAATTTCGAGAAACGCCATCCCGAATCATTACATTGTCGTCTTAAATGACAGCGCCGTCGAAGATAATAATATTTTCATTAGACCTCTGCCGTCGGAAACAATTAAAAGAGCGCAGATGGTCAGCCGGGTGAGCGGCGAATTGGTTTTAGCCCACGGCGGAAAAGTTACGCGGCTGTATAACACAGTGATCAAAGGGTTTGCGGTTGAAATGTCGCAGGCGGCAGCCGCAAATCTGAGCCAGGACCCGAGAGTCAAGTTCGTCGAAGAAGATTTCATAGTTCACAAGGAAGAAATTCAAACCAATGCGACCTGGGGGTTGGATCGTATTGACCAGCGTTATCTCCCTCTAAACTCAACTTACAGTTACGACACAACCGGCGCGGGCGTCCACGCCTATGTGCTCGACACCGGCATTCGCAGTTCGCACGCGGATTTCGGCGGGCGAGTGGTCTTCGGAGCTGATTTTGTCGGCGACGGGCAAAACGGAAATGATTGCGACGGGCACGGCACGCACGTCGCAGGCATTCTCGGGAGCTCGACTTATGGGGTCGCCAAGCAGGTTACCATTCACAACGTCCGCGTCCTCGGTTGTGACGGGAGCGGCGCGGACTCAGGCATTCTTGCCGCGATTGAGTGGGTAACGGCAAACGGCATCAAACCAGCGGTCGTCAATATGAGTTTGGGCGGCGACCAGGCTTCGCCGTCAATCGAAAATGCGATAACGAATTCGATTGCACAAGGCGTAAATTACGCGCTTTCGGCTGGGAATGACAACAAAGACGCCTGCAGTCACTCCCCCGGCGGACGCGTCTCGAGCGCCGTTACAGTCGGTTCCACGGACAGATTTGATAACCGGGCATTTTCTTCAAACTTCGGGGCTTGTGTCGATATTTTTGCGCCGGGGGAAGGAATAACTTCTACCTGGAATACGAGTGATACGGCGACCGCCACCATCAGCGGAACCTCAATGGCGGCGCCGCACGTCGCGGGCGTAATCGCGAGGTTTTTACAGTCAAACCCGACAGCCTCTCCCGCGCAAGTTAAAAATTCGATAATAAACTGGTCGAGCAGCGGCGTCGTGGCTAACATCGGGGCGGATTCGCCGAACCGCCTGCTTTATTCTAAAGTCTCGCTGGAGCCGCCGCCCGCCCCATCAATCGCGATACCCGCCAGCGGCGCGGCGAATCCATATCCGTCAACTTATACGGTCTCCGGGGTACCTGGACCGATCTCGACGGTGCCCGGTAGCGTTCAAGTGAAAATTAACGGTTTTACACACAAAACCGCTCAAGACGTAGTTTTAGTTTTGGTCGGACCTAACGGCGCCGCGCTACTGCTGCAGGGGATTAGTTTCAGCAATTATGCCGTCGGAGACGTTAGTTATACGATCAGCGATTCGGCAACCCAGTATATGCCCGGCAACGCGTTTGTGGACGGAGCCGTCTACAAACCCACTTATTTCGGCGCTCAGCCCGTAGTGTTTCCGGCGCCGGGACCAGAATTAGCCTACAATATTCCCTCCGGTTTTGGGTCTTCGACCCCTCCGACCGAGCAAGCCGGGACTCTTTCGATGACCTTCGGCGGCTCAAATCCGAACGGGGTGTGGAAACTTTATGCGGTGGACGGGCGGACCGGCGGACCGGCGGGAAGTATTACGAGCTGGTCGGTTGAAATTACAAATCCGTCGCCCGTCACTCCGCCGATACAGCCGCCGCCGTCTTACTCGACATCCATTAGCTACATCGGCTCCGACGCCAATAGAAAGGGAGATTGGTGGGGAAACAGCAAATACGGAACTCTGGGCAGCTGGATCATCGGATCTTCGGAATCCTTGGGGTCCTGGACGAAAATTTCGGCGACCGGGCAATATCTTACCACCTGGGCATACTCGACCAGCGACGTCCGCGCCCCCCTTGCATATTCCAGCACCGCGGCGCCGCGCCGCGCCGCGGCTTATTACACGCCGGGTGACTACACGACCAACTCACAGTTTGAGTTAAATTTCGACTTCACCGACGGCTCGGCATACCGCGTCTCTCTCTATTGCGTCGACTGGGACGGAAATAGCCGGCAACAAACGTTTGAGATGGTCGACGCGACGACCGGCGCGGTGCTCGACACGCGCACGATAAGCAACTTTCATGACGGAATCTACTTGTTCTGGAAGGCGAAAGGCAGATTTAAGATACGCGTCAAAAACGCCGGGGGAGCCAGCGTCAATGCCGTCGTCAGCGGGGTCTTTATCGATCAGGCGCCTCCCGCGCCCTACGAGCGAAGTGCCAGCTTTGTCGGCTTGGACAGCGATACCAAAGGAAATTGGGTCGGCAATTACGGCAAACAAAGTTATATGCTTTATGACGAGTTTAATACCTTCAATCGCCCTTCCTTTGTGAACTCCGTAACGGCGCTGCCCGGCGACCTTCATTCGGTAACCTGGGCGAATTCGACGACCGACGTGCGGGCGCTGCTGAAAGCCAGCACCGGCACGGACAGAATTGCGTCCGCCGCCTACACCTCGCGTTTTTTTGAAATGGAAGTCTACCTGACCGACGGACAAACGCATCAGCTGGCGCTGTATAATTTGGATTGGGATAACAGCAATCGGCAGCAGACAATCGAGCTTGTTGACAGCATAACCAACGAGGTGCTTGACGCGCGAACAATAAACGACTTTAGCGGCGGAGTTTATGCGGTCTGGCAGGTTAAAGGCAGATTCACCCTGCGAATTAAAAATACGGGAAGCAGCAATGCCGTCGTCAGCGGGATATTTCTCGACTCGATACCAGGCGCGACTCCGACCCCGACTCCGACTCCTCCGGCGGTATTGACGTTTACTTTGAGTGGAACCCCGAACAGCGTCGCGCCGGGCGAAAGAGTGCTGCTCAATTGGACTGCCAACACTGCTCGCCCGACGACGGACTGGATCGCGTTGTATCCTGTCGGAGCATCTAATGACGCGCCGCTGGTGAAGATATTTAGCGCCGGCGGAACACAGGGAGCCCTTTCGCCTAGTTTGCCGACTACAGCCGGAAACTATGAATTCAGATATTTTATCGTTGGAAACCCTGAGCCGGTTGCTGTCAGCAATACAATAACGGTGGTCCCTGCGCCAACACCCACCCCGACGCCTACTCCGATGACGGTCACTTTGGCGGCTTCTCCAAACAGCGTCGCGAAGGGCGGAACAGTCAGCGTCAACTGGACTGCCAACTCGACTCGCCCGGCATCCGATTGGGTCTCGATGTTTGCCGTCGGCGCTCCGAACTCCTCGCCGCTCGTCAATCTGAACGTCACGGCAGGCACTCAAGGCACGCTTTCATCTGCCGTGCCTCCGACACCGGGCAACTACGAGTTTAGATATTTCGTCGTCGGCAATTCTAATGCCGTCGCCACGAGCAACTCTTTCGCCGTCACAAACGGGTCAACTCCGACACCAACGCCAACGCCTGTGCCGACTCCTGTGCCGACTCCTGTGCCGACGCCGACTCCAACGCCGACGCCAGTCATCACGCCAACACCGACACCGACTCCAGTTGTTACACCGACTCCTGTCGTCACGCCGACCCCGCCGCCGCCCGTTTCCGGCACTCCGGACCCGGTGACCGGCTGCCTGCCCGGCTTTTCTTCTTTGGGCGGCGTGATCGCTTCGGAGCCTTCGGCAGCAGTTTTTAACAATCGAATATTTGTCTTTGCCCGTGGAACCGATAACGCCATTTATTATCAATGGTCTGCGGGCGGAGCATTTTCGGGCTGGCTGGCGCTTGGCGGCGGCACTTTCTCCAACCTGATGACTTCGGTCAACGGCTCGACCATGTATGTCGAGATCATCGGCACCGACAACAATCGTTATTACCGCTCGACCACTGACGGCAACATTTTCAGCCCGTGGGTCTTCGGCACGATCGGTGCGCAGACCACTCAGACGGTCGGCTTTAACGGCAGCACTTACACTTTCGCCAGGGGCGTGAGCAGTCAGCCGCACCTGTGCGTGCAAGCCGGCAGCGGCTCGCCGACGCCAACGCCGACGCCGGTTGTGACGCCGACACCGACACCCAACCCGACGCCAAACCCGACACCGGTTCCGACGCCGACGCCAACTCCCGTTCCAACTCCAACTCCGGTTCAGACGCCAACTCCAACACCAACGCCAACACCAACTCCGCCTGTCAGCGGCACTCCGGACCCGGTGACGGGCTGTCCTTCGGGGTTTTCATCTTTGGGCGGATTTATCAACGCCGACCCGTCGGCTGTCGTCTTTAACAATCGATTGATGGTCTTTGCCAAAGGCACCGACAACGCCATTTATTATCAGTTCTCGACCGGCGGCGCCTTTTCGGGCTGGAACGCGCTGGGCGGGACGCTGATCTCCGCCCCGGCGACGACCGTCAACGGCTCGACCCTTTACGTCGAGGCGACCGGCACCGACAACAATCGTTACTATCAGACGACGAGCAACGGAACAAACTTCTCGGGCTGGATCAAAGGGACCGGCAACGCGCAGACGACTGCCTCGGCAAACTTCAACAACAGCACCTATACGTTCGTCAAAGGAGCGGGCAGTCAATCGCATCTGTGCGTTCAGCAATCGGCAATAGGAGCGACGCCGACACCGGTGCAGCCGACTCCGACTCCGACACCGGTGCAGCCAACACCGACACCGACGCCGGTGCAGACGCCGACGCCGACGCCGACGCCGCCTGTTGGCGGAACACCGGACCCGGTGACGGGCTGCTCGCCAGGCTTTTCATCTTTGGGCGGAGTGATCGCTTCGGAGCCCTCGGCGGCGGTCTTTAACAATCGAATATTTGTCTTTGCCCGTGGCACTGACAATGCGATTTATTACCAGACGTCCTCGGGCGGGGCATTCTCGGGCTGGCTGGGATTGGGCGGCGGGACGTTCTCGAACTTGAAGACGGCGGTGACGGGCGGCAACCTGTATGTCGAGATCACGGGGACGGACAACAACCCGTATTACAGAAGAAGTGCCGACGGGTTTAATTTTCAGAACTGGGTCAACGGGACGGTCAACGCGCAGACGACGCAGGTGGTTGTCTTTAACGGCAGCACCTACACTTTCGTCAAGGGGACGAGCGGTCAGCCTCACCTCTGTTTGAAAGTTAATTGATCAGTTGTCGTAATTTTTAGAAGGTTTATCAGTTAAAAGCGATACGCCCAAAGCTTGTCGGGGCAGGCACCGGCGCCTGCCCCGACAAGTGTCTTCTAATTAACCATTGGTGCTAGTGAAATCATAAACTGAATTCAGCTAACGACAGATGCGAAACTCCATTTTCATCAAGATTCAATCCATTCCATTGTTGAAGGAGATTGAACAAAGCGACTGTAAACGAGAGCCGCATCTCGAAATACGCCCAGACTCGTTGACGCAGATGTTTAAGTTTGCAAACCTGAGACAGAAGCGAGAAAACAGTTTCGATCAACATCCGATCATTCCACTCGCCTCGTCGGCAAAGCTTCAAGTTTTCCGGTTGATTCGTTTTGCGCCGAAAGCCAGTATCTGCCAAAACAATCGTCCGGCTGCGAAGTTTTTCAACCAGCGGCAGAAATTCTTGATCCGAGACATTCGCTGTTTTGACCGCCCAATCGGTAACGAGTCCGAATTTGTTGGTCAGAAGGCAGAATTTCCCACCGACAATCCACTTCCAGGAAGCAAAGCCTTTGCGTCCGATTCTTTTTCGTTTGGGTTGATGATTTTCACGAATCGGATGACACAGCTCGATGCCGTAAGAATCAATCACTCCGAAGACGGTCGGCTCGGCAAGAAACTCTTCGGTCAATCGCCGATGCGTCTTCAAGCGGCGAAAAAATCTGGTTCTTTCAGGCAAATTGGGAAAAAGGTTGAGCCAATTTTGTCTGAGCCAGCGATAGAACTGGTGCTGCGACGAGCCTTTCAAAGCCATCAGCAAGCCCAAAGTGATAAGTTCGCTCAAGGAAAGCTTGGCTTGATTATGTTCGGGCGTTTTCGGCAGCATATCGTCTACACGACAAAAAAGTCCTATGATAAATTGTTCTTGAGTCACGCGATTTGTTTCCTTTGTGTTGTGTTTGGTCACCTTCACTTTAGAAACTTTCACGTGACTTTTTCAACTAGCACCAATGGTTAATTAATTGAAATCTTGCTCTAGTCTGCAAAAGCGACGCTTAATTTTTTGAGCGGCGTTGATTTTTTCGCGTCCAGTTCCTCAACGTTTTCGCGGTTGACGTATTTATACAAAATATCGCGCTGCTGCGGGATAAAGCCGGCTTCGCGGATTTGATAGCGGAGCTCTTTTTCGTTCGCCTGCGTGTCGGCGCCCGCCGCCGAGACGACGTTTTCTTCGATCATGATCGAACCCATGTCGTCGGCGCCGAACCGCAGAGCGGTTTGCCCAAGCCTGAGACCCTGCGTCAGCCAGGAGGCTTGGATGTGTTGGACGTTGTCCAAAAACAGGCGCGAAACCGAGAGCATTTTCAGGTAATCGATGCCGGTCGGCTCCTCGGTGATCTTTCTCCCGAGAGCCGTGTTTTCGCGCTGGAAAGTCCAGGAGATGAACGCCGTGAAGCCGCCTGTCTCGTCCTGCACGTCTCTGACTCTTTGCAGGTGGCGGACGCGGTGTTCGATCCGGTCGCCGATGCCGAACATCATCGTCGCCGTCGAGCGCAATCCGACTTTATGAACGGCGCGCATCACGTCGAGCCATTCCTGAGTGTTGCATTTCGTCGAAACTCTTTTTCTGACCTCGTCGTCGAGAATCTCGCCGCCCCCGCCCGGCATCGAATATAGCCCGGCATCTTTCAAACGGCGCAAAATCGTTTCGTAATCCAGACCGGAAATCAAATGAATGTTGTGAATCTCGGGCGGCGAAAAACAGTGTAGCTGAAAGTCCGGGTATTTCGCGTGCAGAGTGCTCAAAAGATTTTCATACCATTCGATATTAAAATCCGGGTGGAGCCCGCCCTGCATCAAAACGCCGGTGCCGCCCAGCGCGATGGTTTCGTCAATCCGCCGGCAGATTTCTTCAATCGAGTGGACGTAAGTGTCCGGCTTTCCCGGTCGCCGGTAAAACGCGCAAAAGGTGCAGACGACGTTGCAGACGTTCGTGTAATTGATGTTACGGTCGATGATGTAGGTGACGACGTCCGAAGGGTTTTTGCGCATCCGCATCTCGTGCGCCGCCGCACCGATGCGCGCAATGTCGTAGCTTTCCAAAAGCTGGGTGCATTCTTCGGCGGTCATCCGCCCGCCGCCCAGAACTTTATCTAAAATTGGTTGAATATCGCTCATAAAACTCATTTTGCAAACCGGATTCGCGTTTTGCCAACTGAAAAGCCATTTTAGCGGACTTTTCGTGGTAATGAAAATTACATAACAAAGCTCGTGCCAAAGCTTGATGCCCGGTGGCAATAAATCGGTGGGCGAAACGTCGTAAAAAGTTTCGAGAAGCTATCTATAATTTGCTAAATCGGCTCGTTTAATCGCGTAGCGATTTTCTGAATCTAGCCGTGTCTTTTAAGGCACGGGGTAACGCGAATCAGATTTTTTGTCGCGTCAGCGATAATTAATTTTACCGATGAATATGAATTCAACTGTCGCTCACGCGACGCCTTACGTTCATCGCTTTTGTCCCGTGCCTTAAAAGACACGGCTAAATTGACAGCGCCGCTGACGCGGCTCAAATGTGGTTTTTGAGACAGTTTCCAATCTTTTCGCCGAAATTATTTTCGAATCCTGTCCACTCACTCAAAAATAACATTTGACATATAACGATATATCGTGATACAAACAAGAATGTTCTGACATTACTAGAAACAGTCGGACGATTTTAGCTTAAAGAGGTAGATAAATATGCACGGAAGACACGGTTTTCGTTTCGGAAGGTTCAGCGGCTTTGGCGAGCGGATGCGGATGCGTCGCGGCGACATCAAGTTCTTTTTATTGGAGATTTTAAAAGATGGACCACGCCACGGCTATGAAATCATTACGGATATTGAAACGCGACACGGCTACCGCCCGAGCGCCGGTTCGGTTTACCCGACCTTGCAAATGCTCGAAGAAGGCGGTTATTTGACGAGCGAGCAGGTGGACGGCAAAAGGGTTTACACCATCACGGACGAGGGGCGCAAGTTGCTCGAAGAACGCGGGGAAATGTGTTTTGAAGCCTCGCCGGAAATGTCTCAGGCGATGGAAGTCGGAAAGGCGATGATGAAGCTCGGCGCGGCTGTCATGCAGGGCGTGCGCGGCGCGGACCAGGAAACGGTTAAAAAGATTTCCGAAATCATCAACCAGGCGCGGCGCGACGTCTACGCGATCTTAGCCGAATCGTAAATTAAAGCGAATTTTGCGGGCGGGGTTACGCGTCAAGCCGTAGCTTCGCTCTTCCGCTTGAGCGGACAGATGAGCCCGCGAGAGCCGACGTCGGACGTTTTAACGGCAAATCTCCGGTCTCCGACTTCGCGCGAAACCGCCGAAGAATTTCCTTCCGTTTTAAATCTTTGTTGATTTATGATACTCGGAAATGAAACCGAGTCTTAAAACTATCATCGTGCTTTCCCTCTGCTTTGTCGTTTTGGTCAACGCTGCCAAAGCACAAGACCCGAAAGACGAAGCCCCGATTAAGGTCAATACCTTTCTGGTTAACATTCCGGTCATCGTCAGCGACCGGGACGGGCGCTATATTTCAGGGCTCACGAAAGAAAATTTCACCATTTTGCAGGACGGAGAAAAACAGCCGGTCGAATTTTTCGCCGACGAGAAGGCGCCGATGAACGTCGCCATTCTGATTGATACGAGCGGCAGCACAAAACCTTTTCTCCTCGACATTCAAACCGCGGCGCTGGATTTTATAAAAGTTTTCCGCCCCGAAGATCGAGCGTTAGTTGCCGGCTTTAATTTCGAGACGAACATCCTCAGCGAGTTTACCTCCGACCAGGATCGATTGCGTCGAGCCATCAGGCGAACCGGCATCAGCGCGGTTGAGGGTTCGGACATGCAGGACGCGATTTATCAACTTGTGACGGAGGATTTCGCTGCCATTAAAGGCAGAAAGGCGATTGTCGTTTTGACCGACGGGATGGTGGTGGGGCGCATTTCCGACGAAAAGCTTTTATCTCTGCTGGAAGAATCCGATGTGCTCGTTTACCCGATTTTATTCCGAATGGAAAAAAAACTGCCCGGCGTGATTTCCCGAAAACCGTCACGCTGCCAAACGGAAAAACAATTACCGGAGAAGAGGCGCTCAAGATAGCGGAGGATTTTGAAAAATACCAGATGCTGTTTATGAATTCATTAGCTGCGGCGACGGGCGGCAGGGTTTATACAAACGATTCAAATAATTTCAAAAACATCTTTCAGAATATTGCCGCCGAATTAAAGAATCAGTATTTGATCGGATTCTACGCGCAAAACGCCGACGACGGGAAGACGCACCAAATCGCCGTCGAAGTCAGCCCGAAGGATTACATCATCAGAACCAAAAGAAAAACAGAGTTAAAATTTCCCAACTAAAAAGGCGACCTTCTGTTTGAGGGCGGGCTCTGACCGGGCTCGAATTAGATCTTCGACCTGCCGAAACGAATCCGAAGAGCGTTTTTTGACGAATTTCCAGTCGGCGCAAAAATTTATGCCGAAAGGTTGATATTTTTTGACCGATTTTTTCGCGTTTATGGATGGAAGGGAATTTTACCCGGGAGGAGGAACAAAATGCAGAATCAAGAAATGGAATTGAGAACCAACGATTTGGCTTTATTATTATTTGTCCTGGTCGCAGGTTGGTTGCTCGTTTTTCAATCCGGCTTATTTTCATAATCGATAAACTTCGACGGTTTGCCTCCCTTCCGGCAAGCCGTTTTTGCTTGCGCGTCCGAAAAACTTTGCCGATTTCCAGACGGTTTGATCCAACTATCCGAACCCCGCCTTCGTTTCCGAATATTCATAAATAATTTAAAACCGGTGACCGCATTGACCACGTCCGTCCGCGTTTGTCTTGACAGCAAATGACCGCCGCCTTTACCCTAAGGTGATTATAAACGCCGTAATTACAGCATTTAGGATTTATTTCAATCTGTTGGAAAATTGGAAAGACGAATTACCTTCTTTTTACCGAAAAGGTTATATGAGCTATTTGCGAGTCTTAAAGTCGCCGGCTGTCGCCGCCCTGATTTTTTGTCTATTACCTTCCCTGGTATTTTCTCGCCCGCCCCGGGAGGCGAAGCCGAAACGCCCCGCCCTGGTGGTGATGATCGCCGTCGATGGGCTCGGGGCGGATATTTTTACCCGTTACGATTCTCTTTTTACGGGCGGCTTTCGCCGTTTGATAGATAAGGGAATGAATTTTACAAAGGCGACGGTCAACCACGCTTTTTCTATTTCCCATCCGGGTCACGTCACGCTGAGCACGGGGATGAACCCGTCGCATCACGGCATCGTCGATGCGGCGTTTTACCAGCGCGAGGGGCAAAACTGGCGATACGTCGATGCGGTCAAAGACTCCGGCGAACAGATTCTCGGAGTCCCGAAAAGCGAGGGCGTCTCGCCCCGGAATATCGTTGTCAGCGCGTTGCCGGAATGGTTTGTGAAGTCCGATCCGCAGGCGCGGACGGTGGCAATCGGCTCGGGGCAGTATTCTTCATTGCTCCACGCGGGGCGCCTGCGCGGCGATGTTTACTGGTATTCGAGGAGCGTCGGGCGTTTTGTGACTTCAACGTATTATCAACAGCAATATCCTGAGTGGGTCGAGCGCTTCAACCGCGAGATAATGCCAAAATACATCCAGGGTTCTACCATCTGGGAAAACTCGGCTTCGCCGGAGGCGCGGAAACTCGCCCGGCGCGACGACGCTTCTTTTGAAGGTTATGACGGGCTGACGATTTTTCCGCATTCTTACAGCGCGGCGGTGAAACCCGAAAACCAGAACCAGTCTACTTTATTTACATGGCTGGCGAACACGCCGTTTCTCGACGCGGCAACGCTGGCACTGGCAAAAGAAGCCGTCCGAGAACGTTCGCTCGGTCAACGCGGCGCGACCGATTATCTTTCAATCGTCGTTTCACAGGTTGACGACATCGGGCACAGCTACGGCGCCGGCAGCCAGGAGCAGCTCGATAATTTACTGCGGCTCGACCGCGAGCTCGGCGATTTTTTTAACTTTCTGGATGAGAGAGTGGGAAAAAATAATTATCTTGTCGCGCTGTCCGCCGACCACGCGATGATGGATATCCCCGAATATCTGAGCGAGACCGGCAAACCCGGCAGACGCGTCTCCGAACAGGATGTGAAGAAGGTTTTAGACGAGGTTCGCGCCCTGAAAGCGAGAGCCAACGGCACGCCCGAAGATGTTGCCGATCAAATAGCCCGGTTGATAAAACGCTATGATTTCGTCGCCGACGCGATGACCGTCAAACAAATCGGCGCAAAATCAAGCGCCTTTAGCCAGTTTACAGAGCTCTATCGGAACAATGACTACCCTGGGCGGGTGGCTAGATTTCCGCTCTTTAATTTTGACGACGGGACGTCGCCGATCGCCGAATCCGGCGTTATTGTCCGTTTAAAGGAAGTGACGATTGTGGATTTAGACCGCGCAATTCACGGGTCGCCGTATGAATACGACCGTCACGTGCCGCTCGTTTTTATGGGCACCGGGGTTACTGCCGGCGCGTCCGCAAAATCGGTCCATACCACAGATGTCGCCCCGACTTTAGCCGCCCTCGCCGGAATTCCTTTTCCTTCAGGGCTCGACGGGCACGCACTTTTGGGAAAAAAGAAGCTAAAATAGAGCGGATTTCAGTTATTCCGAATGGTTACTTTTCTTTAAATTGAGATTCGCTCAAAGACAATGGATTTTTTTAATTGGCGTTTAGCCCAAAAACCGCAAAGACTTTAAATTTTCAATCAATTTATGTTCAAACGCTAATTTGTAATAAAGCTCTAAACCCCCTTGCATGCTCGCGTCAATCGTATAGGAAATGTTTTCCGACAAATACCGGCGAAAATCCTCGTGCGAAAGAGAAATATCGGTCTCGTAGTTGGCGATAATTTCTTCCAGATGCTTTAAACCTTCGTCGCGGGCGGCGGCAAAATCAATCTGTCCGGCAACGTCCGCTTTTTCCGTCTGAGCCATCCACATCGCGAAGACGAAACCCGTTCCGGTAAAGCTTTTCCACGTTTCCGCCAAATCAAATTTTCGATAGACGCTCTCGTCAATCGTCAGCGACGGGTCGCCGATGAGCAGCGCACAGTCCGAACCGGCGAGCATTTCGGTCAGATTCGGCGGCGCTTCTTTGTAATCCGGCTCAAAACCATAAAACTCGCGGAAAATAATGCGCGTCAGCGCGACGCTCGTTCTTGAGGAAACGTCGAGGGCGACCGATTTCACCTTTCGCAAATCTTCGCCTTTGGTGACCAGACAAACGCTCCGCACCCGCGCGCGCGCGCCGACGCAAACATTGGGGACGAGCAAGACGTCTTCGATTCGCTGATACTCGATGACCGGAACGAGCGCCGCGTCGACGCGTTTTTGTCGCAGAAGCTCAGCGGAGCGCGCCGGTGCGGTGTCCATAATCAACTCGATCGAGGCGCGCCGCGACCCGTAAAGAAAAGACCAGACGAGCGGCGCCGTGTTTGAATAACTGGAAGCGGAAATCCGCGGGACTGTTGACATACAGCGTAAAGCGTAAATAGTGAATCGTAAATAGTAAATGGTAAATGGTAAAAAACAGGTTTTCAAATTTACAATTTACTATTCACAATTTACGATTCACTATTTACTATATCGCTATGCGAATCAAAAACTTTCTACAGTCGCTCGTTTTCATTATCGGCGGGGCGGGTTTCGTCTTCGCGCAGGGAGCGCTGGTCGTCTACGACCCGACGAAAAAAGAGCCAAAAGAAAATTTCACGCGCGCCGAAGAAGCGTCGATCAAGCGTCTGGTCGTGCCAAAACTGAAAGGACGCATCTCGCCGGAGACCTGTGCTGAAGAGTTTGAAATCACGAACGCCGCGACCGGCTCATTCACGCGGAAAGGCGCCCGGCAAAAAGCGTTTCTCTACGAATACTGCCAATACGCCAACGGCTGGTCTTACGGCGGGATCGTCATCACCGAAGCGGGCAAGCCGGTCATGCATTACTTTTTTAACGGCGCCTGGCAGATGAATTTCTGGAGCCTGCCGGACATCAACAAAAACAGTCTCAACGAAATGGTCGTTCACTGGTCGGGCGGGATGCACCAGGGGATGATCGGCACGGGAATCGTCTGGCTGGAGGTCGCCGGCGCGGATTTAAGAGAGCTCGGCTCGGCGCAGGCATACTCGTCGGAGTGCGATTCCGACAGCGCGAAGAAAGTCTGCGATTACAGTTGGAAAATCACGGTCAAGCCGGGCGCAAAACCGGTTTTTTACCATCAGAAAATGACGGGCGGCGACGGGCATCGGTGGAAAATAATCGGCAGAACGCTGCCGGTCAAAATCGAAAAACCGACGGTCGAATACGAACTGGTGAAATAAAAACTATGAAAATTTACGACGTTACTGTTCCTACCGGCAACCGGACGCCCGTCTACGAAGGCGACCCGGCGGTTAAAACCGAGACGGCGCACGCGATCGCGCGCGGCGACGCGGCAAACGTCACGGCGCTCTGCTGTGGGGCGCACACGGCGACGCACGTCGATGCGCCGAATCATTTCATCGAGGGGACGCGCAAGGTTCACGAATTAGACCTCGAAAAATTTATCGGCAGGTGCCGCGTCGTCGAAATCGACGAAAGCGTGACGGCAATTTCCGCCGCAGACGTGAAAGGGGCGAAGCTCGAAGGGGTCGAGCGGGTTTTGTTCAAAACGCGAAACTCCAGGTTTTGGAACGACCTCGGGCAGGGATTTCGCAAGGATTTTACTTACATCGAGCCGGAAGCCGCCCGCGAGCTGGTCGCGTTGGGAATAAAACTCGTCGGGATCGATTATCTTTCGGTCGAAAAATTCGGCTCCGAGGATTTCGCCACCCACATCACGTTTTTGGAAAAAGAGGTCGGGATCATCGAGGGCTTGGATTTACGGGAAGTCGCGGGCGGAGACTACGAACTGATTTGTCTGCCGCTCAAAATCGTCAGCGAAACCGGCGACGGTGCGCCCGCGCGAACGGTTTTACGCGAAATTGAATGAACGAAAATCACCTTGTAAAAATCAGTAAATATCTCAGCAAACATCTCCGCCACCAGCCCGAACGGTTAGGCTTGACTTTGGAAGACGGCGGCTGGGTGCGGGTAGCGGATTTGCTGAGAGCGTGCGCCGCAAATAATTTTCCAATTTCCGCGGAAGAATTAAAGGAAGTGGTCGAAAAAAACGACAAGCAGAGATTTTCTTTCGACGCGGGCGGCGAGCGCATCCGCGCCAACCAGGGGCATTCCGTCGAAATTGATCTGCAGCTCGCGCCGCAAATTCCGCCGGCGAAGCTTTTTCACGGAACGGCGGCGCGCAACGTCGCGGGTGTTCGGGAACACGGTTTGTTGAAAATGGCGCGGCACCACGTCCACCTTTCGGCGGACACCGAGACGGCGCGCAAAGTCGGAATCAGACACGGCAAGCCCGTAATTTTCGAAATCGACACAAAGGCGATGCTGGCGGCGGGGTTCGAGTTTTACGTTTCGGCAAACGGCGTCTGGCTGGTCGAAGAAGTTCCGCCGCAGTTTTTAAAATTGGTGTGTAAATGAAAAGAAAGGAATTTGCCGAAAAGCGCCGCCGGATGTCGGAAAACTCGATTCCCAAGTTGATTGATTTGCTGGCGAGCGGGGATTTGCAGACGAGATTTTTAGCCGAAATGTGCCTGCGCGACGCAACCAATACCTGACTCAGTTTTCAGCCGGCGAGTTCGCCGGAAAAAAGAGAAAAAGCGATCGAAGAATGGCGCCGGTGGTGGAAAGAGCGCGAGGGAAAATTTAAGAAAAGATTTGGAAAGAAAATTAGCCACGATATAGTAGTCAGTAGGCAGTTTTTAGAAAAGACAAACTGACAACTGACGACCGACTACTGACTACTGAATATGAACGTTGACGAACAAAGCTATCGGGAAAAAGTTTACGAAATCGTCCGCCAAATCCCGGCGGGCAAAGTGATGACCTACGGGCAAATCGCGGACATCCTCGGCGAGGGGTACACGGCGCGAACCGTCGGCTATGTGATGCACGCCGCCGACACGGAAAACGTGCCGTGGCAGCGTGTCATTAATTCGCAGGGCTCCTGTTCGACCGGCAAACTGCTCCTTCCGCACAACATTCAGCAGAAAATGCTCGAAGACGAGGGCGTCGTCTTCAGCGAAAAGGGGCGCTGCGATTTGAACGCCTACCGCTGGTTCCCCGAAGGCTTCGAGCCGGAAGAAGAATCCGACCAACAGCCGAGCTTATTCGGATAAGACGATGATTAGTAAAAAAACGGCGGAACATTACGTCTGGGGCGCGGCGTGCGACGGCTGGCATCTGGTTAAAAACGGCAATTTGAGCGTCATTCAGGAACGGATGTCGCCGCAGACCTCGGAAGTCCGGCACTTTCACGAAAAATCCAACCAATTTTTCTACGTGCTCAAGGGCGAGGCGACGATTGAAATTGACGGAGAACGCCGGATTTTGAAAGCCGGCGAGGGCACGGAAGTCCCTTGCGGAAAGCCGCATCAAATGTTTAACAATTCAAATGAACCTCTGGAATTCCTCGTCGTTTCCTGCCCGCCGAGCCACGGCGACCGCGTTTTGGTAAAATAAAGAGCATGTTTCAGTCAATCCATTTCAAAGCGAAAGGGCGCGCGACGACGAACGCTTCAAAACCCGAAGTTCTCGAAAAATTAAAACAAGCGGTCGGCGCGGAAAATGTCCTCGTCGAGCCGGAAAAGGTCGAGCCATACGGGGCGGACGCCGTCAAGGAAAAATTCCCGCCCGAAGCCGTGGTGTTCCCCGAAAGCACGGCGCAGGTGGTCGAGATTTTGAAGCTCGCCAACGAGTATCTTTTTCCGGTGACGGCTCGCGGCGGCGGCGTCGGCTACACGGGCGGCGCGGTTCCGGTCGAAGGTGGCATCGTCGTCGGCACCGACCGGATGAACAAAATCGTCGAGATAAGCCCGGACGATTTTTACGTCGTCTGCCAGCCGGGGTTGACGACTCTGGCGCTCCAGCAGGCGGTCGAAAAATACGGGCTGCTGTTCCCGCCCGACCCGGCGAGCTACAAAAATTCTTACATTGGCGGCAACATCGCCGAAAACGCAGGGGGCATGCGGACGCCGAAATACGGCGTCACGAAACATTCGGTTTTGGGCTTAGAGGTCGTCACGGCGACCGGCGAAATCATTAGAACCGGCGGGCGGACAGTCAAAAACGTCGTCGGTTTTGATTTGACCGGTCTGATGTGCGGCTCGGAAGGACTTTTGGGGATCATCACCGAAGCGACACTAAAACTTCTGCCGATGCCCGAAGCGACCTCGACGGTGCGCGCTTCATTTAAAACGATGGAAGAAGCCTGCCGGGTTCTGACGAAATTTACGCCCGAAGGCTTGCTGCCGATGGCGATGGAGGTTATCGATCGCAACTGCGTCGGCGCAATCGAACAAAATTACGCCTTCGGGCTTTCGCCGGAGGCGGGCGCGATCCTGCTCGTCGCGGTCGACGGCGCGCGCCAGCAGGTCGAAACAGACTCGCGGCTGGTCGAAAGAATTTTAACGGAACACGGCGGCTTTGACGTTTTGCGGGCGCACAGCAAAGAAGACGAAGACAAACTCTGGGACGTCCGCCGCGCCATCTCTCCCTCTCTGATGAAATACGGCACCCTGAAGATCAACGAAGACGTCGTCGTCCCGCGCTCGAAAGTCTCTCAGCTTGTCGCGCGCGTCGAAGAAATCGGGCGCAAATATAACACCTTCGTCGCCAACTTCGGTCACGCCGGCGACGGCAATATCCACGTCAATTTCATGTGCGACCGCGACAACCCAGACTCGATCGCCCGCGCCCGCCAATGCGTCAAAGAAACCTTCGCGCTCTCGGTCGAACTCGGCGGCTCGATTTCCGGCGAACACGGCATCGGCTACGTCAAAGCCGCTTACTTAGATATGGCGATTGATAAACCGACGCTCGAAGTAATGAAGGGAATCAAGAAAGTTTTCGACCCGAACGGGATTTTGAATCCGGGCAAGATGTTTATTTAAAGAACCATCAGACTCGGAACGGCGCGAAACCATCTTCCTCCAATTTACCCCGCGAAAATTTTTATTGACACAATCTTGCGCCAGCGGCTAGCCTATATTTAGACTTAAATCCACAAGTCTGCATCTCTCTATTTCAACCAAAAATTCACGCCTTTTCTTTAATCTCTATGCCAAAATCACCAGCCTTTAAAATCGTTTTGCCGTTGTTCGTTTTGCTGTTTCTGGTAATCAGCCAGAGCTCCTGTTTGTTATTCGGGACAATGAACGAGGTCGCCCGTGAGGAGCCGGTGCCGAATCAAACGTCTAAAAGACAGAATCCTGACGCTAATCAATCTTCAAAAATAGCGAAGCCGAAAACGGGCGAAACGATCAGAAACGACCGTCCTTTTGCCGAGCTTGAACGCGAGATTTTGGCGGATTTAAAGAGCGAAAATTTCGACGCGATCGACCAAAAGGCGAACAAAGCAAGGCGCGACAGGGAAAGATTTCCGGGCGGCTACTGGAAGCTGAAGATAATTTACGAGCCTTTGACGCAGATTTACACCGACGAAACGGTGACCGACGAAATGTGGAAGGCACATCTCGAACGGCTTAAAAGATGGAAAGAGAAATCGCCGAAATCGATCACGGCTCGCGTCGCTTTGGGGCAGTCCTATATCGGCTACGCCTGGTTCGTCAGGGGTTCGGGTTTTGTCGGCACCGTCAAGGATAAAGACTGGGATGTCGTTGGCGAAAGACTGGAACTCGCGCGTAAAGAGCTCGACGAGGCGAAAGACCTTCCCGAAAAATGCCCGCAGCGGTATGAGTCCCTGCTCTTTCTGGCGATGGCACAGGGCTGGGAAGATGAGGATTACGACCGGCTTTTTGAGGAAGCCGTCAATTTTGAGCCGAACTACTACTATTTTTATTACGACAAGGGGATGAATTCGCTGCCGCGCTGGCACGGGGATGAGGGCGATTGGGAAAAGTACGCCGAAAAGCTTGAGAAACTCGAGTCGAAAGAAAAGAACATCGTCTATTTTCTCTACGTCAGCCATATGGTCGACCGTTATTACGACGACTGGCGCGACCGGAAGCGGATTTCCTGGGAACGCGCCAAACAGGGTTACAAGGAACTGGAACAGACCTTCGGCACGGACAAACAACGTCTGAGCCAATACGCCTTTCTCGCCTCCGTCAACGAAGACATGCCCGAAGCCTACAACGCCTTTAAGAAAATCGGCGACGACTGGGACGACGAGGTCTGGTCGGAAAAGAGATTTTACGAGGTGAAAAACTGGGCGGTCGCCAGATACGAGGCGGAAAACGGCAAATAGCTTCGATTGACCCGAATTATCAAACGGCGGTAAAAATATTCAATTACTTAGATTTTTTAAAGCCGGGCAAGATGTTTGAGCGCCTGTTTGAAAATACAATCAGAATGTAGCGCAGGCAGGATGCCTGCGCTACATTCATTTTTACTTGAAAACGAATCCGACGCCGAAGCGGAAATTATTGTTTACGCGGCTGTTGGAATAAATTGGGTTGTAATCGACCTGGATCGCGCGAAAATCGATTTTGTCGTTGATTTTAATATCCAAGCCGCCGCCGAACGCGCCGCCGAAACCCGTGTCGGTAAAAGAAAAGCCAGCGGTGCTTAAGGTAAACGACGAGCAATTCGACGTGCAAGAGATGTTTTTCGTCGCGCTGCGGTTGACGGCGACGCCGGCGAGCGCGTGGGCGAAAGGCTTGAATCTCGCTGTCGAGGAATTGTCTTTTATCTGAATCCCGCCCAGAAAATTGTAGACCGAGCGATTGCTGTCAAAGCTGACCGTCGGCGTCGCGCCGGTCGCCGGAAATGTCACCGGAGAAGTAAAAGTCCGATTTCTGTAAGCCGCCGAAAAATCTCCTTTGATTCCGAAATAGCGGTGAATGTTGCGGACATAAGAAGCCTCGAAACCGTTAAACGGCTCGTAGTCTCCGTTGCCGACTTGCTGGTGCGAAAAGCCGCCGAAAAACTCGTTTTTTCTGTAATCGTCCGTCTGGTTTTGGGCGACGGCGCAGACGCTCAAAACAATTGTCAGGCAAAATGCCTTTACTGATTTTTTCATCATTATAATCGACTCCTTGGGTATAAATTTCGTTGATTTTGAGACACAAAAATAGCCTTGCAGCAAAGTTTAACTGCTAGATTCTGCAAGGCTTTGCACGCTCTTCCGGCGTTCAGTCCCCTAGATGTGTCGGGATTCGGGTTTAGTTGCTCAGAGGCGGGCGCGATCGGGCGAAAATGTGACGAGTCGTGTGTTAAGAGGTGCTAGTCGTGAGGTAATTTAAGCGAGGATAAATTATTGACGATTTTTGCCTTTAAAAGATCCGGTTCGTCAGTTAAAGTGAAACCATTAAAAGATTTATTGCGTAAGATGTGTGCACGCGTTAAAAAAGAATTCTGAAATCCAAAACTTAAAATAATGTCGGAACCGATTTCAAACGAATCTAACGCCGGTTCTTTTTCGTCGGCAACAGTAAAAACGATTTTGCTGGCGGGGTTTGTCGCTGGCACTCTGGATATTTTGGCGGCGATAGTCGTTTATTCGCTCGTCATGGGCAAAGCGACCGCGATGCAGATACTGCAATCGATCGCCAGCGGCGCGTTCGGCAAACAGGCTTTTGCGGGCGGGTGGGAAATGGCTTTGTGCGGGCTGGTTTTTCATTACATCATCGCCACTTCCTGGGCAGCCGCTTTCGTTCTGATTTCCAGATATCTGTCTTTTCTGCGAAATCAAAAAGTGATTAGCGGTTTGCTGTATGGCGTCATTGTCTGGGTGGGAATGAATCTCGTCGTGCTCCCGCTCTCAAACGTCAATAAAGCCCCGCTCCGCTGGGACTCGGTTTTGATCGGGATGATAATTCTGATGCTCTGCGTCGGGCTGCCCATTTCACTGATTACACATAAATACGACACTTCAAAATGAAAATAATTTTACCCCTTTTACTCGGTTTGTTGATGTTTACAAGTTCAAGTCTTTTCGCCCAAGACAGGGATATTACAATCATTCTGCTGCGCCACGCCGAAAAGGACACCTCGCCCGGCGCCAGCAAAACCGACCCCGAACTTTCTTCCGAAGGAAGGCAGAGAGCCGAGCGGCTGGTCGAAACGATAAAAAAATACAAACCGACGCAGATTTATTCGACGAATTTTAAGCGAACCGTCTCGACCGTCACGCCGCTCGCGGAAAAAATAAATTCTCGCTACCGACTCCAGATACAAAAATACGATTACACCGAGCTCGAGGATTTTGCGAAAAAACTGCTCGAAACCAGGGCAGGGACGATCGTCGTCGCCGGGCACAACACGACGACTCCGACGCTCGCGAATCTGCTCGTCAAACAGGATAAATACAAGTATCTGAACGAGTCGGAATACGACAAGATTTGGATTATTAGAATCAGAGGGAAAAAAATCAGGGATCTGGTTATCACGTATTAGGTTTTGTCGACACTTGATTCTTATGAATTGCCGCTAGCTTCAGCCAGTGGTGAAAGGTTAAAAAGAACAAAGGCTTGCCGCGAACTCGATGCCGAGGTGTTTTTCATGCCAGGCGGCGAGTTCCGCCGGGTTTTTCGATTTAAAAAATATCCCGCCGATGCCCGTTACTCTTTTCATATTTTTATTGCAGGGGTTCCTCTTTTTTCAGGCTCGCAAAATAAATTGCCAGAAAAACCGCGGCTAACATAATCGCCGCAGCCGTCCAAAAAGTCCGCCTCAACGAATTGTCGTCGATGTTGCCGGGCGCCAGCGCGCTGTACAGCAGGACGGCTGAAAGCGCCGGTCCGATGGCGCGGGCGAGGCTCGCCGCCGACTGCATAATTCCGAGGGTTTTGCCGTGCGTCTCGTCGTGTGATTCCTTCGAGCCGAGACTCGTCAAAGCCGGACCCGAAAGCGAGTTGCCGACCGAGAAAAACGCGGAGCCGGCGAGCAGCGCCGCCAAACCGCCCGCGGCGGGTCCGACAAACGGCACCGCGAAAAAACTCGCCGCCAGCATCAGGCAGCCCGCCACGACGAGCCAGCGTTCGCCGAATATTTTTACCAGTCTCCCGAAAATTCCGCCCTGAATAAGCACCGCCAAAATCCCGACGAAAGCGAAAAGGTAGCCATTTTGCTCGGCGCTGTAGCCGAAACGAAAAGCCGTGTATTGGACGAAGACGGTCGTCATGATCGAGAAGGCGATGATGCTCAAAAAATAGATAATCGTGATGACGCGAAAACGCGGATTTTTGATCGAATCGGCGAGTTCGGCGAGACGTCCCTTTCGGTTTTCGGAAAGATTAACGCCGGGTTTGCGCGATTCCGGCAGGATAAAATAAAGCGTGATGGCGTTGCAAAAAGCCAGCCCCGAGACGAAGAAAAACGGGACGTGCGCGCCGAATTTACTCAAAATCCCGCCTATCGCCGGACCGAAAACAAACCCCAAACCGAACGCCGCGCCGATCAGTCCCATCCCGCGCGCGCGGTTTTCTTTTGTCGTCACGTCGGCGATGTAGGCTTGCGCGGTCGAAATGTTTCCGCCGGTGATGCCGTCGAAGATGCGCCCCGCGAAAAGCATCCAGAGCGTCGTCGAAAGCCCCGTGATGAGAGCCGCGATGCTCGTCCCCAAAAGGCTCAGAAACAAAATCGGGCGGCGCCCGTGACGGTCTGAAAGCTGCCCCAAAAACGGCGTCGAGACAAACTGCATGATCGAATACGAGGCGACCAGCAGCCCGATGCCGAAAGGCGTCGCCCCGAATTCTTCCTTGGCGTAGGCGGGCAAGACCGGGATGGCGATGCCAAAGCCGATGAGGTCTATAAAAATCGTCACGAAAATTACAAACAACGGTGACTTTATAAAACTTTTCGGCGCCTCGGGCACCTCTTTTTCTTCGTCCATCGAGCGAGTCAATTTATTTTTTTTGCCGTATCCGTAGTAAGATTTACTTTTCAAGTTTTACACGAAATCAAACGGAGTATCAAAAGCAATGACCCTGCAGGGAAAAAAGTTTCGCTCATTATTCTTTATCCTATCAATTTTTTTTATTCTCGGAAGTTTTACAATGCTAGACGCACAACCTAAAAAGAAAAAAGGAAAACAAACGCAGCCGGCTGTAGTCGAGGCGGCAAAGCCCGCCGCGCCGCCGGAAATTAACTATACGGTTTCGATGTCGAAACCCTGGACGCATCTTTTGGAAGTTGAAATGCGCGTCAAACCCTCCGTGCCGACCGACGCGCAGGAAATTTCGATGCCGGTTTGGACGCCCGGCAGCTACCTGATTCGTGAATACGCGCGTCACGTGCAGGATTTTGCCGCAAAAGACGCGAGCGGCAATAGTTTGACGTGGCAAAAAACCGATAAAAATACGTGGCGGATTGCGACCAGAGGCGCGACGGAACTTGTCGTGACGTATCGCGTTTATGCCAACGAGCTGACGGTTCGCACCAACGAGCTCAACGACCAGCACGCTTTTTGGAATAACGCGGCGCTGTTAATGTTTCCCGAAAACAATTTGAAAACGCCTTCGACCTTGAAGGTCGTCCCGTTCGGAAGCTGGAAAATCGCGACGGGGCTGCCGAAAACGGGCGACAACACTTTTCGCGCGGAAAATTTCGACATCCTTTACGACTCGCCATTTGAAGTCGGCAATTTCAAAGAAGTTTCGTTCGAAGTCCAGGGCGTCCCGCACCGGCTGGTTTTCGAAGGCGAGGGGAATTACGATTTGCAGAAGACGGCGCGCGACGTCAAAAAAATCGTCGAAGAAGCTTATAAAATTTTCGGCGAATTCGGCTACAAAGACTACACCTTCATCGTCAATCTGCGCGGCGGCGGCGGTCTCGAACATTTGAACTCGACCGCCCTGCAGTTCAGCCGTTTCGGGTTTACGACGAATTATGACAGTTTTCTGACCCTCGCCGCGCACGAGTATTTTCACAATTATAACGTCAAGCGGATTCGCCCTGACGCGCTCGGTCCGTTTGATTACAACAATGAAAACTACACGAAGCTGCTCTGGGTGGCGGAAGGCGGGACGGCTTACTACGAAAACGTGCTGGTCCAGCGCGCCGGTTTGATGACCGACAAGGAATACCTCGCCGGGAAAGCGCAGGCTTTTCAGGCGCTGCAAAACCGCCCGGGACGTTTTCAGACGAGTCTCGAAGAAGCCAGCTTCGACGCCTGGATAAAGTATTACCGACCGGACGAGAACGCCGTCAACAACCAGATTTCTTATTACGACAAGGGCGAAATCGTCAACTTTTTGCTCGACGTCGAAATCCGCCGCAGCTCGGGCGGCGCAAAATCTCTGGACGACGTGATGCGCTATCTTTTCACCGAATTTTTCAAAAAAGGCAAAAATTACACGCCGGAAGATTATCAGAAAGCGTCTGAAATGATGGCTGGCAAATCGCTCGAAGATTTCTTTTCGAAATACGTCCGCGGGCGCGCCGAGATCGATTACAACTCGATTTTAAGCGGTTTCGGTCTGCAGCTTCTGACCACCGGCGCCGGGCGGGAAGCGGCTTATCTAGGCGCGAATCTGCGGCAGGAGGGCGAGAGATTAAACATCACGGCGGTGCCTGCCGGGACGCCCGCCTACGAGCAGGGCTTGAACGCCAACGACCAGATCGTCGCCGTCGACGGGCTCCGCGCCTCGCAAACCTTTTTGCAGAGCTACTTGGGCGAGAAGCGCCCGGGCGATAAAGTTAAATTCACCGTTTTTCGCTTCGACGAACTGCGCGAGATTGAAATTACGCTCGGCTCGCGCTCCCCGCAAAATTACAGGATCGTTGCAATCGACAGCCCGAACGACACGCAGAGAAAGCTGTACCGGGATTATTTCGGGACGGATTTGAAGTAGCCGGCGTCGCAGAGAAGGGAAGGGAAATTAACAGGGATGAAGGGGATGCAGGGGATAAAACAGGAGGCAGAAGGCGGTAATCAGTTTGAGTCGAGTCGTCAACCGCCTTCTGTTTCCTATCCCTGTCCATCCCCTTCATCCCTGTGAAATAATCTTTTAACCAATGACTATGTCTCAACGAAAATTTATAAAATGTCTTTTTATCGCCGGTCTCTTAATTCTTACCGGCTGTCAGCGGGCGACCGTTGACAATAAGCAAACGGTCGCGCCGGCGTCCCTGCGCGACGTTCCGGCTTTGAAACTGAGCTTTCGTTTCGAGCCGGACGTTCCGCCGCCGCCGGCGAGCAACCAACAGACGCCGACGGAAGAAAAAAACGCCGCTGTCCAAAACGACTTCGACGCGAACCGGGCACAGGAAGTCCTCGACCGGACTCTGACTTCGCCCGACAAGCAGAGAATTTTGGCGGTCTACCGGAAGGTCGAGGATTTGTCGCAGGATTACCGCCTGGACGTTTACTCGACGGACGGAAAGCTTTTGCGCAAAGTGACGCCGAGCGGGATGGCGGTTCGCTTCCCGGACACGATTGTCTGGTCGCCCGATTCAAAAAACATCGCTTTTGTCGCGGTCGTCCGCCTGGGGCAGACGCAGGTTGAAACGGCGCCGACTCCGCCGCAGGTCAACACGGACGTCGGGACAATCGCCGACGGCGCGAATTCCAACGTTCAGAACACGAGCCCTGCCGCCACGCCCGAACCGGCAAAACCGGTTTTGACATTCCGCACCGAGCAGATTTACGTCGTCAGCAGCGAAGGCGTCGACCTCAAGCCGCTCACGCAAAACGAAGGTTTGATTTATTTTTATTTCGTCTGGGCGCCGGACAGCTCGGCGCTGGCGTCGCTCGCGGCGACGTGGCGCGAATGGGACACCAATCAAAAAATTGCCGACCAGCGCGGGGAAATTTTTATCCCCTCGGGCAGACCCCGCCTCGTCGAAAAGAATGGTCGGATCAGAATCCTGGACGACAACGTGACGGCGGTTCAGCCCGTCTGGTCGCCCGATTCGTCGAAAGTCGCGCTCGGTTTCGACAAAGACGTCCGCGTTTACGACGCGACCGGCGATACCCCGACGCAAGCCGCGATCCCGCTCCGGAACCCGCTCTTGATTTCCTCGAAGGCTTTCGACGACGAACTCCGCCGCAAAGAGAGCGCCAATTCAAACGCGGGCGCGAGCGAGAACGCTAATTCGAACGCAAACAAAAGCGCGAACGCAAACACGAACGCAAATACGAGCGCGAACACGAATGCCCCGGCGAGCACGGACGTCAACGCCCTGCCGGACGAAAATATGCTGGTTTCTTTTAACCCGATTATCGAGCTCGAATGGACCGAAGATAAAATGCTCTACGTGGAGACAGGATTTGTCAGGGAATACAAAAATACGGCGGAAAACCGCCACAGCTATCTGCGCTGGCACCGGCTCATTTTCAGCCCGCAAGCGACGAATTAGTCCGAAGAGTCCGGGGAGTCTAGGGAGTCAGGAGTCAACTCGAACCTTTCCAGACTCTCCGGACTCTCCGGGATCTCCGGACTAAAAAATTATGATTTACAAAAGCGTTGCGGAAATTTTGGAAGCGATTGATAAAACCAGAAACGAAGTGGTCGAAAGAGTTTCGGCTTTGCCGGAAGACGCGCAAAATTTTCGCGCCGACGGGGCGAGCTGGTCGGTGGCGAATATCGTCGAGCACCTCGCCAAAGTCGAAGGCGGGCTGGTGCCGCTGGTTTTCAAACTTTTAAAGGAAGCCGAACGCGAGAATGTCGCCTCGGATGGGACGCTCAACCCGCCGCTTTCGATGGCGGCGCACGCCCAAAAGGTCAGCGACACGAGGTTTGAGGCGCCTGAAAGGATACGCCCCGAGGGGAAAGCGACGCTCGCCGAATCTCTGGCGAGGCTCGAGACGTCGCGGCAGACGATTCGCAACCTGCGCCCGCGTCTGGAAGCCGTGGATTTGTCAAACACGGCGTTCCCGCACCCGTTTTTAGGCAAACTCAATCTTTACGAATGGCTCGTCTTTATCGGTCTGCACGAAGCCAGACACCTCAGGCAGATTGAAAACGTCTTAAACGAAATCGCGGCGCGCGGCTGAAGGATGTCGAAAAAACGTTTTGACGGAAATTGAATTTTTCGCATTTGCTACTGAAAAAGGTTTTTACTAAACTATTAAAGTTTTGCCCTTGTAGCTCAACGGTTAGAGCAGCAGACTCGAAGGCGCAAAGCCCGGTCGAGAATTTTCGAGACGGTTTTTGTGCAGAATGGGTTGCCGATTAGTTGTCGAGGACAGCTTTTCGGTAGAACTCGTCAAATTCGGGGAATCCTAAACATCGAAAGATGCACGGCAATCCCGAGCCAAGCCCTCAAAAAGGGAAGGTGTAGAGACTTGACGGCGAGCGCGTAAAGCGAAGAGAAAGTCCAGACCACAAACCGGAAACGGGCGGCGAAAGCCGTAGTCGGTAAGCATAATCTGTTGGCTGTAGGTTCGAATCCTACCGAGGGCACTAAAATCGAAAATTGGCAAACTTCCGTTGAAATGAAAGTTTGCCAATTTTATTGGCTAAAAGCGGCTTTGCGGCAAAAGAGCTTAAGGAAAGTGGAAACCACGAAAATACGCGAAGAAACACGAAAAATAGTCGATTTATTTAGTGTTGATTAGTGTTGCTTCGTGGTTTCCATTTTTTTTACTAAAAGCTCTTTTGCCGCAAAGCCGCTAAAAGTTAAAAATGAAGCGACTTTTAAATCTTTCTCGTGTCGCTACTTCTTTTGAAAATATTTGCGGTCGACCGTCATCCATTTTTGCGTGTCGAAAAGGTTGGCGTCCAGCGCGACATTCGTTTGAATGTCGGAATATTCTTCCATCCAGACGCGTTTGCCGTCGACGATGACGACGACTTCCGGCGAAACCCAGCCGCCGCTTTTAACTTTTTGATATTTATTAAACTGGACTTCCTGGAGGTGTTCGTTGTCTTTCCCGACGGGCTGGAGCAGACGGACGAAATATAGATTCTTTTTGTCCACCCAGAATTGCGGCGAGCGCAAATCGCCCTGTTTCGCCCCGACCACGTAAACCGGCTGTCCCTCCCAGGTGTCCTCACGCACGACCGATAAATCTATCTTCAATTCTTTGAGCTGGCTCAGGGTTTTTTCGACCGGCTGCGTGTAGACGTCAAAGCCGAGCACCAGCAGGGGATGAACGAGCGGCTGGCTGCGGGCGAGTTTGCCGGCGCGAAAGCTGTGCTGCGAGTTGTCGGCAAACATCAGACCGTTGCCGGAATCGAGCGGGTCAAAATCAATCCGCAGTTTGCCGGGCGCGCTCAATGCCTCATACCAGGTGGAATTTTGCGTCGTCCCGTCGGGGTTATACTGCGTGTTTTTCTGCACAAAAGTAAGCGTTTTATACCACTTATTGGCGTATTTCCGGTGCATCGCGGCGACGAGTTCTTCGCCGGTTTTGATTTTCGAGGCGTAAGCCGGAACGGCTATTATCAGCAACAAAAATAGTAATTTTAAATTTCGCATCATTTGTCTCCTCGGATAAGATTCGGGTAAGTTTGGTTTTTACGAGTTCAACCGCCGATAAGTTTCAAAGAGCCCGGTGCCGGAAACTCAAGCGAAAAAGGCAGTCCGGAAAGGACTGCCTTTTTCTTAATTTGCTAACTTAAATTTCAAAATCAGCTCTTGTGTTTGCAGCACGCGCCGCCTTTGCAGCAGTCGGCGCCCTTTTGACAACAATCTTCGTCGCCCTTTACAAAAGTGACTTTTGACATATCCATGTCGCCAGACTCTTTTGATTCAGCCTTTTGCTTCATCGGACACGAATCTTTGTCTTTGCAGCAATCGCCGCCCATCTGGCATTTCCCGTCCTTGCAGCAATCAGCCATCCCGCAGCACGAATCGTTTTCGTCTCCGGCGGAAGCCGTCTGCTTGTGCATCGGGCAATGCGACGCTGAAGTTTGATTCGTGCCGTTGAAAGCGTAGACCGCCGCGAAAAGCCCGAGGACGAGCAGGGCGGACAACACCATTAAAAATCTTTTTCTCATTGTTTTTACCTCAAAATTTAAAAAATCAAGCCACATTTTTCGCCAGTCTGCCGTCGCGGGCAAACTGACGTTGAAAAAACTCGCTGAAATTTTTTCTAAATTCTGAGAACGCGGTTTTTGAGATAAGTCCCGCCGCGATTTAAGACCGGCGGTCGGTAGATTTCCGGGACGCCCGTTTTCTTTTCGACGATTGAGAATTTCGGAAGTGAAATTTCGACGGTTCCCGCGACGTCCGGCGTCTGCGGATTTGATTCTACCTTTCGCGCTTTGTCAAAAATATCCGGCAAAACGCGGCAGCAGTCGCGCATTTGACTGTCCGTCTGAAGGAAAGCGAACTGCGAAACGTCTTTATTGCCCGATTGATGCGGACAATGATGAGCTTTGGCGAGCGGGCAGCTGACAACTTCGCCGGCTCGCGCCGGCATATTCCCGCAGCAAAACAGAAGCACCATGCCGCTCAGCCAAACCACGAGCGCGCCTGCCAAAATTTGTTTCGCGTATTGTCGAAAACCTCGGGCTTCCATCGAGACAAGAATAATCAAAACCGGGTCACTTGTCCAGAAATCGCTTCAAATTATTCCCTTACATCTCTTTGTGATTTTTATATTTTCAATCTTGATAGCAGCCGCGTTTTTCAACTATGATGCGTTTATAATAATCGATCGAGACGCGAAAGGACGGAAAATTGCGGCTCGATAAGGAGTAAAAAGATGCGGTTAGGGGAAGAAGTAGTAAAGTCTTTTAATATTCTGACGGTCTTGATCAAACGAAATCTCCGGCGTGTTTTTCTGTTAATCTTTCCGGTAATTTGCCTTGCGGCGCTCTCATCTTCGGGGCAGACGCCGACCGCCGCTCCGTCGCCTTCCCCGAAGCCCTCGCTCGAACGCCATTTCTTTAAGAATATTTTCAGAGACCAGCGCGAAATTTGGACTTCGCCACTGCGCCTGCACGAACATGACATGCGGTGGTTCGCCCCGCTCGGCGCCGCAACTGCCGCGCTTTTTCTGACGGACAGGTACACGGGAGCCGCGCTCGATGGCAACAACGCGAGACTAAACGTCAGCCACGATATCAGCAAACTCGGGAGCGGCTACACGCTGAGCGGCGCGGCTTTGGCTTTTTACCTGCTCGGAAAGGCAGCTCATAATTCCAGAGCCAAAGAAACGGGTTTATTAACAGCCGAAGCGTTGATTGACGGGACCATCGTCGCGAAAGTCCTCAAAATCGGCACGCAGCGCCCGCGCCCTCTCGAAGGCGAAAGACACGGGGCTTTCTTCGACGGCGGCAACTCGTTTCCGTCCGGTCACTCGGTAAACTCCTGGGCTTTCGCGACCGTTATTGCCGAGGAATACGGCAAAAATCACCCCTGGGTGCGCTATGCGGCTTACGGTCTGGCGGCGGCTGTCAGTCTGTCCCGCTACACCGGGCGCAATCATTTTCCGGGCGATATTCTGGTCGGCGGTTTTATCGGCTACGGCGTCGGTCATTACGTCTACCTCAGACACCACGACACCGATCTGGACTTGCCGGCGGGCGGCGCGAAAAAAACGACAAGGCTGGAAAAATATTTTCCGCTCATCGCCCCGCACTACGAGGCGCGCAGCCGCAATTACGGGCTGAGTCTGGCGTGGAATTTCTAAAGGGTTTTGAGGACATGACGAAAGCGATTTTAGTAACAGCTTTAATTCTCGCGAGCCTGTTCTGGCAAGGTTGCGGCAAAGCGGAAGCTGACAGCTCTTTGCCAAGACTTGAGCCGCCGGTCGAAAAACTCCCGGCGAGTCAGACGGTGAATTTCAAAGGCGTCAGCTTCAATTACAACCCGCAAATTTTCGGTGAAGTTAAATCCGAAGAAGCCGACGCCATTCCTTTGAATGATGAAACAGCAAAGCCGGATAGTGTCGTCCCTAAACACATCAGGTTCACGTTTAATCTTCGGGCTGAAGATCAGCCGGTTATCTCCGTCTTTCCTCTCAAAGACTACCGACAAATGTATGCTGTCTCAAAAAGTTGCACTGAAGTATTTGACCAAAATGTAAATGATTTGCGGAAAGTGTTGAAAGATGAAAGATTCAGAGTAAAGGGCGAAATCTTTCCAGCACAGTGGGATCCGAAGCTTGGAATTCACGTGACTTGAAGTCGCGG